>Ga0335395_10002258_pt1 | contig 11967 bp, 13 predicted proteins | sample MAT02_FD_205744 | JGI IMG/M metagenome (GOLD analysis project Ga0335395, IMG submission 205744) | Freshwater microbial communities from Lake Fryxell liftoff mats and glacier meltwater in Antarctica - MAT-02 (spades assembly) (version 2) ...
CGGCGGGAATAATACAGTGTCTGTGTCACTGTCCGTATTTGGCGTTGTCTGTCGTTGTTGTGAGATCCAATGCTGTGCGGATGATGTCGCCTCGACGCCGATGAATGGCGTCGAAGTACTGTGAACGATCGAGAGCTCTCGCGTCGAATGGGGCCGCGAGAACGGAGCCGTGATGCATTCCTGCTGGAATCGAGTGATGGGTAGTCTTGTGCTGAGCGTCGCCACCTTCGCCGCGGTGAGCCCGCAGACGGCCGAGGCCAGCCTGATCGAGCACCTCGACCTCGCCGAGCTACCCGAAGGCCCGCACCGCGAGCGCGCCGCTGGTGACCGGCACCGCGCAGTACAGCATCGAGATCATCGACACCACCACCAGCTACCACGGGACCGCCGACACCCGCTATAAGTCCGAAGTCGGCGGCGCCAACGACCAGGGGGTCGGGCAGGGCACCATGCGCCTCCACGTCAACCCCACGACCTCCGCGGTCGTCGGCCAGAGCTGGAGCACCTCGTCGGGCTCGGCGTACTACGGCAACGCGAAGCGCGACGTGGTCATCGGCCGCTACGCGGGCTGAGTGGGCCCGGGTGGAAGGCTTGGGGCGGCGCGCGGACGCGCATCGTAGGGCGCCGCAGTGGGATGTACCAGCGCGCGCCATCGGGCGCCGTGATGGCGAACGGAGCCGCGGATCGGCGGCGGGCTCGTGATAGCCTGCGGGTAATGTCGATACTTGCGGGGAAGAGAGTGGTCGCGCTTTGCCTCGGCGCGCTGGGGATCGCCTGCACGGCGAATCCACGGCCGAGTCCGGACGCCGGGGCCGACGTGGTGAAGCCGGAGGCGACGCAGGCGGTCACGGACGCGTCGGTGGTGGCGACGACACCTGCTGGGCCGGTGACGGCGCCGGTGCAAGCCGAGCCGACGGCCCCCGTGGTGGCGCCGACGCCCGTGTTGACGGCGCCGGTCGCGGCGCAGCCGGGGGCCGCCGCGGTTCCGGGCGCCGCGCCGATCGCCACGTTGCCGCCGCCGGTGGCCGTGGCGGAGGTCGAGCACTTTGCGCCCGCGTGGGAGCTGGTGACGAAGCCGGACAAGGAGGTCGAGCTCGAGACGCTGGCGGGTGGGGTGCTCGCGCGGATCGGCGGTGTGTTCCACGAGCTCGGGCCGGACGGCGCGCTGGTCGAGAAGCTGAGGGCGGATCCGGCGAACCACCGCAAGCTGGCGCACTACGACATCGAGGGCGTGTGGCCGGACGACGTCTGGTGGGTCAAGGAGACGATGCACGAGCGCGACGGCTCGGACCTCGCGTTTTTCAAGTGGCGCGCCAACAATCGCTGGGTCGCGCAGAGCGACGGCGGCACCGCGAATTGGGACGGTTACCCGCTGGCCGCGATGCGCTGGTCGCCGCGTAGCGGCTACTTGCTGGTCGATGACAACGACAACGGCGGCGTGGCGAGCTTCACGCGGCTGGCCGGCAAGCACCCTGCGCCCGAGCCGATGGCGTTCGGTACGAGCATTCTACGCGCGGTGTTCGAGAGCACGGGCGGCACGGTGTTCTTGTTCACCGAGGTGACCGATAAGGACCGCGTCGGCAGCTACGATATTTTGCGCAGTTGCAAGCCGGGCGAGGCGCCCGGTTGCGAGCGCACCGGCGGCCTCACGCTGCCGCCGGTGGGTGGCAATGGTCGTTACCTGGTCGGCGTGATGGCAGCGCGCAATCGTTGGAGCATGACCGCTGCGATCAACGCGGCGCACGAGCCCGGCAACAGGGACCGCGAGAAGCGCTACCTCGTGCATTACGAGACGGGGGGATGGCGGGTCGACGCGGTCCCCGGTGATCTCGAGGTGCGGCAACTGCTGGCCGCGCCGGACGGCGGTCTGTGGATGGTGCTCGGCGAGCAGCCGCAGTCGTTATGGCACCGCAGCGACGCCGGCAAGTGGGTCGCGGTCGACCTGCCGGCGGACCTGGTCGGCGCGGAGAAGATCCAGGTGGCGCTGCGCGACCCGACCCACGTGTGGGTCGCCGGCAACGTCGGTGACAACCACGCGATCCATGCCGCACCGGCGGCGCCGCAGAGCCCGGCCGGATGATCGACGCGTGGCGGGGGGCGGGGGGCTCGCTGCTCGTGCTGGCGGCCGCGGCGTGGCTCGCATGTCCGGCGGATATCGTCGAGTCCTCGCGCGAGGCGCCGCCCATGGATGTCGCGGCGCACAATGCTGCGTGCGAGCGCTGCCATGTGCCCGAGGCGCTCGAGTGGCGGGCGTCGCTGCACCGCGGGTCGTTTCGCAACGAGGCGTTCGCGCGATCGTTCGCCCGCGAGCCCGAGCCGTTCTGTCAGGGCTGTCATGCGCCGCACGCCGACCCGGAGGCGCCGCCGTCGGCGTGGGCGGCGGAGAATGGGGTGAGTTGCGTGGCGTGTCACGTCGAGTCCGGGGTGGTGCGCGCGGCGGGGACGGCTCGTTCACATGAGTCGGCCCCGCACGCGCTGCGCCGTGGCGGTGACTTCGACGGTGCGGGGGCGTGCGCGCGCTGTCACGAGTTCGACTTTCCGGTGTCGGTTCGGCATCCGCCGGGGCGCAAGATGCAGCGCACTGCGGCGGAGCACGCGGGCAGCGAGTTCGCGGAGGTGGCCTGCGCGGGGTGTCATATGCCGGGTGAGGGGCGTCGCCGGGATCACCGCTTCGTGGCGTCGCGTGACCCGGTGTTCTTGCGCGCCGCGATCACGGTCGGGGCGCGGCGCAGCGCGGTCGACCGGGTGCAGTTGCGACTGACGCCGGTGGGGGTCGGTCACGCGTTCCCGACGGGTGACCTGTTTCGTCGGCTCGAGCTGCGCGTGGAGGCCCGGGACGCGCGGGGCGAGATGGTGGCGAAGACGATCCGTCACCTCGAGCGCCACTTCCTGCCGCGACGGCACACCGGTCCGGACGCGGGTCGGCCCGACCCGATCGAGCACGATGACCGCCTGACCGCGGCGACGAGCATCGAGCTCGCGGTGGCGGGGGCGCGGGCGGAGCACGTCTTGAAGTGGCGTGTCAGCTATCAGCGCGTCGATCAACGCGACGCGCACGATCCGGAGCGCTCGACGCTGGCCGGGGAGGTAGTATTGGCGGAGGGGTCGCTCGGGGCGCAGTGAGTCAGCGCCGGCCGGCGGCGGCGTGGCGCGGGCCGTGGCGCCGCTCGATGTATGTGGCGAAGTCGGCGGTGGTCTTTCTAAACAGGCGGGCGAACAGCGGGCGCACCAGCGGGACCATTCGGGTGAAGGCGGGCAGGGGGTCGTAATAGATGTCCCACACGAAGTGGGTGCCGCCGTCCACGGTCGGCGTGAAGCGGGCCTCGTAACACATGCGCTCGCACAGCGGCAGGCTCCAGGCGTCGACGGTGGCGCGCAGCAGCCGGCCACACCCGCGGCGAGAAGCCGAGGCAGGCGGCGTTGAACATCAGATACTGCGAGTAGTCGCCCGGGCCGCTGTGGGTGTGGGTGGCCGTGAGCATCGTGTTGTGGGGGCCGAGGCCGCGGACGGCCTGGCGGGCGAGCGCCGCGAGTACGCCGCGGCGCACGGCCCAACTGATGAAGTTGAGGTCAGCGCATACGTACGCGAACTTCTTCCCGTCGCGCTCGAACACCGCGGCGCGCACGTGCAGCGGTGTGCGGACGGTGAGCGCGCGGTTATACGGCATGGCCCAGCCCTGCATCGGCGTGCCGGGCTCGAACACCGTGATATCGATCCGGGCGAAGCCGGCAGCAAAAGTCATAAACCACCTCTGGGCCGGGTGGCCCGAGGCACAGGTGATCGCGGGCTGCGGATCAATTGCATCGCGTTGTATGCGCAAGTCGCGGGATAATCGCCGATTCTACGCGCCGATCGGGGCGCGCGGGGCCACGGGCAGGCAGGTCAGTCGGGTGCTGCGGCTGACGTAGCGAAATTCGAGATTGGCCGCGAGTTGGGTGGTGGTGTAGCGAAAGAAGCGTTCGCGGGACATCTTGGCGAGCGTCACGCCGCGGGCGCCGGTGGTGTCGAAGACCTCGAAGTTGGTGGCGTTCGCGGTGCCGAGGACGATCATCAGGTGGTGGTGGTAGCGGGCGTCGCCGTGCTTGGCGGCGGCATGCGAGACGGCGCACAGGTGCATGCGCCCAGGCGCAGAGAGGCGGTCCAGGCCGGCCTGGTCGCGTGGACCGATCTCGAGCAGGCGCGGGCCCTCGGGGAGCTGGTCGTCGGCCAGCAACGCAGCGACGTTGGCGAGGGCGAGCCAGCCGTAAGCGTGCTCGCGGTCGCAAACCACCGGGGCGCCGAGGACCTCGCGCTCGCGCTCGCAGCGGTCGAGGTCGTCGATCGCGAGCTGTGGGAGCAGGGTGAGGCGCACGCCCTCGAGGAAGCCGCCAGCGCAGCCGAGGTCGTGGCGGTCGCCGACCTGGGCGATCGGCGCGCCAGCGATGCGCGTGACGAAGCCGGGGAGCGGGCCGTGCAGGTCGATGAAACCCTGGCGGTCCCAGTCGAAGGGGCTCGGCCAGCGGTACGGCGCCATGGTCTCGCCGAGCGCCGCGAGGACCTCCCGCGGCGGGTCGTGACGCGCGAGGGCTGTCCGTAAGGACAGGCTCGGCTCGGGATAAAACGCGAGCGAGGGGTAACGGTCGGCGGTCAGGGCGTCAAAGACGAGCGGGGCGAGCGGGGCGAGCGGGGCGAGCGGGGCGAGCGGGGCGAGCGGGACGGACGGAGCGAGCGGGGCAGGCTCGTCGGGTGAGGCTCGCTGCGGCTGCGCAGGCGCGGGTCCGCAGGCGGCCAGGATGAGGATCATGAGGGCCCGCGGTGAGCCTCGCTGTCGGCCCGGTCGATCGGCGCGCAAGACGGGCATGATAACATCGCCGGCGTGTCATCGCCGATCCCTCGCCCGACCGCGGCGGTGGCCCCGTGGGCCGAACCGATGCTCTCAATCGGGGTCACCGGGACCAACGGCAAGACCTCGACGACGTGGATGATCGGCGCGGCCCTGCGCGCGGCAGACCACCAGGTCCTGCGGATCTCGACGCTGGGGGTCGCGCTCGATGACGAGGTGCTGCCCCGTGGCAAGCGCTTCGCCGACTTCCTGGCGACGCTGGAGCTGGCGAGCACACGCGGGTGCCGGCACGCGGTGATCGAGACGACCAGCCTCGCGCTAGCGAAGGGCTACGCGAGGCAGTGGCGCTTCGACCTCGGGGTGTTCACCAACCTCTCGGTCGACCACTTCGGGACCCACGGGAGCTGGGAGCACTACCTCGCCGCGAAGGCGCAACTGTTCATGCACCTGGGCCCAGGGCGGGTCGCGGTGCTCAACGCGGCCGACCCGCACGCGTTGTATATCGACCAGGCGGTCCCCGGAGACGTCGCGCGGCGGTGGTTCGCGGCGCCCGGTCGCGGCGAACAACTGCGCGCGGCGGACCTGGTCGCCGAGAGCATCGAGCTCGGACCGTCCGGCACGTTGGTGCGGCTGGCGGCTTCGCCGGCCGCGGAGGCGCTCGGAGGGGTGCTACGCACGCGGATGGTCGGCGAGGTGTTCGGCGAGAACGCGCTGGCGGCGGCGCTGGCGGGCCTGGCGGCGGGTGTGCCGGGCGAGGCGGTGACGCGAGGGATCGCGGCGTGTCCGGTGGTCCCGGGTCGCTTCGAGATCCTCGACCACGGGAGAACGCGGGCGACGGTCGCCGTCGACTACGCGCACTCGCCCGACGCGCTCGCGCACACCTGCGCGACGGCGCGGCGGCTGGCCGGCGAGCGCAAGGTGATCGTTGTATTTGGGGTCGGCGGCGGGGCCACGGTCGACAAGCGGCGCGCGATGGGCGAGGCGGTGGGCAGCCGCGCCGACCTGGCGATCATCACCAGCGACAACCCACGCGACGACGACCCGGCCGCGATCGCAGCGGGGCTAGCGACGGCGGTGCGGGCCGGTGGTCGCGCGAGCTTGGAGATCGAGCTCGACCGGGCGGCGGCGATCGCTGGAGCGCTGGCGATGGCAGGCGCGGGCGACGTCGTGGTGATCGCCGGCAAGGGGCACGAGCAGGGCCAGGTCGTCGGTGGACAGACCCGGCCCTTCTCGGACGTCGAGGTGGTGCGTCGCTGTCTCAGCCGCACATGAGCTCGTCGGAGCCGTCCTCGCAGTCGGGCAGCATGTCGCACTTATAGGACAGCGGGATCTCCGTGCCGTCGTCACAGGTAAAGGCCTCGATCCCGCAGCCGGTGATCTCGTCCGAGTTGTCGAGGCACTCGGCGAATTCGTCGCATACGAAGGTCGCGTCGATCTCCTGGCCGTTCTTGCATGCATACGCCAGGATGCCGCAGCCGGTGACCTCGTCGGAGAAGTCGGTGCAGTCGATGTTCTCGTCGCACACGAACTCCATCGCCACCATCTCGCCGTTGGTGCACATGAAGCCGCCACCGGTCGAGTCGGTGCCGCTGGTGCTCGTGGTGGCGCCGGTGGTGTCCGGGTCGCCGGTGGTCGGCGCGGTGGTCGGTGTCGTGGTCTGCTCGCCGTCGGTGGTGCCCTCGCCGCTGGTGCTGGTCGGCGATTCGGTCGCGGTGCCGTCGGTGGACGTGGTCGCCGCGCCGGCCCCGGTCGTGTTGTTCGCGGTGTTGTTGGTCGCGGACCCGTCGTCATCACCGTTGTTGGTGATGATCGTACAGCCGGCGTTGAGGCCCTGGCTCATCACGGCGGCGACCGCCAGGAACTGCTTTAGATCGATCTTCATGGATCGAGAGATTGCCAGGAAGCGAGGGGCATGGGCGCGCGCTGCGAGTCGCGTCGCGCGCTCGATTTCACCGTCGGCGTCGACGAGGGATCGCCAGCAAGCCGAGCAGCAGCAGCGCGCCGGGGCGTCCGTGTGTGCAGTCGCAGCCGCCGGCCCCGAAGCCGACGCCGTCCGAGATGTGGCATTGCACGCCCTCGGGCCCGCGCACGCACAGGTCGGCGCGGCGGTCCCCGTCGACATCGGCGAAGCGCAGGGTCGCGTAGCGCTCGTGCACGTCCCAGCCGTCGGCGTCGGCGAGCGAGGGTCCATTGAAGGTCGGGCCGAAGCCGACGCCGTCGAAGCGCGTGCACACGATCTTCGCGTTGGCACGGCCACAGACGTCGCTGCGGCCGTCGCCGTCGATGTCGGTCGTGGTGCTGGCGGCGTACACGTCCCCGGCGAGCGCGCTGATCTTCGTGCGGCCGTCGACCACGGCGAGGTAAAGCGTGCGGCGGTCGCGGGACAGACCGGCGGAGGTGCGCGGGTTACGGACGTCGCAGGCGACGTCCGCGGGGTCGGTGGCGAGCGGGACGCCGGCCTTGACTACTTGCGGGCGACCGCCGACGGCCTCGCCGATCCAGGCGTCCGGCGGGTCGACCAGAGTCTGCCCGCGTGGCACAGGTCGACCTCGAGTACGAAGATCCGCCAGGGCGTCGCGGTGGTGCGAAACAGATGGCGAACCCCGGGTTAGGGGGTGGTCCACGTGTCCTTGGCGGCGGCGGCGGTGGTGGTGTGCAGCGCCGCGGCGACCGCGAATGTCAGGGGGACGGAGCTTCGCAGGCGCATCGCGCCACGGTATCAGACCCGCGCGCCGGGACTATGCGGGTAGTTCCTGGCCTCAGGTCTTCGCGGCGCGGTCGAAGCGGGGCACGGGTCCGTGGCAATACGGGGTCTTGTGGGTCCGGGCGTAGTAATCCTGGTGGTAGTCCTCGGCGAGCCAGAACTGGCCGGCGTCGTGGACCTTGGTGGCCACCGCGTAGCCGTTGGCCTCGAGCTTGCCGACGAGGTCCTGGACCGCGGCGCGCTGCTCGGGCCCGGTCACGAACACGGCGGACCGATACTGCGTGCCGATGTCGGGGCCCTGGCGATCGACCTCGGTGGGGTCGTGGATCTCGAAGAAGCGCTTCGCTACCGCGGCGTAGGTGATCGCGCCGGGGTCGAAGCTGACGCGCACGGTCTCGGCGTGGCCGCTGGCGCCGCTCGAGACCTCCGCGTACGACGGCGAGTCGCCGGCGCCGCCCATGTACCCGGACTCGACGGCGATCACGCCGGGCATCTCCTCGAGGAAGTGCTCGACCCCCCAGAAGCAGCCACCCGCGAAGTAGCCGAACTCCTTGGCGCCGCTCGCCTGGGCGACCGGCGTGGGCGCGTCCTTCTTCGGGGTCTGGGTCTGGGTCGGGTCGACGCTGCCGCACGCGGCGACGGCGGTGAGCATGCACAGGAAAATTCTTCGGGTCATGATGGCGGTCCTGACCCGGCTCCTACGTCGGCCGGGCGGCCGACGTTACAACAACCAGCGACAGCGGGCTCAGCGGCACAGGCCGCAGCCGAGGTGCTCGACCTCGGTCGCGCAGTGTGAGTCCCAGCGGCCCGTGGCGCAGTAGGGGTCGAAGGTGGCCACGCAGGCCTCGACGGTGGTCGCGCACCTGGATCGGGGTGCCGTCGGCGGTGTGGCTGACCCTCGCACGGGCGCTGCGGGGCGCCGGCTCGCGCGGCGAGGCTGGGTCGCTCGCGCGGTCGGTGCTCGCGGCCTACGTCACGCTCGGCCCGGGCTTCGCGGCGGAGGCGGCCGCGATCGAGGCCTGGCTCGCCGCGAGGTGACGCTCAGGTCGCGCCGGTCTGCGAGATCGTATGAGGTCACTGGGGTCTGCGTGCGAGCCTCTGTCGCCCGGGCTCGCCGTCGCGCTCGCAACCACTCGATGTGGACCGTCGTTCCGACGCAGTTTTCTGCGACACTGCGTGCCGCGGACCGCGTACTCCGCCGAGAGGGCCAGCGAGAGATCGCCGCGCGATCGGTCGACAGGCAACGATCTCGATCGTGCACACGCGTGTTGGAGGTCGCATGCGAGCGTTGGCGCGGTCACTTCAACCCGGACAGAGTGTTCCGCGAGCCCAACGCGCCCGCGAAATAGAGTAGAGTCTGGCCCGTGCCAATAAAGGGGATAGCATGGGCATAATGACCTTCCTGAAGGGTCTGTTCGGGGGCAAGAACCCGCAAGACGACTCGCAAGATTTCGAGGAGACGCAACACGTGCTGCCACCGTCATCGTCGCCATTTACTGCACCGCCGCCGCCGGCAGCTCCGCCAACGCCCGTTCCCTCGGCGCCGCCGGGGTTTCGTCTCGCCACGCGGACGCCGACCACGGTCGACTTCTCCGCGGTGCTCAAGCGCTCTGGCGTTGACGCCGAGCAGCAGCAGCGGGTGAAGAAGGCGCAGGACCTGCTGCGCAGCTTGCCGGAGGACTCGCCCGCGGCGGTGAAGCGTCAGATCGTCGAGGCGGCGTTCACCGCCTTCGATGTGCCGACGCAGAAGATCATCGACGCCGCGACTTTGGAGGTCCAGGCGCTCGAGGCCTTCATCGCGGCCGGCGGCGCGGCGACGCAGACGATCATCGACGACGGCTCGGAGCGGATCGCCGAGCTCGAGGCGGAGATCGCCGAGATCCGGGCGTCGATGGCGACCGCCGTCGCCGATCAGAAGATCCGCGACGGGGCGACCGAGGTGCAGATCAACGGCGTGAAGCCGATCATCGCATTCTTCGCGCAGGCGCCCGGGACCGCCGCGGCGCAGCCGTTCTTCCCGCCGCCCGCGGAGAGTCCGTCGAACGCGGTCTTCGAGCGCAGCTTCGAGCGCAACTTCGACCCGAACGATGCCTTCGCGGACATCGAAGTCGATTAGCCGCTCGCCGAACCGAGAGACGTCGCTCGTCGGGCCGCCACGCTGGCGGTCCGCGAGCGTTTCGGCGTTGCGAGTTTTGCGATGTCTCAGCGGACTCGGTCTGGCCTGGCCCGGCGTCGCCCGAAGGCCTGTCCCGAGGGACAGGTCCGTATCGTCGTCGCTGACCTGACCGCCATGAGCACGCGATCGACGAGGTCGTCGTTCGCTGCGGAGCCCTGCGCGGGTCGTCTTGACCGACCCGATGCCAGTCGATACCGTCGCCGCAAATGCTGCGATGCGCCCCGTCGAGGTCCTCGTCCGTGAACCTGCTGTGGGCCCTGTCCCTCCTGATCGCGTGCAAGGGTGAGGCGGCGCCCGCGGACACGGAGAGCGCGGGCGCGGCGACCGGCACCGGCGGCGATGCGTCCAGCACGGGTGAGACGCCGACGACCGGCGAGGCCTTGCCGCCGCTGCAGGGGGTCGCCGACCTGCACCTGCACATGTTCGCGGAGGAGGCCTTCGGCGGCGGGTGGTTTCACGGCAGCCATCGTGGCGCGGGAGAGGTGGCGCTGGCGCCCTGCGACGGCGGCGAGTCGGGAGACCACGCGCGCCTCCAGGACAACCTCGCGCCGTTGCTCGGGAGTTGCCCGGACATCACGCTGGCGGAGCTCGGGGCCAAGGTCCCGCTGGTCGCTGTGATCGCTGCGGAGGGCGGCGGCGAGGTGGTCAGCGAGTTCGTGAGCACGATCCCCGGCTCGACCGGCGACACCGGCGAGCACAAGGATCGCACCGCCGGGTGGCCCGACTTCACCGGCTGGCCGCGCTGGGACGCGATCGCCCACCAGCAGGTCTGGGAGGAGCAGCTCCACGACGCGTACATGGCGGGCCTGCGGATCGAGGTGATGTCGGCGGTGTCGCTCGACTGGTTGTGCCGCGCGGTGCCGCCGGAGAACCTCGAGCGCCCGCAGTGCGACGAGATGGACGATGTCCGGCTGCAGCTCGAGCTGGCCCACGAGTTCGTGGCGACCCACGACTGGGCGGAGATCGCCCTGACGGCCGCCGACGCGCGCCGGATCGTCGAGGAGGACCGGCTGGCGATCATCCTCAGCATCGAGGCTTCGCACTTGATGGGCGACGGCGACTGGCGCGCGCAGCTCGACGATCTCTATGCGCTCGGCGTGCGCACGCTGCAGCCGGTGCATCAGCTCGACAACCGCTTCGGCGGGGCCGCGCTGCACAACAGCATCTTTCACATCGCGCAGTACGCCGAGAGCTGTCACATCGATGAGGATTGCGGCCTGACCACGACCACGCTGACGCTGGGCTTTGATGTCGACAAGGACTGCAAGAACGTGCTCGGCCTGACCGAAGAGGGGAGGGCGCTGGTCACCGAGATGATGGACCGCGGCATGCTGATCGACGTGGCTCACCTGTCGGAGCGCGGGATCCACGACGTGCACGACCTCTCCGTCGCGCGCGAGCACTACCCGATCTACGTCTCGCACGGACACTTCCGGGAGATCATGACGAAGGAGAAGCAGCGCGAGGAGAAGACCACGCCGGCCTGGGTCGTCCAGGTCTTGCGCGAGACCGGCGGGATGATCGGCCTGCGCACCGGCCACGAGGAGGTCAACAGTTACGCGGGCTCCGCGGTCACGAACACCTGCCACGGGTCCACGCGGTCGTTCGCGCAGGCCTATGACTTCGGGCGGCTCGGCCTCAAGGTCGCGATGGGCCTCGGCTCGGACTTCAACGGCTTCATCCAGCAGACCCGCCCGCGCTTCGGCGTCGGCGCGTGCTCGGCGTCGTTCACCACAGAGGGGCTGTGCCAGGCCCGCGACCAGCGTGACGCTGGACCGCCGCCGCTCGGCAGCGGCCTCGACGAGCTCGGCCTCGGCCACGTCGGCCTCATCCCCGAGCTGCTCGCGGACCTCGACCAGCTCGGCACCGATACGGCGCCGCTGCGCAGCTCGGCCGATGACTTCGTGCGCATGTGGGAGCGGGCAGCGGGGCCGCGCTCCGGGCCGGCGCAGAGCGCCGAGGACCTCGATGTCTCGGGCGTCACGGTGCTGCCGGTCCACGGCCTGCGCGAGGCCGAGTTCCCGGCGGAGTGCGGCGACTCGTATTGCCCGGGCGCGCTGGCGGCCGGCGAGTCGTGTCGCTTCACCGCGGAGTGTGTCAGTGGCATGTGCGTCGGCGCTGGCGAGTGCGGCAAGCCGCGGGGCACCTGCATGGACGGAGCTTGACGAGGGCGGCGCGGTGGTCTCCCACAAGGCGACACCGCGCCGGACGCGGTCGCGGTCCCTGCGCATCGCGTCGCAGCGGCGCGGAGGTCGGGCAGCGCA
>Ga0335395_10002259_pt1 | contig 11962 bp, 10 predicted proteins | sample MAT02_FD_205744 | JGI IMG/M metagenome (GOLD analysis project Ga0335395, IMG submission 205744) | Freshwater microbial communities from Lake Fryxell liftoff mats and glacier meltwater in Antarctica - MAT-02 (spades assembly) (version 2) ...
CCTATGCCCTATGCCCTATGCCCTATGCCCTATGCCCTATGCCCTATGCCCTATGCCCTATGCCCTATGCCCTATGCCCTATGCCCTATGCCGTTCGCGTACCTCATCTTTCTGAGAAAGGCTATATCAACTGTCTAGACTTTCGTCAGCTTGGCTTTTAGCTGATATCTGACTGTTGCGTAAACGGCTTTATAGGAAGCTTCAATGCTGTATTCCTGCTGCAACCACTCTTGAATTTCTCCATAGCTTTTAAAGCCTTTCTGGGGGTCGCTGAGCCGCATTGCCAAGCTAGCGCGGGCTAGAGGAGGAATCGCAGGCTTGCGGCCGCCGCTGTGCTTTGTTTCTAGGAGTCCTTCAAGTCCCTCAGAGCGGTATTTTCTCAGCCACCGCTGCACGGTAATTCGGTTTACGCCGATTGTCATTGCCAATTCTTTAACTGTCTTAATTTGACAAATTTTAAACAAGTAAAGTGCTTGAATTTTTTGAAAGCCGCTTGCCGTTTTTTGTTCGTTTAACAAGCTTTTCAATTCTTCAATTGTCTCTGTGATGCTAAGTTTACATACTCCAGCCATACCAATTACCTCACGATTTGCGTTATACAATAGGTTTGTTTGACAAGGGCTCTAAATCTGCCCCATCCCAATCGATCGCCTGTTGTTTGCTAATCAAGCAACACACAAGCGCTCTCAATCAATTTTTTTAAGTCATCGGCTTACTCAGACGATAGTAAACGGGTTCTTTGTTTAGCCCGGGGCTGCAACTAGATTTTTTGAGACATTACTTACTTTTTGGGTAAGTTTTGTCTTCGACAATCGCACCAGCGTCATTGCTCACACTGAGATCTGCTAACCGTTTGACTGCTACATTCGCTGCAATAGTTGAATTTTATGGGATACCATTTCTGCTCTTTTTACTCAACATTTATCATCGTCTTCATGGTGTTTTTCGGTATTTTTTGTGCCGATATTGGCAACTTTTAATCATTAGGTGCTAGCAAACAGGTTAAATCTGTACGCCAGCGATCGAAATTTTACACATACATTTCCCTGTACCCATAAGTGCATTTCTGGCTCTCGCTGTGCCAGAAATCCTGCGACATCAACACTTTCATCGGTCTGAACAGGTTGCGTCGAGTGACGCTCGAACCGACTGTCTTGCCACAAGCCTGTCTCTGTGAAACTACTTGCTCGATCGCCTGTTGAGTAAAACACGCAGACGGTGGGATTGTCAATTTTTCAGCAGTATAGTACCACTATCGGCTATTTTTTGGGCTTTGTCACGATCTAAACAGTTGTTTCTCTGTGATACTACTAACATCAATTAGCGATCGCGGTCACACCACTACTCAGTAAACTCAACTATACACAAAAACTCATGGGTTCGATCGCCCTTTCGAGTTAAAATCCTTTGATTTAGTCAAAAAGTGCGATCGAGGTTGTTAAAAAAATTAATCTTAATTTTTGTTAATTAAGGGGCAAAGAGAATCCTGTTTTGCCCTTCAACTTCCCAAACAGTCTCAGAGGTGTGGGCCTGGGTTTGAATCGGTCAGCATCTAAAATCTAAAATGGCAGAACATCCGGTGCAACCAACCAACTGACAGTATTCTGCATTTAAAAGGTGTAGAGAAGCCAAAATGAAAGTTGACGAACTGCTCAAGCTATACGCAATAGGAGAAAGAAATTTTAGTGGGGTCTACCTGCACGAAGTCTACCTCTACGAAGCAGAATTGATTGGAGCCAATCTGTATGAAGCAGACCTGATTGGCTCCAATCTCAGCAAAGCCAAACTCAGCAGAGTCAACTTTGGCAAAGCCAATTTGTCCAAAATCAATTTGAGCAGAGCCGACTTAGCTGGATCGGACTTCACAGAAGCACTTTTACTGGAAGCTAACCTGTACAGAGCAGAGTTGATGGGAGCAAATTTGAGCAAAGCAGACTTGAGCGGAGCTTCCATGATCCAAGCAACTTTAATTGGAGCCAACATATCTCGGGCAATACTCTGCCGTACAGACTTGCACGGAGTAAATCTTTACGGAGTAAACTTGCGGAGGGCGGTGCTGACAGAATCCGATTTAATTGGCGCAAACCTGAGCAAAGTAGACCTCAGCGGAGCCGACTTAATGGGAGCGTGCTTAATTAGGGCAGACTTGACAGAAGCGATTTTAAGTGCCTCTGATTTAAGCGGGGCAAACCTCCTAGGAGCAAACCTTACAAAAGTTAACCTGAACGGAGTATATCTGAAGGGTACGACGATGCCCGACGGCACGATCCACGACTAATTTATCTATTAAATTTTATGGTTGGTGAGAACCGCTGCTCAAGGGTAACAAGCTTTTTGTTACCCTAATTTATTGGTGGCGAAATGTCGATTTGAGACTTTGGTGATGCTGTGAATTTCGGGAGCATCTCAGTTTTGCATTATAGTGCTGTCCCCGAAGAGCGAGTACAATACGCGAGCGGGGACAGCACTATAATAAAAAAAATGCTTTTTGCAAAACTGAGATGCTCCCTGAATTTTAATGTATCAGCCTGGACGGATTCAGGTCAAAGAAACCGGATTTTTACCCTATCTGTGGACTACAACGCGCGTATTTTCCTAAAAAACCCGGTTTCTGAGCACCCGTGCGTAAGCCCTATGTATGATGTCTAGAATCAGGCAATATTGAGCAATATCTGTTATCTTGGGTTTCAATTGCTTTGATAAAAGCTATTTTAGATTTAATATTTTGGATTGTGGACGGGTTAATATGAAACTTAGAATCCTTGCTGCTGCAACGCTGCTGAGCGCTCTAGCCCCTCTAGCTCCTGCAATGGCCGAGAACATCCAACACACGCAACAATTACTAGCCACCAGACAGTGCCCCAACTGCGACCTGAGCAGTGCCGGTCTGGTTTTAGCCAACTTAACAGGAGCGAATCTCAAAGGAGCTGACTTGAGATTGGCAAATCTCAGCCGAGCCAACCTCACCGGGGCAGACCTCAGCGGAGCCAATCTCAGCGGCACAAGTTTGTTTGGTGTCAACCTGACGGGGGCCAACCTCACCGGAGCCAACCTCAGCGGTGCTGACTTGAGAAGCGCCTATCTCAGCAATGCCAATTTAACTGACACCAATTTAACTAACGCCCAATTGCTGGGAGTTAGGGGAATGCCAACTAATATCGGCAGCGCTGAAGATTTCTATCGCTTGGGAGTAATGGAAGCTCAAGCGGGAAACTACAGAAACGCCATTGATTATTACAATCAAGCCCTGAATCTGAAATCGGATCTAGCCGCCGTTTATTTCGCGCGCAGTATGTCTCGGGCTGATTTGGGAGACTTCGCCGGAGCGACTCAAGATGCCTCACGAGCTAAGCAACTCTTTACCGATCAAGGAAATCCCCAAGGTCAGGAATTGTCAAAACAGTTATCCGAAGCAATTGTGGCGCGCCAAAAACCAACGGAGCCCCGCACTGGGGGTAACGGCAACTTGATGAGTCTTCTCGGCTCGCTCGGTTCGGTTCTGGTGAAGATACTGTTACCTTAAGGACTTGTGAACGGCCTGCTCCAACGACTTTTCATGCTGCGCCAACCCAAGCGATGCAGAGCGTTTCATACACCCATCTGGCTTTACTAAACCCCTAATGTCTGTAAGGCAGGTATACTTAGCCTAGTCTCGATATATGTCTCTAGGCTAGTTTCACTATTTAAGGACGGAATATGAATAGATTTGAAAATATATCAGTAAGGGGTTTTCGGCGTCTTCAAAATATTGATCTTGAGATGAGAAATCTCATAGTCATGATTGGTGCAAACGGAGCAGGAAAAACTTCTTTTTTAGATGTTCTTTCAATACTAGCCGCTTCCGCAAGTGGAAATTTACAGAATTTATTGCAACTTAAAGGCGGCTTGAATGAAATTTTGACAAGAGGTAAAGTACAAGAACTTGAAATTAAAATTTCAATGCAAGTGCCAAAGGAACAACCTTTGAAGTACAGCTTAACATTGTCACCTAAAGGTTTATCTTATGAAGTTAGAGACGAATCTTTAACACAGCAGAGAAATGCCCACATAGCTGAACCATTCAAGTATATTGAATCACAAGGTTTGGATATTAAATATTCTCAAGAAGAAAGCAGAGGATTTGTGAGACCGAGTTGGGATCACAATCCTCTTGAAACATCCCTTTCTCAAGTTCCTAAAATGTATCGCGAACCTGAGAACCTGAGAAAGAGCCTTGCTTCTTGCACATATTATGGAGCACTCGATGTTTCAGAGAAAAGTCCAATTCGTCTACCTCAAGCAATGCGCCCTGCAAAGTTGCCTGGAGCAAGCGGTGAAAACCTCGTTTCCTGTCTTTACGACCTTCGGGAAACCGATCGAGACAGTTTTGAAATGGTTGAAAATATCATTTCTGCTGCGTTCCCAGATTTCGAGCGATTAAACTTTCCTCCGGTGGCCGCAGGAACTATGTCTATGACTTGGAAAGATCGAAATTTTCCTCAGCCTTTCTATGTCCATGAGCTATCAGAAGGAACGCTGCGCTTCCTCTGGTTGGTTGCGCTGCTGCAAAGTCAAACTTTAACAACCGTCACGTTGCTAGACGAGCCAGAAGTTAGCCTGCATCCCGAACTTTTAAGACACTTAGTTTATCTAATGAGAGAAGCTTCAAAACACACTCAACTGATAGTTGCAACACACTCAGATCGACTCATCAGATTTCTTAAGCCAGATGAGGTTTTGGTCTGTGACCTAGAAGAAGGTGAGCCAAAAATGAGGTGGGCTGACACTCTTAACCTGGATAAATGGTTAGAAGATTACAGCCTTGACCAGGTTTGGGAAATGAATGTGATGGGTGGCCGTCCATGAGAATTGCTATTTTGGTTGAAGGTGCTACTGAAATGGCATTTAGAGAGAAGCTTCGTGAGTTTCTGCAAAGTCGTTTAGAGCAAAAAATGCCAAGACTCGACTTTAAACCACAACATGGTGGAATTCCCAAGGAAGGGAAACTCAACCGTATTGTTGAAAATCTCCTCGATAATGATAGCTATGATGCTGTAATTGCACTTACAGACGTTTATACGGGAAAGCAGGACTTTAAAGATGCCAATGATGCTAAAGAGACAATGAGGAGATGGGTAGATAAAAACCCAAACTTCTATCCTCACACAGCATTACATGATTTTGAAGCATGGCTTCTTCCCTACTGGACAACTATCCAGGAGCTAGCGAAACACAACCGTTCTGCTCCTAGCGGTTTGCCTGAAACAGTGAATCATCAAAAGCCACCTTCCGATTGGATTAAGGAAATTTTTAGAACAGGAAAATGCAGAAGAGACTATGACAAAGTGAGTGATGGAATGGCTATTTTGAAAAAAAACGATCTGATGATTGCGATTCAAGCTTGTCCAGAGCTAAAAGCTTTTGTGAATCGAATTATCTCTCTCTGCGATGAAGAGAAAATAATTTCTTGATGTCCGATGTTAGATCCCGGACGGCTTAAAGAAGTCGGGACTCTGGGTGTTCAGTTTTTTAGGTTGTTCTAGTTAATTCACCGGAATCTCGATCCAGAACTCTGTACCGCGACATGGTACAGAAATACACTTGAGTGCCCCTTGGTGTTTCTCAACTACAATTTGATAACTGATAGAAAGTCCTAAACCCGTCCCCCGACCGACGGGTTTAGTCGTAAAAAAGGGATTAAATATGTGAGAAATTAACTCTTTGGGAATGCCGTGACCGTTATCGGCAATGCAAATTCCTACTGTTTTTTCATCGATTAATTCGGTACGAATCCGAATGCAAGGAGAGGGAAAATCAGGAATCAAAAACTCGGTGCTGCCCTTTATATCTGCGGCTTCTATCTCCTGTTTCTGGGAGCTTAAATATGTCGCCGTTGCGCTGGTAGAGAGTCCGGGAACATTGATAATTGGCTCTTTTTGTCCCATTTCTAGCGCGTCAATGGCATTGCCGATCAAATTCATAAATACCTGATTGAGCGAGCTGGCATAGCATTCTATTAAGGGCAAATTGCCGTATTCTTTGATTATTTCTACGCTGGGACGATCTGATTGGGCTTTGAGTCGGTGTTGCAAAATCAACATGGTACTGTCGATGCCTTCGTGAATATCAACAGGTTTCTTTTGAGCTTGATCGAGCCTAGAAAAATTCCGCAAAGATACAACTAACTGGCGGATGCGCTCAGTTCCGACTTTCATGGAGCCCAAAATTTTGGGCAAATCTTCGGCCAGAAATTCAATGTCGATGGCTTCGGAGCACTCGCTAATTTCTAAGTGGGGATTGGGATAATGCTGGCGGTAGAGTTCTACCAAGCAAAGCAAGTCTTTGCTGTATTCGCTGGCGTGGGAAAGATTTCCGTAGATAAAGTTAACGGGGTTGTTGATTTCGTGGGCGACTCCCGCCACCAGTTGTCCGAGACTGGACATTTTTTCGGTTTGAATCAGTTGGGCTTGGGTATTATGGAGTTCTGTGAGGGTTTGAGCTAGCTGTTCGGCTTTTGCTCGATCGGCAGTTGCGGCATTGAGACTTTCTTGATAAAGTTCTGCTTGGTGAATGGCGATCGCAGCTTGAGAGGTCAAATGTTGCAGCAACTCTTGTTCTGCTGTTTGCCAAACCCTCGGCGCGGAACACTCGTGAGCTATAAGCAACCCCCAACATTCGGTATCTTTGCCCATCATCGGCACAATTAAACTTCCCCTCACCTGCAATTTTTCCAAAAATTCGCGGTGACAGGGCGTTAAATCCTCAGTCTCAATATCGTTAATTGCTCGCACTCGTCCTGTTCGGTAAAAGCACTCTGAGCCTTCGGGGAAGCATTCTTGTGGAGATTTGAGACCTAAAATTGACTGCCACTCGCCGCGCACAGCTTCGACAACTACCTCGCCCTGTTTGGCGGGGGCAAATTGGTAAATTACGGTGCGATCCGTATCGAGCAAAACTATCACTTCCTGTACAATAGTTTGCAGGATGGTTTTTAAATCTAAGGTGCTGCGAATTTGGTCTCTAACTCTGGTCAATAATCGAGCAAAGTCCAAGGATTTTTGCAATTGGGCGGTGCGTTCTTGAACTTGGCGCTCCAAGTTGGCATTCAGAACCTGCACTTCTTTATAAAGAAGGTACTGCCCAATTGCCGCACAAAATTGGCTGCCGATAGCTAAAGCTTGCTCGATATCCTCCCGCTGCCACTCGGGCGACTGACCTTTTTTTATTTCTCGCCAGACTTCAAAGGATTGTCTGGGAAGGGTTTGTGTAGCGCTGCTGTCAAAGCGCCCCGCCCACATTTTTTCGGTATCAATTTCATTGCGAAAAATGGTCAAACAGCCTACTACTTGTTGTTTGTGATGGAGGGGAATTACCAGTAAACCTCGAATTTTAGTAGCTTGAAAAGCTGGACATAAAACTCTAAATTGAGATTCTTTGTAGAGGTCTGTAATTATCCAAGCTGGGAATTGAGAATTAGTAAAAGTTGAGAATTTGGGAATTTTTTCGGTGTTTGTGAATCCTTTGCTCAGCCATTGCTGCCAGAGCGGATGAGCTTCGATGTTGGGAAGTGTGGGTTGCTCGCCTGTTGCGAACAGTTCAAAGGTAGCCTCGCTTTGGGCAGCAATGGCAAATGCTCGATCGCTCTTGGCAACCGATAACTGTTCACCGTTGTTGACATTCGGGGCGTTGATATAAATTCTGCCACCGCTGCCACCAAAGGCGGCTACAGTGGCTTCTAAAGCCTGTTGCAATTGAATGTTGACGTGACCGTACAACATGGCTGTGATGCTGTTCACGGTGGCTTCGCGGGCTGCTTGAGAGCGGATTTGGTGGAGCAGGATCGAGTGGCCGATCGCATTTGACAGTTGATCTGCTACGAGCTGAACTACTTCTAAATCTGTGGGTGAAATATTGCGGGGAACCGAGTGGTGAGCCACTAAGAGTCCCCACAGTTCGATGTGAGTTTGGCTATCGCTTCCCGGCTCGTATCTAGTCACGCAGGCGGGGGCTTCGCAGATATCTGTTTTGCCGTTTTTCGACACGATCCGGCGGTGCAAAATCGGCACGACGAAGGAAGATTGCACTCCCATTCCCATCAGGTAAGCTGTGTGGCAAGGATCGAGCGATCGGTATTGCGTTTCTTCATTTAGTAAAGGTTGACCAGTATCGGCAGCATCGAGGGGACTCAGGACGATCGTCCCGGAGTTAACATCTATGATTGTCCGCTGGCGCATCCTGACATACATCTCCCGGGCGCTGGCGGGAATGTCGTCTGCTGGAAAGTGCAAACCTTTTAAGGAAGGGAGACGGTTGTTATTAATTGATTCGGCAACAACTTCTCCACTGCCTTCGGCACTAAACCTATAAATCATGATGCGATCTGTTTTCAAAAAAGACCGCACTTCTGTTACCGCAGTGGTTAAAATTTCTTCTAATTCTAGAGATTGGCGAATGCGTTCTGTGATCCGCCGCACCACAATTTCTTTGTCTAGTTTATGATTTAATTCTTGTGTATTTTCTGTCAGTTGCATAAATCTCCTTTGGCAATTATACAATTACGATAAAAATAAGAAGTTTTGATGTGCTGTCGGAGCGATCGGACGAGCACTGCACCTGCCTGATTTTTTAATTTAACCGATCTGTAGAATAAATCGGGCGCGCGGGCGCTGCTTAGGAACAAAAATTTAATAAACCTCTGCCACACTCTTTTGTTTCCAGAAGCGGCAAGGAAAAGAGAGGCAGAGCCTCCGGATCTGCATTACCAGGCAGAGCCTGGTAACGAGTAAAACGAGTTAATCGCTTAAGTTATTAAATTTTCATTCCTTAGAGAGGGCGCTGGCGCACTGGGGAATGAAAATGTGCGATCGCGCCGGCTTAGTTTTTGTCTTCAACAGACAGAGATGCTTAACCGAATGATAATTATTATTTTGACACTCCCCGACCTGAAGGTACGGGGATTCTTAATTCAGCGACTGACCTTTAAGTGCTACGTCCTTTCGGCAATATTCAAACCTTTTAACCGTAGAAACCTACTAATTAACGAGCCTGATTCGCAGTCACTCGCCTTGGGTCTATCTCCAAAAGCGTACTAGGATATTGACAAGCGAGTTCGGGTATGCCCTACCCTACCTAACAAAAATTCAATTGTTTATTTTTCTGATTTTGAGGCTGTATTAAGCCCCTAGCTGTTTGGCGAGTTTTCGCCGCTCTTTGTCCCCCGGTTTACGCCTAAAAGTGTGTCTGAGTCTCTGTTTCACGATGGCGAAGGAGTTTAGTTTAACCTTGACTTTTCTATTATATTACACAGACCAGCAATTGCCGGCTCTTTGGGAATGAATTCAAGAAATTACAGCCGTCCTAAAAGGACAGGGTTTTAAACCCAGTTTCTTGATAATATTCTCATAAATTTCTTGCAATCTTAAAATCTCACTATCATAATTATTGATCATCCAGGTAACTTGACATTTGTTTATCTAACTTCATATAATAATCGAAAAAAAGGAATTTGAGTTTCTCTCAGCCTCCCAGACGCTGACCAATTTCCTGCCGCACGCTCATCAAAATTTTACCCAAATGATTTTGGCCGGTTCCCTCGCAGCCGCAGCCCCAGTAGTAATCGGTTGGCGAATCCTCCACAATCACTCGCTCCCCCGTACCCAGAAGAATAGCTTGAATGTCTTGATGAGCGAGAAACTTAGTTAAAATTGCTTCGCGCATAATCGGAATTTTTACCGCTTCCCAATCGTCGCGAATCCGGTGATTGGGATCGCGACCTAATTTTGCTGCTTCTTGAGGAGTTGCTACGCCTCGAATCGCCGCCACTAATCTTCTATCGACGCTACCAACAAATTTGTGGGCTTGATAGTAATGTTCCACGGTTAACCAATTTTGACCGCCAATAAAAATCTCGTGCGGTGAAAAATTGGAAAAGCAGCCGTAAGGATCCTCTACTTTATAAAAATAAATTATCATAATTATATTAAATTTTATAGAAGAAGGAAGATGCAACAACCCCGGACGCACGCGCCCGGATATTCAAGCGGATTTCGACCTAGTTTGATAGTTGAGAAATCAAGATTTTTCTGATAAACCAGGTTGCAGAGCTTAAGTCCCGATGAAACAGTGAAGATGGAAGAAAAAGGTAATAAGCTTTTCTACATTTAAATTGTATATTTCGACGATCGATCAAAAATCTTCTCTCCCTCTCCCCATCTCCCCCTCTCCCCATCTCCCCCTCTCCCCCTCAATCACATACACAATTGGGATGCACAACAGCTTACCATGTCCAGTGAATTACCCGATCTAAAAAATAATTATTGTGGAGCAGGCCCGAAAGCCTGCTCGCTTACTGCCTTTTAGCAGAAGTGTGCTAAACAGTCGTGATATCTTTCTCTTTGGCTGCCAGAACTTCTTCTATTTTGGCGACATACTTGTCCGTCAGCTTTTGAATTTTATCTTGCAAGTCCCGCGATTCATCTTTAGAGAGATCGCTGCTTTTTTCTTGCTTGCGAATCGAGTCAACCGCATCGCGGCGGATATTCCGAATTGCAACTTTACCTTCTTCGGCAAACTTCGCGGCCATTTTGGCAAATTCTTGCCGTCTTTCGCTTGTCAGCGGTGGAATGTTCAAGCGAATAACTGAACCGTCGTTGTTGGGCACGAGTCCTACATCCGACAGAGAAATTGCTTTTTCGATCGATGTTAATGCTGTGCGATCGAACGGTTGAATGTTGATCGTAGTCGCATCCGGCGTGCCGATGTTGGCAAGGGATTTGATCGGAGTTGGTGCTCCGTAGTAATCTACCATGACTCGATCGAGGAGGGAGGAGTTGGCCCGTCCCGTCCTGATAGTATTAAAAGACCGTTGAGTAGCCTCAACTGCCTTTTGCATATGATCTTCTGCTTCAGCTAACTTCACAAAATCCTCCGACAAGGGTTCCAATAGATTCTCCCATTACGGCTCGGTAAATGTTGCCCGATACTGTCAGGTCAAATACCATAATAGGAATATTATTTTCTTTGCACAGGGCGATCGCGGTACTGTCCATCACCCGCAAGTCTTGGTTCAAGACGTGGGCGTAGGTGAGGGTTTGATACCTGCGCGCGTTGGGGTTGATATGGGGGTCGGAATCGTAGACCCCATCTACCTTAGTAGCTTTAAAAATCACCTCTGCATCAATTTCAGCCGCCCGCAAGGCGGCTGTAGTATCAGTAGTAAAAAAAGGATTGCCAGAACCGGCACCAAAAATTACTACCCGTTTTTTTTCGAGGTGGCGAATTGCCCGCCGCCGGATGTAGGGTTCAGCTACTTCTTGCATGGCGATCGCCGATTGCACCCTTGTGGGCACTCCTGCTTGTTCCAGAGCATCCTGCAAAGTGATAGCATTCATCACTGTAGCAATCATGCCCACATAGTCGGCTGTTGCCCGATCCATGCCTGCCGAAGCAGCTTTCACGCCACGAAAAATGTTGCCGCCGCCGACAACGATCGCGATTTGAATGCCTTCGGACACTACTTTAGCCACTTCCTGGGCGATCGACCCAACGACTACCGGATCGATACCGTAGCCCAAGCTACCCATCAGCGCTTCACCGCTGAGCTTCAGCAAAACCCGCTGATAAACCATCCCCATGCCGCCACTATTTTTTCTTTTTGTCTCCACAACAAGATAGCAGCACGGGTGCATTTTGAACATCAATTGCCACGAACCGGCTGCTGGGAACGGATAAAAACCCGGTTTCTCGGCCAAATCTTCTTTTTGAGCAATCTTAAAGTTAAGGCAGAAACCGGGTTTTTTGGTGAGAAATGCGGACTTATACCATTTTTCTAAAGATATGCTATGGATGAAGTCTGAGCCCCCCCTTACTAAGGCTACCGTGTACACACAAGTCAAAGTAAACTAGACTCAGAACTTGACAGAGGTATAAACCGTGGACAATCCCATACTGATTCACGCCGAACAAATCGAAAAAACCGCCTTTG
>Ga0335395_10002264_pt1 | contig 11956 bp, 20 predicted proteins | sample MAT02_FD_205744 | JGI IMG/M metagenome (GOLD analysis project Ga0335395, IMG submission 205744) | Freshwater microbial communities from Lake Fryxell liftoff mats and glacier meltwater in Antarctica - MAT-02 (spades assembly) (version 2) ...
TTCTACCTGTCATATCATGTACAGGATGATTGTTAGTAATTAAGTATAGATATGCTTCCATATCTTCATAATCATGTACAGCAGTAAAGGCACTTAACGCTATTAGTAAACGCTTAAATTCTGGTTCGTTGCATTGATTATTCATTTTCTATTACATCCTTAAATCTTGCATCTTTTAAGAGCAACTTTTAACTTCTCATTATTAGCCTCTACTTCAGTCCAACTTGTAGGTGGTTTTACTTGCATCTCGGTGAGTATAAACAATAAATACTCTAGTTTTCTTTGCTCTAACTCACCTGTGCTCAATTCATAACCTACATATTTACATCTAGACTTTAAGATATTATCGATAATATCTGATACATCTTGACCAGTATGATTCAGTTGATAAAGCGAATCTACGTGTTCTAAAAGTTCCTTAAGGAAAGGATTATTTGCAGAATTTCTAGTCATAATTACTCCCAAAATCTAATCTCATTAAAAACAAGATTATGTAACAATCTATTATGAGTCAAGATAGTTTCTTGAGCATCGCTTAGAGCTTTGTAGCTATGATAGAGATTTTCATAAAGAGCTTCTAATTTCTTTTTAGATTTAGTCAACTCATAAATTGTTTCATCTTTAATTTTTATCTCTTGAATCAAAGCAGAAATACTACTCATTTCATCGGAGTAATTAATTGCAAAAGAATTAGCTTTTAATCGTAGTGCATACAAGAACTCTTGATCATGACTATTATCTGCTTTAATATTCGTTAAAACATCATTTATTGCTTCACTCAAATCATCAAAGTTATTTACATTCATTCCCCTATTCTCTCTGTAGTTGTTTTGTTCACAGAATTAACTTATCAATATTCTCTAAGTTAATTCTGTATAAATTGATACCGTTTTGAGATTAATTTGATGAGATAAAATAATGATAATTTTGAATCTCATCATTCTCTAACTCCACTACTCTAATATCACTTTCACAGTCCTTAAACCGTACTAGCGTAGAACTTTTCATCCTAGTGATCCAATCTCTAGCTTTATGCATTGCTGATTGTAAATCATTATGTTGGGTAAAATTCATCCAATTATTAGGTGGTTCTGAAATAGTTCTTTTTTGAATTTGATATACTTTCATTGATTTAATTCCTTAGTTAAAAAGAGATGATAAACATTACATCCCCTTAGTTTTTATCTATCTAACAGTCTTTGAAAATAACTTTGCTGTCATAAATTCCTATGAATGAGTTCTTAGACTCAAGATACTCTTTTACTGCTATTTTCCTAACAGAAATATGACTATCATGAGACACTTCCGAGAACTTCCAGCAATCGTATTGATCCATGAACTCATTTATGTACAGTTCATTGTAAGTTACAGCAATTTCAACTAAGCAAATATCTTGCTCTATAGGACTGTTTTGCTCTACAGTTTCTAGATGATCCCATATTAGATGTAAACCATATTTACTAAGGTTTCTAGGATTATGCTGTAACATTTTCTCGATGAACAAATCTTGACACAATGTAATTTTCATTGGTTTCTTCTCCTTTATCTATTTATTTACTTATTCAGGGCATAACTCAAAAACTATGTAGATATAGCCTAATCCGTAGTTAATCGTAGTTTTTACTAGTTCCCATTCATCTGGATAGATTAACCTAAGACTATCTACCGTAATTACTAAAACTTCTACAAGCGATCGATCACTTTCAAAGCGATATCTTATAGTTTCGTTTAGGGGTGTTTCTATGTTGATTAGTCCACTAATTCTGGTATTCATGATTATTCCTTAGTTATTAATCTTTCTAAATTCTGCAAAATACCCACCACTTTCTAGGGGATGTATAGCAGTTTGTTGATAGGTTTTATCCTGTAAATATCTGTAATGCAATAGGCTTGCAAAATAAACTATCTTGCACTTCATAGTTGGCTGTCTAGTCATGATTAGTTCTATATTGTTTTTAACTTTGCTATTCTCAACAAAGAAAAGCGTGAGCCATATTTTTCATTGAAATCTGCTATTACTTGATCCTCACTTTCTCCTTCTAAAAAAGCATTATGCCATGCTGGTTCTTCAGCTCTTAAACCAGTATGTACATTAAATCTGCAACCGAAAAATGTGGCTGTGTAAATATTCATTGATCCCCTTAGTTGTTTTTGTTGCTGGAGTAAATGCTGATCTACATTACAGCATTATTAAATATCTCTATGGCTGTAATTCTCTTAATAAATCTAGATTAGACATTTCTGTCTTTTTTGCCTTGGATACTGTATATCCTGATTTTCTCAAGGAATATAAAACACTTTTAAGCTGTACATTAAATACCTTAGCAGTACCTTGTGTTTGCTCACACAACTCATTCCAAGCAATTTCACCTAATCCAGTATTAGGGTAAAACTGAGTAAATAAACCATCAATTCTTTTGTACTCTAGATCAGGTTTTGTCATTGCATTTATTACCTTGTTTGATGATAGCCAAAAGAGCGCAGTACATCACGCTCTATACTTTAATGGTTTATAAGCCAGGTTGTTTAATGTATTTACGCTAGCAAGTCTGTAACCTTTATTCTGTATCAATTGCTACAAAACCATATAATCTTTTTTGGGGCAATAATATATCCTTAGACCGATGATAATACTATATTATTTTGTCAGGATAGGACTATCAACTAATAACCGTACCTAGAAAATTAAATACATGACTAAGCAAGAAATCCAAGACTTGTATGATGAATTGCAAGCGCTCCATGCTGAATCTGTCAAAGGTCTAACAGAGCAAGAGCAAGCGGATAAAGTGCAAGCTGACCTACAAGCAATTAGGGATAGCAAGCCCGGTGCTATCCTTCACGGGTAAGCAAGCAACAAAGCGGGGTGTAATGTCTAGCACTCCATCAAACATCAACATCAACAAACACAACTATTATGAACCCGGAACAAAAGGAAACAGTAGGTTTTTCAACTAGACCTTACAAGATATCCATAAAGAGAAAGATAGCCGATGATTACACCCTCACCCTAGATTTAGTTATGGACGGTAGGGATATGGTAGATCATTCTCAAATCACAGCTATCATCGAATTGGTGAAAATTCTAAAACCTTTATATAGGACTAGTCCTGATATCATGACTAACGATGATACTAGAGAGATAGAGCTAGAGTACTAATAACGATTTTATGGGGTGTAGCGTATATCATCCCCTTCCATCAAACATCAACAAACAACAAACTAGAAACACTATGAACCCAACAGACTTAATGATCCAGAATGCGATCGGCGGTTTTATGACTGCATTGATAGGTCAACTATCAACGCCCGCTAATATGCAGTATTTTACCGATGCAATTTTCCAACCGTTATCTAGTGACCATTGCAAAAGCCCGGCGGATGTAGCGATCGTAGCTTTGAAGTGCTACAAGCAAGGACAACTAAGCAAGGATCAAGCGCTTAGAATTTGCTCGATCGCACTGGAAGAATCAGGGAAAACTATAGACGTTGAATCTATCGCAGTACTTGAGAAACTATTTAGATAAATAATTAAAACTAAGGTCTAGGGTAAGCAATTACCCTAGGAATAAAATTATGAAACATCATGAAGTTATGAAACTGATCCCAGAAATTGAGCAAGCGTTAGAAGCTAATAGAGAGGTAGCTTATTTTGATGCATCTAATCAAAAGATATTTACTGTTAAGGCAATATTCGCTCTTTTTATAGATGCTGATCCTGTAGATAATTCTGGTGTGTTTAGTGTCACTTTAACCAGTCCTGACATTAGACGGGATCGCTTTATGTTTGCATCTAACTTATAAACCTACCCTAGGAGAAAAAATATGACAGGTTCACAAGTTGACAATCTAGCACCTTTATATTTCAAACAGTGTGTATTCCGGGCTATTGAATGCTTAGAAAATGATGAAAGAGTATTGATTGAATTAACTTTTGATAAAGTCTTTGTGGAAGTTACAAAGATACGAAGAAATAAAGCGGGCTATCCTGTAGCAGATTATAGACAGTATTTTGTAATAGCTAATGGATATGTAGAGAGAACAGTAGATTTAACACCCCAAACTGTTAAGAGCTTTTTCTTCCAGTAGAATTATCCAGTCCTGTAATGTCTAGCGGGATTGATCAACGAATAACAAAGTCATTGATACATTCTAAAATAATATAATGTTATAACATAATACTATTTTAGATGTACCTAAGATCAATGGTTTCAGGAGTTATTTTATCTACCATTGCCCGTAACAATTGATACAATTCTGAATAGTATTATGTTATAACATAGTATTGTTCAGAAATTCAAACAGGATAGCCCATGAGAAAATACAAAAACAAAATACTCTATCTATATCAGGGAATGATTTACTTGGAGTTTGAGGATAATGGGGATACTTACTATAAATCAAATGTAGGTAAAATCTTGACTCAAGAGCAAAAAGAAGATGCACTATTTTTCAGTAGTTTACTGGAATGCCAAACTTACCAGTATCTCAATTTTTGGGTGAAAACTTTTCAGAAAGAAATGTCTGGTTTTTCAATCAAATTAGTTAGACAATTTCCTGTGGTTTTAATTCCAGAATCTAAATGCTTCCCTGAATATAAGCACAAGGTAGATTTTGCCTTAATTGTCAGAGAAAACGATCAAGAAAATAATACCGTTTATCTCATCGAATCTAAAGGAATAATCACCAAAGACTCTATGCTAGTCTTGCGCTTGCTAGAAGCTAATTACCAAGGCATTAGTGACGGTAGGTATATTATGGTTTTTGATAAGTTTCCTCTTAAATATCCTAGACAGTTTCCTAGAGAGTTGATCAAAACTACTCCCCTAGGATTAATCTCAACACTCAACAAATACATTAAAAAATAACAATCATGAGCGATCCTATCCCTACTTTCGATATCCAGATACCTGTTCTAAAGAGTTCTATTGGAATTACTAGCATGAACTGGAACCAAGCACAATCTGAGAGGTGGTGTATTAGCCCTATCAACAACGTTAAACCTAATCTAGCAATGCTTTCCAAAGAGGGATACACCGTTCCTAAAAACATTTACGATGATCCTTGGAACCTCTTAAAAAGCAAAGGTGAACGTCACAAAGAAAAATTTCATTCATGCTTTATTACGTTCGATCGCTCTTATGTGGTTTGGTGGTATGCGAATGCTTTAAGCGGTCTTGTAGAAGATGATCCGTCTTTGCTATATGACATTACTTTGATGTGCAGTGGCAAAGATCTCTCTGGAGTTAAATCGCTACCCCTAAAGGGTTTAACGATCAAGGATTTAAGACCGATAGTTGATGAACTTGGATATCGCCTTCACAAAAAAGAGGCTAGTCGTATAAGACTCAAAGAATCAGCATCTTTTAAAATAACATAATATTATAATATAATATTATCGCAAACAACTAGGAGTAATCATGATTATCGAGCCAAATTACCAACCAGAACCGCCCTCTAACCAACCTGAAGATGAAGATGAAAATGAGTTTAAGTTTTCAGAGCGTGAAATTTTAGACATAATGCTTAGGGATTTATTATTAGCAATTCCAGTAGTTCTATCAACTTACAGTTGGTTTCATGGTGAAGATGCACTGAAAGCTCAAAACCGTTTGAGAGAATGCTTTACAGCTTACATGGAATTATCTGCAAAGCTAGAAGAAATGTAAAAACTTGAGCCATTGACCGGGGTGTGGCATACTCCAACAACTCAAATTAACTTCTTAGAGGAAACATCGTGAAAAACATAATCATTGTAGGATCGATCGCATTGCTTGGATTAATGGGATGTGGTGAAGATGGTCAAGAGGGACTAAACCTAAACCCTAATTTTGGTGGTAGTGGGAATAACACCCCATTATTTCAAGAGTCAGTGCCGGGTTCGATTTCCCAAGCTACTTTTGATAAAATCCAAAAAGGTATGACTTACTCTCAAGTTGTAGCATTAATCGGTTTTCCTGAAGCTAATGATGTTACTCCAGAATTTAATACCGCTAGATGGATTAATAAAGCACCTAATTTTGGGATGGTGGTCATAACCTTCAAAGATGACGTGGTATTCACTACATTAGGAATGAGTCTGAAGTAATTATGCTGATACCAAAAAATGTAAATCGTTACTGGAAGGCGATCGATGAAATACCCACAAATACCATCACAGGAAAAGTAGGAGGATCAACAGGTGATTACTTAGTAGTTTCCGATGTTGGTAATTTATATCATGCTCATCATTGCTTAGGCAAATGGGACTGGCAAGGATTACCCAAGGGTGAAAAAATCATAGCTTGGTTAGATTGGTATGTTTTACCCGGACTACCTAGTGATTTGTTTGATGACTGTAAAGACGTAAGGGGCGTTTCGTAGGTAACTAGAATAACTCTGTATTCCTTGTCTAGTGAGAAGTGCAGGGTTATTGTACCTTTATTTTCTCAGTGAATATGTAGAATTAAAGGACAGTTTGAAAGAAATTCAACAAATAGGAGTGGGAATTAGCAGTTATGCCAAAGATTAACGGTAGCGGACAGGGATCGGTTTTTACCCGTAAGGAACTAGATAAATTTTTCAAGGTGATGAAAAGCACAAATTTATACTGGTACACCTTGTATAAATTTCTATACTACACAGGTGAACGATCAGGATGTGTAATCCAGACCAAATGGAATGACATAGATTTAACAAGAGATATCATCATTTTTAGAGATGAAACTAGGAAAGGAAATTATCACCGTGATCCCTTAGATATTCATCCTGAATTAAGAGAGATTTTAACCGATGCAATTAAGACATTAAGAGCTAAATTTGGAGTAGCTAATTTTGCGAAAATGGAGTATGTTTTTTATGGCTTAAGATATGAAGAAGATCACATCTCAAGATCACATCTTGATAACACATTCAAAAAGCATCTAGTTTTAGCAGGATTTGAGAACAAAGGATTTAGCTTACATTCTTTTCGTAGAACGTTCATAACTAGACTCTATGAAACCAACAAAAACGTTAAGGAATGTATGTCGATTACAGGGCATAAAAATGTTACTCATTTTATGGCTTATATTGACGTAAATCCTGAGAACATAAAAGAGGCTATTTATAGTCTATAAAATCATTAAAAAGATAGCTAGGTTTTATCTAGCTATCTTACTCTGATTATTGCAACCCGTTCCGCATCTCTCAAGACTGATATCTAACAAGGATTTTGGATATCATTTACTGGACTATCAGAGATGTAGAAATTATAGCAAGATTTCACCGAATAATCTGATACCACCACTATTCAAATTATAGTTCCCACTTGGGCTTGCTGTTGGTGCTGTAAACTTCAAATATTTATAGTGTGTTGTGATGACAGGTAAAATATGACCGTTCCACACGTAGGAATCTACAGTTTGAGGTCTAGACCACTGGCTTAGAAGGGTATAAGTTATGTCATCGTTACTGCCGTAAATTTCTATGGTGATGGGTTGTTCTGTAGGAGTATTTTGATCAAAGTAGGGTGTCATCCATGCGATCGCCTTTAGATTGATCTCCATATCAAAAAATTCTATTGTTATTGATATGGGTGTAGTACCGATAAATTCTGCATTAGATTGTGTACTAACGAGATCTCTCCTAAATAATGAAGAAAGCGATACAGCAACATCACAGTTTGCAGCAATAACGCTTAAAACACTATTGGAAGGATCATCCCAACCTATATTTATTGCACCTAGTAAATATAATAAATCAATATTATATGCATTAAAGACATCTACAGGGATGTAGTAATCAGACACATATTTAGTAAGACTAGTGAAAATGCAACCCGCTCCACCCCCTGTGGGTAAGGTGTTCACGCTATTTTGCAAAGCAACTAAATCCGCTTTAAGCTCTTGAAATTCTGCGATCCTCTGAACGTGATCTTGATAATGATTGATGTATAAAGACATAATTTACTTACTCATCCTTTTTAATAATATTATATTATAATATAATATTAATTTAATTAGTCCTTTAGGGAACGCATTGCAAACACTCAACATTAGTCTTTTGACCGTTTGAATCATACTCTACAAAGATTACCCGTACCACTTCCATAGTGGCTTGGTTAGGTAAATTAGTGGAAACATTATTACTCTTTGTTACCCTAGGTAAAAGTTTTTCAGGGTTAATAGGAATAGTGCTAAGACTAGCTAGATAAAGCATCTTATCGATCGCATCACCATTATTAGCATCGGGATCAAAATCTGCAAAGTATGAATAGCTTTCGATCGCTCCCATGTCAAAGAATACTTTACTTATCCATTTACCTCGTTGCCATGTTAATGGTGCAAAATCAGCACACGTTAAATTAGGTCTAGGGTTAGAAATCGTTAAACGCCATTTAGGACTAGTTTTACGTTGACTCTTAGTAGTGCCTACAGGGTAAAACCAGATAGTCATTTGAGACGTGATCACTCTTTCTCTATACTTCTCAGACGGTTCGATCACGGCTGGTGTGCATTCCATTTCAGTGATTAAATCACACACCTTAGCCGCTAGACTTGAAGTAGCTGATACAGATGTTTGGGCAACCCGAAACTCGCTACTGGTAAGAAGTAGAGGGTAATTAATAGGATCATTGCAAATATCCCCTATTACGTTGTAAATCTGTCTTTGTTCAGGTTCTAGTTTTTCACACAAACTCCTAATTAATCTAGCGTTAAGGCTCGCAGTTGCTAGGAATGCAGCTTGTAATCCTTGGTATCCGGTTCCCTGATAACTCCAAGTTTGAGTTACACCCATGCAATCAACTTCAGTTATCGAATCAGCAAAATTAGGACATAAATCATATAGTTTTCTGTTGATTGTTCTAAACATCGCTTCTAGAACACCTTGGATAGTCATGTTATTGTAGGTTTCTGTGATGTTGCTATTGAAACAATCTTCAGTCCTAAACTCTCCACTATACTTACGTTCGCTATTTGATTGTAGAAAACATTCTGCAAATCTATTTTGCCAAATCACATTCATTTTATTCTGAAGTTTCAGGACATTGTTAAGTCCTTCAACGCCACGCTCTAAATAGCTTTCAGCATAATCTGTACCATCACAAAATGCAGTTGTCAGAATACCTGAATATTCAGGATAGAACGCTTTAATAATGCAAGCGAAGTAACTATCTATTTGATCAGTTTGTGCTTTATGCATTGCAGCTAAACCAGTTCTAATGCCTTGGAAACCGTTCCCTAGATATCCGTAATCTCTAACAGTACCATCGCATAAACTAACACTAAAACTATCAGTGACTTGAGGGGCTATGGCATTACATAATTTGTTGATTATTTGACTCAAAGTAATAGCGTAAACTTTCATCCCTATTTGCAACCCTCTATAACCCTTACCCTGATAGCTAGTATTGATAATGTTTCCTTCGCAATCTGTGAATACTGCTGTATCTTGATAATCACCACATAAATCATCTATCTTTTTCTCCAAGGTATCAAACATTACCTCCAACACTTCATTTACAAGTAAGTTATTATAAATCCCCGTAAGGTTAGAACCATCACACTTTTGAGTAACAAAATTACCAGAATATCTTCTATCTGTTGAATTAATAAAACATTCTGCAAATCTTTGCTGCCATAGAACATTTAAACTATTTTGCAATTTAAGTACATTATTTAAGCCACTAACACCACGTTCTAAATAACTTACAGAAAAGTCCGTACCATCACAGAAACTTGTGGTAAGTATTCCAGAATATTCAGGGAATAGTTGAGCAATCAAACAAGCAAAATAACTATTAGTTTGTTCATTCTGTGCTTTTTGCATTGTTGATAATGCAAGTCTAACTCCATTAAATCCTTTACCTAAATAACCAAAGTCTTTAGTAGTACCATCGCATAAATCTACTGAAAAAGTATCAGATATTGTAGGGAAGTTTTCATTGAATTTATTGTCTAGGATTATCTCTAGAGAGGGTTTAATGTTTACTTCCCAAGTATTTCTAATACTTGGACTTACATCGATATTGCCAACTTTATCGCAAGTTTCTGATATCGCAAAACCTATCAAATCCCCTAACCTTTGGATACCTTCAACTTCACCTCTAAATGTACCCGTGAAAGGCTTTCCACATACTATGGTGTTAATAAAACCTTGGGGATTAGTGACGTTGCACAAATCACTGAATAATTCATTCGTTAAATCTGTAGTAGCTCCGATTAATCTCTCAATGCCAATTAAACCTTTACCTTGATATTGTTTGGTGATTATAGCACCCGCACAATCACTACCGTTAACCGTACCTGCAAAATTAGGGATAAAACTATCGATGATAATCCTTACTTCAGCTTCAGTTAACGGGTCTGGACTATTATCGAATAAAGCTCTAAGTCCATTAACAAGGTTTAAGACTGTATTTATGCCTTCAAAAATTGCAAGTATTTTAGGTATTAATCCTACCCATTGAATAGCTTGTTCTTGTACAAAACCATCTTGACCAATCTTGAGATTATCAACCTTAATATCAATGGTATTTATCTGATTCTGTAAGTTACCAAAAAGTGGTGCAATACAAGCTGTCATTTCTGCACAATCCATACCTTTGTCTACTCCATCTAAACCATCTATCCCATTTACCCCGTCTACACCATCAAAATAATCAACATTTTTAACAGGTGTTATACCGCTTAAACCATTAGAACCATCTCTACCGTCTTGACCGTCTAGACCGTTCGCACCATTAGAATAATCTACTCCAAATACAGGTGTTCTACCATCAAAACCGTTTACACCATCTCTACCGTCTGATCCCGTGAAACCAGTTAATCCAGTATCACCACGATCACCTTTATCTCCTTTGTCACCTTTATTACCAGCATCACCTTTTTCACCTGTAAAGCCACGCTCCCCAGTGTCACCTTTTTCACCTTTTTCACCTTTAGCTCCATTAGCACCATCCGCTCCATTAGCGCCGGGGGTTAAGGAAATGTTTAGTATTCTAGTTCTTAAATCTGTGTAATTATTGCCTACTTCACCAGCTAATCCACTTAAACCACTTTCAACAGCATCGATCCTACCACCTAAAAGATTTAGAGTGAATATGCTTAGGAGTATGCCTCCTATAGCGGCTGTTAGACCTGCAATAGCAGCAGTAGCAGTAGCAGCGGCGGCGGTAGCAGCAGTTATAGCAGGTAGTAGAGGTGCTACGATCGCAGATAATTTAGCTATTTCTGATGCCATATTAGCTACAGCACTCACAGCTTGAGCAGCATCTTGTATAGCTTTCGCTACTTCAATAGCTAGGTTGTCTGTTTTAGCACAGCAAGCGTCAAGCTGTGACTGCATTGCAGCGAATTTAGCATTATTATTAGCAGCTAAAGCCGTTAAACTTTGATCAATATCTCCACAGGTAGCCATATATTTATTTATAATATTATATTATAATATAATATTCTTTTTCTTAATCAATGGTAGTCACTAGATTAATCACAACATTAACGCTCTAATCCTTGTTACAAGGGAATCACAAGGAATACAGCAATATCCATTTGGGCTAAAAGGATCAGGACATTTAATCTGATTAGGTGGGCAATCATCAGCTATTACAACCCATGTAGGACAACTTTGCCCCGCTATCCCTGTGATCACAAGTTGTGTACTATCGAATCTTGTGATGATCAGATCACAACGACTAGCGCCACAATTTAACGGTAAGCCCGGAATAAAATAGAAAGAACCACAGAGATAATTCCAAAAATTACTTGGTGGGGAATAAAACTGTTGTATCCGACAATTACCGTCATAAAAGTTGAAAATACCCGCTACTTTACACCATTGAGCAGGATTACCAGTTACTTGCCAAAAACCACCGGGGTTCTCAGCAACTAATCTAGTTAAAATAGTTTGCCGAGGATATCCTTGATTAGGTATCGCTAGATGACCCACTAAATTAACGGTAGCTGATTGTACAGTAAAACTCTGAGTTCTAATCGCT
>Ga0335395_10002265_pt1 | contig 11951 bp, 9 predicted proteins | sample MAT02_FD_205744 | JGI IMG/M metagenome (GOLD analysis project Ga0335395, IMG submission 205744) | Freshwater microbial communities from Lake Fryxell liftoff mats and glacier meltwater in Antarctica - MAT-02 (spades assembly) (version 2) ...
CCAGTGGCGGGGGTGTTGCCCCACAGTGACAAGATGATGCTGCTCGCCAGCAAGGGGGTGTTTGCTCTGCACTTCCCTAACGACCCCTTAACTCAGGTGGTGGAAGGGATTGCGAAACAGATTATTGCGGGATGATTGATGTAGCGAGAGTCGATCGCCCGCTATGCAGATTGAGTTTCAATCTCACTCTGCATAGCAGATGTCACTCCAGGCGCCTACTGGCGCCTGGAGTGGAGGAAGAAACTGTCAAAGGCGACAATATGTGCTTAAAGAGTCAGGAGAACAGGTCTGCGGGAAGCGTTCGCGCACTAGAGAAGATTTGCTTAAACTTACACCGTAGAAGTTTATACCCAGGTTTTTAGAAGCGGTGGGGCACACCCGAACTCGCTTGATATGAACAAGTGTATGATGAGTAGAGATAGACCCTCTGGAGCGGTTGTGAGTTAAGATGGTCAATTGGTGCAATTGCACGGTTGAAAAGTTTAAGGATTGCCGCAAGGGCACAGCGCTTAAAGCTCAGTCGATGAATTAAGAATCCCCGTTTCACGCCGGGGAGTGTCAAGAGAATTTGTTAAAAAACTTTAGGAGTAACACTCATGGATTTTGACTTCCGCATACTAATAGTATTGATGCCTGTCTTGTTGGCGGGCGGCTGGGCTTTGTACAACGTTGGGGCTATTGCTCTCAAGCAAGTGCAGAAATTGTTGAACAAGGAAGCCTAAACTCAGTCTCTTTTCAGGTAATTTCGCAGCCGACTGTTTCGTGAGATACAAAAACAGCCGGCTGATTTGTTTATTAATTTTTATTAAGCGATGGCTGATGGTTGCTGCGACGGGTAATTTACGACTTAAGAGAGATTGGGCGAAAGCCCAAGAAAAGTTATATTCAAAAGTTAGGCAGAAACCGGGTGCGATCGACCAATACAAATATTAAAGAAAAGACGTTCCAGTATAAAATATGAGACAATCACAAAAGTATTTGCCCTGACAATCACCCTAAAAACTGCGAAGTTGAATTTATAGGGAATATCGGGCAAATTGTCAATGTTTAACTCCTATATCTTTAGATAGATTATGCTTTTTCCCCGAGCTAGCGGCATTCTACTCCACCCGACATCTTTTCCCAGCCGATTTGGCGTTGGGGACATGGGCATAGAAGCATATAAGTTTATTGACTTTTTAGTGGAAAGCGACCAGCAATACTGGCAGATATTGCCGCTGGGCCCGACAGGATACGGCAATTCTCCTTATTCGTGCTATTCAGCAATGGCAGGAAATCCGATGATGCTGAGCCCGGAAATGCTGCGGGATGAGCAATTGCTGTGCGATGAAGATTTAGATGGTTCGCCGGAATTTCCGCTGGATACTGTAGAATTCGATCGGGCGATCGCGCACAAAGTACCTCTGCTCAAAAAAGCCTGCGAAAACTTCAAAGCGAAAGCATCGCCGGTGCAGCAAAGAGAATTCTCGGCTTTTTGCCAGAGCAAAGCGGTTTGGCTGGAAGATTATGCCTTATTTATGGCACTAAAAGACAGCTTTGGCGGTGTTAGCTGGAACAATTGGGAACCAGAAATTGCCCGACGCAAACCGGAGGCGCTAGACAAGTGGCGGCAGCAGCTAAATACTGAGATTTATTACTACAAATACGTCCAGTTCGAGTTTTTCCGCCAGTGGACAGAATTGAAACGCTATGCAAACCTCCGCGACATTAAAATTATTGGTGACATTCCGATTTATGTCGCTCACGATAGCGCGGATGTGTGGTCGCATCCAGACTTATTCTGCTTGGATGAAGCAAGCGGAGAAGCAGCTTTAATGGCGGGTGTTCCCCCGGATTACTTTAGCGCCACAGGTCAATTGTGGGGCAATCCGGTCTACAATTGGGAGGCGCTGGAAGCCAATAATTTTGAGTGGTGGGTGCAGCGTTTTGAAGCGCTTTTCGATTATGTAGATGTGAGCCGGATCGACCACTTTCGAGGATTTGACGCTTACTGGGCGGTGAAGCGCGGGCAGGATACTGCGATGGAGGGAGAGTGGATTAAGGCGCCGGGAACGGCTTTGTTTGAGGTAATTAATGAAAAGTTTGGGAACTTGCCGATTATTGCTGAGGATTTGGGGGTAATTACTCCTGAAGTGGAAGCTTTGCGCGATCGATTTGAGTTTCCGGGAATGAAGATTTTGCAGTTTGCTTTCGGCGCTGGCCCAGGCGATCCTTTTTTGCCTTTTAACTATGTTCGCAACTGCGTAGTTTACACTGGCACTCACGACAACGACACGACTGTCGGATGGTTCAATCAATTGCAAAACTACGAAAGAGATGAGGTTTTGCGTTATTTGGGCTGCATCGATCCCCAAGGAATTCACTGGTCTTTAATCCGCATGGCTTGGATTTCTATTGCTAATTTGGCAATTGTACCGTTTCAAGATTTGTTGGGTTTGGATACTGACGCGCGGATGAATTTTCCCGGGAAAGCAGAAGGAAATTGGGGCTGGCGGTATCGGCGGGAAGCTTTGAATTGGGAGGTGCGCGATCGGCTCAAAACCATGACTTACATCAGCGGGCGCACTCCCCATAAAAATTGATTATGGGGAATTGGTAATGGGTAATTGGTAATGGGTAATTGGTAATGGGTAATTGGTAATTAGTCAATAAAGACGTACATTCTCATTACAAACTGTGGACTGCCAGCCATTACCTATTCCCAATTTCCAATTTCCAATTACCTATTAACCTTCATTCTTGGGCTTTTCTGAAGGCTTGAGTTGGTCTGCTTGAAAAACAGCTTCTTTGGGGACTCCAGGAGCTCCGAGTAGTTCGGCTTGTCCGTTATTAAGAGCAATCATTACCCCGCCAGCGTTACCAGCTAGAACTACTAATTTGCGATCGGCCTGCCAGGTTCGCACAGTCCCGATCGGCAAAATTCCCTCAAACTCTATTTTGCCATCGACTTCTACCTGCATCCAGGATTCGGCCTGAAGAGTGACGCTAACCATCACTGGTTTACTACCAGATTTATCTAATTTTTTTTGACCGGTTCTTGCTGCTTCGACAGCCGCGTAACTATCAGTTGTCTGATTTTTTGAAGCCGCTGATGCCTCAGCAAGTAAACGAGCTTGTTCTTGCTGCCCAAGTGCGATTTCTTCGGTTGCCGCACGGTTTTTTACTGTCCCAGAACTGGCCATCAACTGAGATAAGCCATTGACTGAACAGATAATTAGAAATGTGTAAAAGAGGTAAAGGTGTATCGGCCGCAACTGAGGCCGATTTTCCCAGGATAGCTTGGTGGACGATCGTGGCGGTGCTTTGATCGGCAAAAAGTAGGAAAACTGAGTTCCGTCCAAACCCATTGCTTCGGCGTACCGCTTGATCAAACCCTGAGTGTAGACCGGTTCTGGGAGTTGGTCGAGTTGACCCTCCTCGATGGCTTGTAGTATATTCCGCCGAATCATTGTTACCACGGCTACTTTGTCCAAACAAATCGACTGCTGTTCGCGGTACTGGCGGAGTTGAGATCCTATTTCCGCTAGCTTTTTCTGAGCTATTTCTGGCTCTTGGGGGTGCAGTTTCTGCTTAGTTGTTTTGAAGAATAAGAACAATAAATTCTTTGTCATCTGCTGTGATCCTGGGGATTCACTGGCACGCTGATTGATGTTAGGTTGACTAGATTCCATAAAAAAATAATTTCTGAATCTTCTAGGGGTCGGTAGCAGCCCGGTGCTAATATTGGCCCAGCGGGGGGCTGCAATTGAATTGGGCCAATAGCTGTGCGGTGCAGGCGCATCACGGGATATCCCAACTGCTCGGCGGTTCGCCGAATCTGTCGGTTTCTGCCTTCTGATAGAATTACTTCTAACAGAGTTTGGTCTCGCGTGCGATCGAGAATTTGAACTTTTGCGGGTAAAGTCTTTCTACCCGACAAGATGATCCCCTGACGCCACTCTTGCAGTATTGGTTCTGGGGGATTGCCGAGCACCCAAACGTGATAAGTTTTGGCGATCGAGTGACGCGGATGGGTCAAACAAAACGTCAACTTACCATCATTAGTCAGTAAGAGGGCGCCGGTGGAATCTGCATCTAGGCGTCCTACGGGGTGGATGCCTTGACCAGATCGTAGTTTTGGTGGCAACAGTTCGAGAACTGTCGATCGAGCTCTGGGATCGTTGCAAGTAGAAACTACGCCTGCGGGTTTGTTGAGCAACAGATAGACCTCTGCGGGTCGATCGGCTGGTTTCACTGGGATTCCATCGACTTCGATCAGATCCCAATCAGGATTTGCTTTTTGTCCTAAACCAACAATATTGCCATTAACTCGGACTCGTCCAGCTACAATCATTTGTTCTGCAAGACGGCGAGAGGCAATGCCCCACTGGGCGAGAATTTTTTGCAACCTTTGCTGATCGGACATGACGGGAGTGTGGAAACCCTCAACACGCGAGCGGTGAGGGAGGAAACACGACGCGGTTAATTGATTAAGCGATGCTGACAATGCTCAATTCCTGGTTAGGATTGACATATCTCACCGCCCTAAAAGTGCAGTGATTCCTTAACGCTTCACAGCAATGTGCTACCTAAGTAGTCTGACCTTCGCTCCACGCTCGTTTAAAGTCTCCCAATGCCCTGTGGCGACTTTCAGTACACAAGTTAAACTTGTTTGTCTTCAGGGTTACACCTAAGCATTGCCCCTCTGAACTGTCTAGGTGCGCTTCTCAACGTAGCTATTTCAACGTGTTTTGAGCCTGTAGACATTCTAGTTTTAACCCAAAGCCGTCCTAGAAGGACGGGGTTTTTACCCAAATTTCTGATAAGAGTGCAGATTGTCCTGATGGGATTACCCTGAATGTTGTGCAAAAACTACGAGAAAAAGACTTGCGGCAGGCACAGGTCTGCACCGTTGGTTTGCTGGTGATGTGAGTGGTGTGGGTCTGACCCGACCATAAACCAACACTACCATAAATCCCGTACTGCTGGTTAATTTTATACGCTCGATCGCGAAATTTACCTGGGGATCGCACAACTCGCTTTCCTCGCGTAGAGATCCCGAGGGATGAAAGGTGATAATTTTTCGGCTTCAGGTGTTGCCGATCCCATATTTCTGCTGGCTTTTGGGGTTATTTAGGGCTGGTGTTCATTAACCGGTTTTTGATAAAAATCAGAATATCTGTGTAGGAACCGGGTTGGTGAGATGGGATGCGCCAGTCTTAGTTAAATTTCTGTGCTTGAATATTAAGGTTTAGATTCTGAAATTGTTTTTGACATCTTCCCCGACGTGAACGTGCGGGGATTCCCAAGACTCACGACTTAGGTTTCTGTTTCTTCCCATTACTGGTTTTTCGCAACTGCCTTTTAGACTCATGCCTATCAGGTCTTACGTTCGCTCGACAGACTATAACCGCAAGTCCTGCGGCTAGAATATTCTTGGCTGCATTGATATCTCTGTCGTGATGTGCACTGCACATAGGGCAGTCCCACTCCCGGATATTCAATGGCAGCTTTTCTACAATATGTCCACAGTTTCCGCACCTTTTGGAGCTAGGAAACCAGCGATCGACTTTAATCAGTTCTCGACCATACCACTCGCACTTGTAGACCAACTGTCTAATCAATTCACCCCAACTAGCATCGCTGATAGCTTGGGCAAGTTTATGATTCTTGACCATATTTTTGATAGCCAAATCTTCAACTACTATCGTTTGGTTTTCACGAACCAGTTGAGTCGTCAGCTTGTGCAAAAAATCTTTACGAGTATCAGTGATTTATTGATGCAATGAAGCTACTTTTCGCCTAGCTTTGTGGCGGTTGTTAGATCCTTTTTTCTTACGATTAAGAGCCTTTTGAGCCTGACGTAATTTACGGTACTTAGCCTTGAAAACCTTGGGATTAGCAACCTTTTCGCCCGTACTCAAGGTAACTAAACTACTAATACCTAAATCAATCCCGACAGAGTTAAGCGACTCAGGTAATGCTTCGATTTCAACATCCACTAATAAGGAAACTGTCCACCTTTGAGAAGGTGAGAGCTTCACCGTAATAGTGGAATGTTCCGCTCGTTCTGGAAGCTGCCTACTCCAACGAATATCCAAGGGCTGAGAACATTTAGCTAAAAATACTTTGCCGCCTTTCCACTTGAAAGCAGACTTAGTAAATTCAGCATTGCCGCCGTGATGTTTTTTCTTGAAGTTAGGATATCTTGCCCTGCCTTCAAAGAAGTTGCTAAAAGCCTTTTGGAGATGTCTTAATCCTTGTTGTAAGGGTACACAGCTAACCTCCGACAAAAATTGCAAGTCTTCTTGCTTTTTCCAGCTCGTTAACAAAGTAGAAGTCTCAGCGTAACCGACTCTTTCGTGTCTTTCGTACCACGCTTGAGTCCGAGCAGCGAGTGCACGATTATAGACCAGGCGAGCGCAACCCATCGTTCTCCTTAGCAACGTTTCTTGCTCGGGAGTGGGATAGAATCGGTACTTCAAGGCTTTTTGTGTCATCTTTCATATTGTATCAGATACTTTGTGAATAAATCAATGGTAATATTAATTAAAGCCGTCCTATAAGGACGGAGTTTCCACCCACTTTTGTGATGACTGTCGATCGCAACTCTCTTCTATTTGGCAATGGATCTGGCGCGGATGGCTCTGGTAAGACTGCTAATTTAGGCTCCGATCCCACACGGCCGCCTAGTCAAGGCAGCCGGATCGTCAGCGCGGTGCTGTCTCCGGCGGTTCAGTTGTGGCTGCGATCGCAAGTTCAGCAGGTTGACGAGTTAAAGGTAAAAATTGAGGGGAGCGATCAACAAATCCTCAGCGGTACGATCCCGAAAGTAACGGTTGCTGCTCGCGGTGCTGTGTATAAAGGATTACACCTCACGGAAATTGCCATAGAGGGCTGCGGCATTCGCATCAACCTCGGTCAAGTTATCAAGGGTCAACCCCTCCGCCTCTTAGAATCTTTCCCCATATTCGGCGTTTTGAGGCTCAGCCAAGCGGATTTGAATGCGTCCCTGAAAGCACCTTTGCTGGCTGATGCTTTGAGTGAATTTTTGTCGCCTCTAGAGCCGATCGCCGATCGGGAACAGCCACTGAAATTGCAAAATTCGCAAATCGCAATTGATGCTGGTTTGTTGACGCTTTCGGCTGTTATTTTGCGTGCTGACGGTACGCAAATTCCTTTTGTATTGCGGACTGGTTTGCGGATGGCGAGCAGTCACGAATTGATGTTTGAAAATCCAGAAATTGAAGTTTCAAAACAATTAGACAGGAATGTTTTAAATGGTTTTAAAATTGATTTTGGCCCGGAAGTTGCAATTGATGAATTAATCTTGCATCCGGGGGAGATAGTTTGTCGGGGTGGAATTAGGGTTTTGCCTTAATTAGTTAACTGTTGACTGTTAACTGTTGTCTGTTAACAGTTAACTGTTAACTGTTAACTGTTGACTGTTGACTGTTAACTGTTGACTGTTTTCTGTTGACTGTTGACTGTTAACTGTTGTCATTAGTTACCAATGCCCAATTCCCAATGCCCAATGCCCAATGCCCAATTACCGATTAATTAGATAAAAGTCGATCGCGGGCAAGAGCAAAGTCACAAAATAGTAAACTAACGGTGCGGTAAAAACATAACTATCAGTGCGATCGAGAATACCACCGTGACCGGGGATCAACTGCCCCGAATCCTTAACACCAGCATCTCGCTTCATCATCGACTCAGTTAAATCACCCAACAAACTCGCAACACCAATCAAAAGACCAAAAGCAGCACCAGTATAAGGCCAGCCTGGCCAATCCAAATACCAAGACCCAACGGCACCAACTGCGATGCTGCCACAAACCCCAAACACCGCGCCTTCAACCGTCTTTTTGGGACTGATGTGGGACAGGCTAGTGCGGCCGAAGAATTTGCCAACAAAATAAGCACCAATGTCCGCAGCCCAGATGCAGAGGAAAGCCAGGAGTAGGGAAGTCAATCCCAAAGATATATTACTGAGGTTTGTCCAAGACTGCGGCGAGTAAAGGTGAACCGGCAAATTGCTAGCCACTGCTTGTCCCAGTCCAGTTGTAGCTTGATAAACTGGGTCAAGTCCGACTCGCAGCCGTATCCAATAGCTGGGCAAATAGCCGCCGTAGAACAATCCTAAAATAGAAGCGGCAATATCGGCGATCGTTGATAACTTCGGTTGGAACAACAGGTAGAAACAGATGAAGGTTCCAGCTAGGGGAAACATCGCATCTACGAATTGCGGTGCAAGGGCGGCAGTAATTAGCAGAACTTGACTGACAACTAAGGTAGTTTTGCCAGCAGGTGCAATGCCCTTAGCCCTGGCTAATTGAAAATATTCCAATTGACCTAGGTAAACGATGATCCCGAAGCCGACGGTGAAATACCATCCTCCCAAAATAATCATTCCTAAAGCAAGGACGATCGCAACTATTCCACTCAGGATACGGGACCAAGGCATAAAATGAATTTCTCTTGCTGATGGCAACGGGTGATTCGATTTTGGATTTTGGGTTGTCGATTGTTCTAAGACACGGGTTTCTCCGTTACACGGCTAACTCCCATCCCCTATCGGTCATCCAATATCTGAAGTTAGGCGATCGATCGAGCTATGGTCGCCCTTATCCTAAGTATGAAGGTTAACGGGACTTATTAAACAAGGTTAAATTTTACATTTAGTCATGGGAATGGGGCATCGGGCATCGGGAATAGGGCATCGGGCGTTGGAGGCAGAGCCCGGAAGGTGATGCGTAACCAATAACCAATAACCAATAACCAATAACCAATAACAACTGTCAACACTCAACCGTCAACAGTCAACTGACTTCTAATCCAACTTTTCGCCACTGAGAATAAACATGGGATTAACCGCAGCAAAGGTTTGATGGCGGCCGCGAGTCTCCAAGCGGTTGATGGCGGACTGGACTACTTCGATGTTGCGGACTTGCAATTCGGCGAAGCTTTCGGAAAGGGCATAAAGATTTTCTAAATTCCCTGCTGTCGCTACGATTCGACCGTGGGGTTGCAAGTACCCCCAGGCTGCTTGGACAATGGCTTTAATCGGTCTACCTCCTTCGATGCAAACTCGGTGGGGGGGTTGGGACAAATTTTTCAGGCATTCGGGGGCACTGCCTTCAATGACTTCTACGTTGTTGAGCTCGAAACGATCGCAATTTCTGCGAATCAAGCTGGCTACTTCTTCGTCCCTTTCTACGGCGATAATCCGACCTTTGGGACACAGCAAACCTGTTTCTACCGCGATCGTACCAGTACCTGCGCCAATGTCCCACACCACGGAGTCTGCTTGCAGCCGCAGGTGTGAGATTAACAGCAGTCGGACTTCTCGCTTACTCATGGGAATACCGGGTAAACGTTCAAATAAATCGTCTGGGATACCAGGAGTGACGTAGGGCCAAAGCATAGTTTTATTTTTAATGGAAGGAAGAAGGAAGAAGGAAGAAGGAAGAAGGAAGAAGGAAGAAGGAAGAAGGAAGAAGGAAGAGGGAATATTTTTTCTATCTTCTACTATCCCCATCTCCTCATTTCTCCCCAAGCGTTAATATTCACTGTGGCACAATCTTGAGAGTTTGGAGGCGGGGATCGCTGCAACCTGTGATTTTTCCGCCTGAAGCAAGGATTTGTTGCAGGTATTCCAGGGCTTCTTGGGTAATGATTTCACCGGGCATCAAAACGGGTATTCCTGGGGGATAAGGGCAGATGAGTTCGGCACTGATGCGATCGACTGCTTTGTCTGCTGCTACTGTTTCCGATGGGGAAAAGAAGGCCTCGCGGGGGGAGAGTGGAGGAGGAGGAAATCCTAACTGAGATATTACACCATTCTCAAGAACAGGCAAGATGCCTGTTCCACAAAGAGTGGATTTGATTGTGGGGTGGGCATCTTGCCCGCCATTTTCAACAACAGGCAAGATGCCTGTTCCACAAAGAGTGGATTTGATTGTGGGGTGGGCATCTTGCCTGCCATTTTCAACAACAGGCAAGATGCCTGTTCCGCCTCCTAAATTGTGAGTCAAATTCTGGAAACCTTGAACAAGATTGTCGATATCTGTTTCTGTATTTCCCAAGCTGATAATAAATGTGAGATGTTGCGGCATCGGCAATTCTGCGGTGACACCGAGTTGAGAGTTCAGAATTTCATCGGCGGCAAATCCTGTGATTCCTAAATCTGATACTTTTACTGTCAGTCTCGTTCGGTCTAATTTGACAAAACCTGGTGTATTTAATGGTTCTAAAACTGATAAACCGGAAATTTGAGATATGCCCGATCGCGCTTTTTCCGCTAATAATAAAGTTTGGGTCATTAACTCTTGGCCGTGGAGTGCGATTTGTTGGCGCGCTGCGTCCAGGGATGCTAATAGTATATAACTCGGACTGGTGGATTGTACTAACTGTAATGCTCGATTGATTTTTTGGATATCTACCCTAGAACCCTTAATGTGCAACATCGATGCTTGTGTCATTGCACCGAGGGTTTTATGGATTGATTGTACTGTTAAATCAGCGCCGGCTGATAGTGCCGATTCTGGCAAGTTTGGATGAAAGTTAAAGTGTGCGCCGTGGGCTTCATCCACTAATAATGGTATGTTGTATTGATGAGTGATTTTGGCGATCGCCCGCAAATCTCCACACACGCCGTGATAAGTTGGGTAAACCACCATGACTGCTTTCGCATCGGGATGCTGTTTTAATGCGGATGCTACGGATGCGGCTATGATGCAGTTGGCAATATCCCAATCCGAGTTGTATTCGGGATTGACAAAAATGGGAATTGCGCCGGATAAAATCAAACCAGAAATTGCCGATGAGTGGATATTTCGAGGTAGGATAACTTTGTCGCCTGGCCCGCAAGTCGCGACAATTGCCGCCATGATTCCGCAAGTCGAACCGTTGGCTAAAAACCGAGTATGTTCGGCTCCAAATGCCTCCGCAGCTAAATTCTGAGCTTCTGCAATTACGCCTTCTGGATTGAAGAGATTATCCAATTCTGGCAATTCCGGCAAGTCGGCTCGAAATACTTGTGCACCCAACAATTCAACCAGTGGCTTAGAGATTCCTTGACCGCCTTTGTGTCCGGGGGCATAAAATGGGGCGTGAGGGTGATTTGTGCGATCGCGCAAAGCATCCAATAAAGGGGTTTTTGTTTGAGAGTTCATCGCTGATACGCTTCATCCTGATTTAATTTATCATGTCCGATCCTACAACATTATTAAAATCTACATTTCGCTCGTTTTACTAATATCTCGTAGGGGCGGGTTTTTGAGATTGCTTGTTTCAGGCGTTGATAGTTGGTGAACCCGCCCCTACGGGCATTATGTACGCGATTTTAATCAGCAAAACTACAGGCTGACAATGCCTCGTTTTAGCGCTACAATCGCAGTGAGTACAGTGTGCGTATCGAGGCATGAACGTTCCAGGCATAACGCGGTTGACGTTTGCCACTATGGCCACGGTTTGAGCATTGGGAGCAGTAGAGATTTAGCTGTACAAATGGTTAATGTGCGATCGCTATTCATATCAATTTGAATAAATTTTCACTATTTAGATAGATGTCGGATTGGTTTTTTTTATATACCTTGATTATATCGAGTTATTAATAGAATTGCCGTGATTAATCCCAACCCTACTCCCTTTCCAGGGCCGCAGATTCCCAGTACCGAACCGGGGCTGCCGACTATACCGACATCGCCACCAGTGCCCGGTACCCCCCTTCCCGACCTCATTCCAGGGATAGTACCGGAGCCCGTACCTGCACCAATTCCGCAGCCAATTCCCGAACCGGTGCCGGAAACAGTACCCTCTCCGATTCCCCAAACAGTGCCGGGCCCAATTCCTCAGACTATCCCTGAACCGATTTAAATGATGTTTTAGTCGATCGCGAATTTTAAGACTGTGTGTGAAGTCGCCAAAACCGGGTTTCTCCAAAGTCCAAAATCTGTGAGATATCAAAC
>Ga0335395_10002266_pt1 | contig 11948 bp, 11 predicted proteins | sample MAT02_FD_205744 | JGI IMG/M metagenome (GOLD analysis project Ga0335395, IMG submission 205744) | Freshwater microbial communities from Lake Fryxell liftoff mats and glacier meltwater in Antarctica - MAT-02 (spades assembly) (version 2) ...
CCGGCGGCAGGTTGTCGTCGAACGGCCAACCGCTGACGGCCAGGGCACCGGCCTTGAAAGCCGCCTCGGCCGCGGCGGCACTGCGCACGCCGTCGCACACCAGCCCCGTGGCTGGCGCACCCGGGAGGTCGGCCGCCAGAGCCGGCGCACCCACCTCGGCCGCGCCCAGCAGGCGGTGCACAAAGCAGCCCGCCAAGGCCGCCGGCAATGGCGCCCGCGGGCGCCCCTGCAGCAGCAGCGGCGTGCCCCGATCGCGCAGTGCCACCAAAGTCACGGCCAGGCCCGCGTCGGCGGCGATGAAGGCCGGCACTTCCAGCAGCACCTGCGCGCCGGGGCCGGCCGCCATGACCGCGCGCAGCAGGTCCTCGCCGGCGATGGTCAGCAACAAGGGGCTTTGCAGCTTGGGCGGGGATGTGGCCGCACGGGCTGGCGCGGCAGCGGTCGCACTCGCAGCACTTCGCGCACCGGCGGGGCCGGCGGGGGTGGCCGCAGGCGAATGGGGCTCACCCAGCGCGCGCAGGCGCAGCTGCAAGGGCGCCGCACCCTCGCCTGCTGCGCCCTCGGGCCGCGGCCACACGCTGTCCAGCGCCGCCAGCAGCGCGCCTGCATCGGCCGCGCCAGTGCCGGGCTGCGGGAACACGGTCAGGCGCGTGCCGACCACCTGGCGCTGACGGTCGATCAGCGGTGCATAGGCCAGCGTGAAGGCGCCCAGGTCGAAGGCTTCGGGCATCGGGTCGGTGTCTGGACGGGTGGAGTTGCAGCCTGCCGGCCCGCGCGCCGCGCCGGAGCCGTGGCGGGCTCAGCGCAGATAGTCGAACAGCGACATCTTCTGCACCGAGGCGTAGGTCTGCAAGGCGGCATCGTAGCTGGTCTGCACCGTCTTGAAGCTCGATATGGCCTGCACCAGGTCGGTGTCCTGGGCCTCGGCGCGGGCCGCCTCGGCGTCCAGGCCGGCCTGCGACAGCCGCTGGCTGAGGCCGTCGATGCGGTTCAGCGCCACGCCCGTGCGCGAGCGCCAACCGGCGAGGTGGTCCACCGCGCTGTCGATGCCCGCCAGGCCTGCGCTGATGGCGTCGGCGCGCTGGGTGCTGTCCAGTGTGTCGTCATTCAGCTGCGTGACGATACGGTCCAGCAAGTCGAAGACCGAGGCTGTCTGCCCCGGGTTGGCCGGGTCGGGCACATCCAGCCAGGTGCGCTGGCCGTCCAGCGCCAGCAGTGTCGGTTCACCGGCGTCGCCCTGCAGCAGGCCCGGGCTGCCCTGGAACGCCACCCGCGGCGGCAGGTAACCGGGGTCGCCAGGCGCACCCACGGCGGGCATGTCCAGCAGCGGCGTGACGTCGCTGCCCTGACCGCCGAACAGAAAGCGCCCGGCGCCATCGTCGCGGTTGGCCACCGCCAGCAGGTCGCCGCGCAGGCCCCGCACCGACTCGGCCAGTTGGCGCCGGTCGGCAGCGCTGAAGCTGCCGGCGCCTGCGCGCATGACGAGTTCACGCGCCTGCTGCAGCATCTCGCCCGCATCGCCCAGCGCCTGTTCACCCAGTTGCACGGCATTGCGGCTGACATCCAGCGCGCGCTGGTTGGCCTCGTTGCGCTGCATCGCCGCCAGCGCGCGCTCGGCACGCGCCGCGCCGCCCGGGTCGTCGCTGGGGCGGGTGATGCGCTTGCCGCTGGTGATCTGGTCCTGCAGCCCGGCCAACTGCTGCTGGCGCTGCTGCAGCACGGCGATGGCGTTGGCGCTGGCGTTGGCGGTGGTGATGCGCATGGCGTACCTTTTCTGCAGTTACCTGCCGGTGACCTGCAGCACGGTGTCCAGCAGCGACTGCGCCACCTGCAGCACCTTGGCCGCAGCCTGGTAGCTCTGCTGGTAGATGATCAGCCGCGCGGCCTCTTCGTCCAGGTTGACGCCGGCCTGTCCGCCGCGGGCGGCCTCGGTCTGCTGCGCCACGGCGGTGGAAATGTTGGCCGAGGTGCGCGCCGCCTGCACGCGAACGCCCACCTCCGACAAGGCCAGCGCGTACAGGTCGGTCAGGTTGCGACCCTCGGACAGTACGGCGTCGCGCAGGCCCGTCAGCAGCAACGCATTGCCATTGTTCGAGCCCAGCGCCGCCGCAGGCGTGGGCTGCACCGTCAAGGTGTCGCCGCTGCGCGGCACGCCCGAGAGCTGCAAGGTGAAACCGTTGATGTCGTTGCCCGCGGGTGGCAGCGGCTGGCCTGGCGTCCAGGTGCCGCTGCCGCTGGAGATGAGGTTGGCGCCCGCGTCCACCAGTTGCCAGTCGTAGTCGCCGCTGTCGCTGGTGAAACTGATGCGGGCGGTGGCGCCTGGCTGCGGTGGCAGGGCGGCGCCAAAGCGCAGTTCGGCGATGCCCGCGGTGCCTGCATTGGCCGCACCGGTGCTGGCCACCAGGGCCGAGGCGGCGGCCACATCCATCGGGTTCTCGAGCAAGCCCGCCATGCCGTTGGCAGCGCGTCCCACCGCCTGCAGCAAGAAGCGGTCGCTGGCCGCGGGCGCGGGATCGGGCAGGCGCACCGTCATGCCCTGGAACTCGATCTCGGGGCCGGCAAAGCTGATGCGGTCGGCCGGGTCGCCGCTGGGACGGCCCGCCACCAGCCGTGTCAGCAGCCACTGACCGGCGTTGTCGGGGTCGGCCTCGAGCCGGTAGTCGCTGGGCTTCAAGGCCGTCGGGTCGCTGATCGCCAGCGTCACCACCGCCAGCGGCAGGCCGTTCGGCCCGCGCGCGTTGCGGGCGTCGGCCAGCGCTTGCGGCGCACCCATGCGAAAAAACGGCGGCGGCGCCTCGCCCGGGTTCGAGCGCAGGCTCACACCCATCGCCTGCTGCGCATTGACGCTCTCGCCGACGACGGCTGCCAGCCGACCGATCAGGTTGCGCGCATCGACCAAGTCTTCGTTCTGAAAGCGCAGCAGCCCGGCCAGCCGGCCGCCGCCCATCAGGTTGTCGCCCAGTTGGCGCTCGACCGTGCCTTCGCGCAGCGCCAGCACCGAACGTCCGGGGTCGGCCCGGTCCTGCTGCAGCGACAAGGTGGTGGCGCTGGCGCCCAGCACCAGGCGCTGCCCGCCGCCGACGAAAACACCCACCGTGCCGTCGCTGCTGTCGATGCGCGTGATCTGCACCATGTCGCCCAGGCGGCCCAGCAGGCGGTCGCGCTCGTCCAGCAGATCGTTGGGCGGCTGGCCCAGGCTCTGCAGGCCCACCATCTGGCGGTTGATGGCGGCGATGCCGCTGCTCAGCTGGTTGATCTCGCTGACCGAGGCCTGCATCTCCGATCGCAGATTGGCCTGGATATCGTCCAGCGAGCGCCCGGCCTCGGCGAAGCGCGAGGCCACCTCCGACGCACGGCCCAGCACCACCTGGCGCAGCGCGATGTCGCCAGGACGATTGGCCAGGTCAGAGAAGCTGTTCAGGAACTGCGTCGCGGCATGGCCCAGGCCGGCCTCGCCGGTCTTGAAGACGTTTTCCAGCCGGCCCAGCTGGGCGACGCGGGCACCGTCCATTGCCGAGAGTGAGCTGGCGGCCGAGGCTTCGCGCGTCAGAAACACATTGTGGGCACGCGACACCGTCGACACATTGACGCCGGCACCCATGTAGCCCGAACCGGTGAACTGGCCCGCGGCCGTCGACAGCTCAGCCTGCTGGCGCGAAAAGCCCTTCACGCTGGCGTTGGCGATGTTGTGGCCGGTGGTCTGCAATGCGGCGTAATTGGCGGTCAGGGCCTTGTTGCCCAGGACCATCAAGGTGGAAACGGCCATCGGTGTTCAGCCTCGTTCGGGGCCGGTTCAGGCCTGGGCACGTTGCAGTCGCAACGTGGTGTTGATGACGCGGCCCAGCTTGTCGGCATAGGCCGGGTCGGTGGCGTAGCCCGCCGCCTGCAGGCCTTGCGCAAAGCCTTGCGCCGTGCCGGCGTTCTGCAGCACGCCGCGGTAGCGCGGGCTGGTGCTCATCAGCCGCGCGTAATCGGCAAACGAGTCCTCGGCGCTGGCATAGGCGCGGAATTTCGCCGTCACCTTCTGCGCCACACCGCCGACGTATTCGGTGGTGGTGATCTGCGCCACCGCGCCGGACCAGCCCGGCCCGGCCTTGATGCCGAACAGGTTGTTCGAAGGCGTGCCGTCGGCGTTGCGGATGTCCTTGCGGCCCCAGCCGGTCTCGTGCGCGGCCTGCGCCAGCATGAAGGCGGCGGGGATGCCGGTGGCTTGTTCGGCGCGCTGGGCCGCGGCGCTGTGGCGGTCGACGAAGGCGGCGGCCGGCGACGGCAGCGCGGCGTTGCGTGACAGGCCTGATGTGCCTGATGTGCTTGACGGGCCTGATGAAGCGGCCGCGCCCGGCACAGCGGGTGCGACGGTGCCCGGCGCGGCGCTGGCCGCCGGCCGCGCCGGCAGGCTCAGACCGCCGGCCGGCGCGGCTGTCGGCGGCAGGCCCAGCTGACGTTCCAGATGCCGTGCAATGGCATCGGCCAGCCCGCCGGGCTGACCCGCGAGCTGGGTGGCCCACTGCCCGTCCAGCATCTCGGTGCCCAGGCGGCTGCCCTCGTTGTCCACCTGCCCGACGTTCATGGTCGAGGCGCGCATGTTCTTCATCAGCTCCTGCATGAACAGGGCCTCGAACTGCTTGGCCGCCTCGCGCACGGCACCGCGCGGGTCGGTGCCGGCGCGCAGGCGCAGGGCGTCCAGGCCGCGCCCGTCCACCGCAAGGCCAGCCTGCGGTGCAGCGGCTGCGGGCCTCGGCATCGCACCGGGCATGGTGCCGGGCAAAAGCGGATTCAGGGCCATGCTCATATCACTTCCAGTTCGGCATGCAGCGCACCGGCGGTCTTCATGGCCTGCAGGATGGCCAGCAGGTCCTGCGGCGTCGCGCCCAAGGCGTTCAGCGCCTTGACCACGTCCGACAACTTCGCCCCGGCCGGCATCTGCACCAGGGCTCCGGCCTGCTGCGAGATGGCGATGTCGCTCTTCTCGCCCTGCACCGTCTGACCCTGGCCAAGGGCGTTGGGCTGGCTGACGACCGGCGTGGTGCTGATGGTCACCGACAGGCTGCCATGCGCCACCGCGCACGCGCCCAGCGTGACGGCCTCGTTCATCACCACCGAGCCGGTGCGCGCGTTCAGCACCACGCGCGCCGCCGGGCGCGCCAGCGACAGCGTCAGGTTCTCGATGTCGGCCAGAAAGCCGACGCGCTGGTCGCTGTCGGCCGGCACGCGCACACGCACGCTGCGGCCGTCCAGCGCCGCGGCCGTGCCCTCGCCCTTGGCAAGGTTGATGGCCGAGGCCACGGCGCGCGCGGTGCCGAAGTCGCTGGCGTTCAGCGCCAGGCGCAGGCTGTCGCCTTCCAGCAGCGGCGTGGGCACGCTGCGCTCGACGGTGGCGCCCTCGGGCACGCGTCCGGCCGAGAGGTGGTTGATCTGCACCTTCGAGCCGCCGGCCGAGGCCCCGGCGCCGCCGACGATCAGATTGCCCTGGGCCATGGCATAGACCTGGCCGTCGGCACCCTTCATCGGCGTGGAGATCAGCGTGCCGCCGCGCAGGCTTTTTGAATTGCCGATGCTCGACACGGCCACGTCGATGGTCTGCCCCGGCTGGGCAAAGGCCGGCAGCTGCGCCGTCACCAGCACCGCGGCCACGTTGCGCACCTGCAGGGCCACGCCCGGGGGCAGCGAGATGCCCATCTGCTGCAGCATGCTCTGCAGCGCCTGGCTGGTGAAGGGTGCCTGCGTCGTCTGGTCGCCGGTGCCGTCCAGGCCCACCACCAGGCCGTAGCCGGTCAGCGCGTTGTTGCGCACGCCCTGCACGCTGGCCACTTCCTTCAGGCGCACGGTGGCACCTGCACCTGCACCTGCACCTGCACGTGCACCTGAACCTGCACCTGCGGCCGCGGCCTGCGCCGGGTACGGCCACCACAGCGCGCTGCTGGCCAGCACGAAGGCAGCGACCACGGCCCGGCGCAGCCAGCGGTCGACGGAACGGCGGGGATGCGATGTCATGGCAAGTGAGCCCTTCAGATCGGCAACACACTGAGGAAGATGCGCGACAGCCAGCCCATCGCCTGCGCGTCGGCCTGGGCGCCGCGGCCGCGCTGCTCCAGCCGCACGTTGGCGATCTGCGCGCTGGGCACGCTGTTGCCGGGCTGGATGGCGCGCGGGTCGATCTGGCCGCTGAACTTCAGCACATCGACATTGCTGTTGACGCCGATCTGCTTTTCGCCCGCGATCAGCAGGTGACCGTTGGGCAGCACGTCGCGCACGACCACGGTGATGGTGCCGCTGAAGTCGTTGCTGCTCTCGGTGGCGCCCTTGCCCGCAAAGGTGTTGCTGGACGTGCCATCGGCCCGCACGCGCGCAAAGTCGGCTGGGCGGATGCCCGGCAAGGCGCTGACCGAAGCCGCCACGCTGCCGCCCTTGTCGACCGAGCTGGTGCTCTTCTGGCTGGCGCTGATCTTCTCGACGATCTGCACCGTCAATGTGTCGCCGACCAGGCGGGCGCGGTGGTCCTCGAACAGCGGCCGGTAGGCGGCCGACTGGAAGATGCTGCCGTTCTGCGGGCCGGCCGGCGCTGCGGCTGGCGTCACCGGCGGCGAGGTCTCGGCGACCTGCACACGCGGGGCCATGTAGCTGCAGCCGCTCAAGCCCAGCACGCTGGCCAGCAGGGCCAGGGCCCGCTTCATCGCGCCGCTCACAGCTGGGCCAGACGCTGCAGCATCTGGTCGCTGGTCTGGATGGCCTTGGAGTTCAGCTCGTAGGCGCGCTGGGTGGCGATCATCGACACCAGTTCTTCGACCACGTTGACGTTGCTGCCCTCGACGAAGCCCTGCAGCAGCGAGCCGTAGGCCGCGCTGGCGGGCGCACCGGCCTGCGGGCCGCCGGACGCCGCCGTCTCGCCGTAGAGGTTGCCGCCGCGCGGGTCCAGGCCAGCGGGGTTGACGAAGCTGGCCAGTTGCAATTGCCCCAGGCGCTGCGGATCGGGCTGGTTGGGCATGGCCGCCGTGACGGTGCCGTCGGCGCCGACGTTGACGCTCAGCGCATTGCCCGGCACGGTGATGCCGGGCTGCACCACGTGCCCTTCCTTGGTCACCAGCTGCCCCGTGGCGTCGACCTGGAAGGCGCCGTCGCGGGTGTAGCCGGTGCTGCCGTCGGGCAGCTGGACCTGGAAGAAGCCCTGGCCCTTGATCGCCAGGTCGAAAGAGTTGCCGGTCTGCTGCAGCGCGCCCTGGCCGAAGTTGCGCGACGTGGCAGCCACGCGCACCCCCAGACCCAGTTGCAGGCCGGTGGGCAGCTGCCCTTGTTCGCCGGTGGGCGCGCCGCTGGCGCGCACCGTCTGGTACATCAGGTCCTCGAACACCACGCCGGCGCGCTTGTAGCCGTTGGTGCCGACGTTGGCCAGGTTGTTGGAGATGGCGTCCAGCTTGGTCTGCTGGCCTTCCATGCCGGTCTTGGCTATCCACAACGAACGGATCATGAAGCGCTCCCTAGGCCCGCCCGCCTGGCACCGTGCCGGGCGGTCGCGCACAGGGCGCGAGGCAGCTCATGATGGTGCGGACTTGAGTCGGTCCAGCGTCTGAAAAGCGGGGCCTTTGCCGGCCTGTCTGACGCTGGAGAACGGCGACGCCGCCTTCAGTTCGTGCCGAGCAGCCTGGAAGCGGCCTGTTCGCGCTGCTCGACGTCCTTCAGCGACTTCATCTGCTGCTCGAACTGGCGCGCGGCGGCGATCATCGCCACCATGGTCTCGACCGGGCTGACATTGCTGCCTTCCAGCGCCCCGCCCTGCAGCCGTGCGGCCGGGTCGGCGGCGAGGTCGCCGTCGGCGGCCCGGAACAGGCCGTCGGCGCCACGTTCCAACGGGGCCTCGGGGGTCACCAGCTTCAGCCGTCCCACCGCCTGGGCGCTGCCGCCTTGCAGCTGGGCCGTGACGGTGCCGTCAGATGCGATGTCCAGCGTGGCGCCGGCGGGCACCGTGATGGGTCCGCCGTCGCCCAGCACGGGCAGGCCATTGGGCGTGATGATCTGGCCCTCGGCATCGAGCTGCAGCGAGCCGGCGCGGGTGTAGGCCTCGGTGCCGTCCAGCGACTGCACCGACAGCCAGGCATTGCCCTGCATCGCCACATCCAGGCCGCGGCCGGTGCTCTGCATCGGCCCGGCGCGCTGGTCGTGGCCCACGGTCGACTCGAGCGCATAGACCCGCGTGCTGGCCCCGTCGCCCCGCACCGGCACGGCCCGGAAGGCGTGCAATTCGGCGCGAAAGCCCGTGGTCGATGCGTTGGCCAGGTTGTTGGCCAGCACGTCCTGGCGCTGCATGGCCGCCTTGGCGCCGGCCATGGCGAGGTAGATCATGCGGTCCATGGGATTTCACTCCTTGTGTGCATGAAGCGATGCCCTCAACCCACCACGGTGCAGCCCAGCGGCCGCCGCGGAACCGGCTCTGCCGGGCCGCTGGCGGCGCCCCCTTGAGGGGGAGGCGCCGCAGGCGCTTCGGGGGTGGGTCATTACCGCATGTTGACCAGGGTCTGCAGCACCTGGTCCTGCGTCTTGATGGTCTGCGCATTGGCCTGGTAGACGCGCTGCGCCACCATCATCGCCACCAACTCGTTGGTGAGGTCGACGTTGGAGTCCTCCAGCGCGCTGGTCTGCAATCTGCCCAGGTTGCCGCTGCCGGGCACGCCCAGCACGGCCTCGCCGGAATCGAGCGTGCGTGCCCATTCGTTGCCGCCCAGCGGCTTCAGACCGTTGAGGTTGGCAAAGGTGGCCAACTCGATCTGGCCGATGTTGCGGCTGCGGCCGTTGGAGTAGTTGGCCCGCACCAGGCCGCTCTGCTCGACCACCAGCCCGGTCAATGCACCGGCGCCGTAGCCGTCCTGCTCCAGCCGCGTCAGGCCGAAAGGCGCCGCAAACTGCGTGAAGCTGCTGAGGTCCAGCCCCACGCCGTTGATGGGCAGGGTGCCGACGCCGTTGACCACCGCACCGGCGGGGATGTCGAAAGTGAAGGCGGGATCGACACCGGTCGGAGCTGCGCCGGTGGGCGGAAAGCTCAGCTGCGTCATCGGGATCGGCGGGTCGCCGCCCACCGGCGCGCCGTTGGCGGTGGCATAGACATCCCAGGTTTCGGCGGCGGTCTTCTGGAAGTAGAAGGTGACAACCACGTCCTTGCCGTTGGCATCGACCGAGTTGACCGAGGTCGCGCTGTTGAAGGTGGCAGCGTTGGTGAAGTCGATGCTGCCACCCGGGGGCGCGGTGATCGCGCCGCGCGAGTCAAGATTGGCCTGCATGGTGATGCGTGCGGTGGCCTGAGGCTCGATGGCCGAGGCGTTGAGCTGCAGCTCGCGCGCCTGCCCCGGCTGCACCACGCCCGCGGCGTCGGCGGCGTAGCCCATCAGCTTGTTGCTCTGGTTGTTGACGATGAAGCCGTTGCGGTCGAGCTTGAACTGGCCGTCGCGGCTGTAGTTGATCGACGAGTCGCTGGTCTTGACCTGGAAAAAGCCGTTGCCGCTGATGGCCATGTCCAGCGGGTTGCTGGTGGCGGTGATGCCGCCCTGGCTGAAGTTCTGCGCCACGGCGGCCACCGTCACACCCACGCCGGCCTGCTTGCTGGCACCGACGGCGCTGGAGTACATGTCGGCAAACTCCACCCGCGAGGACTTCGCACCGATGGTGTTGGCGTTGGCGATGTTGTTGCCGATCACGTCCAGGTTCTTGCTGGTCGCGTTCAGGCCTGAAATGCCTTGCTGAAAGCTCATGGTGTGTCCTTGGTGGTCCTGCAGGAATGGTCAGGCCGGCGGGCCCTTGGCGAAGCGCCGAACACTGCGGCCTTCGTGGCTCAGTTCGCGTTTCAGTTCGCGCTTCGTTCCGCGCGTCAGTTGACGGCGAGCACCGAGGTGTAGGGCAGAGAACCCGAACGCACCGTGTCCACCGTCAACTGCCCGCCCTGGTTGCGCACCGCCGCGACGCGGTCCAGCATCAGCGGCGTGGCGCCCACCGTCTGCGTGCCGGCAGTGGCGTTGATGCGGAAGCGGTAGCCGTCGAGGTCGGCGTGCTCGGGCAGGCCTGCACCGGCCCACTCGAAACCGTGGCGGCCGGCAGCCTGGGTGCCCAGTTCCAGCGTGTCGACGACGCGTCCGGAAGGGCTCAGCACCTCGACCTGCACACGGTCGGCCGTGCTCACCAACTCGAAGCCGCCGATGCCCAGTTCGCCGTTCTCGCCGGCGCGGGACAGCTGCGTGCCTTCGACCGTGATGTCGCGGCCGACCAGCGAGGCACCCTGCAGCATCTGCATCTGCAGCATCTGGCGGTTGACGCCCTGCATCGTCGTGTTCAGCTTCTCGATGCCGTTGACGGTGTTGATCTGCGCCAGCTGGCTCGTCACCTGGGCGTTGTCCAGCGGGTTCAGCGGGTCCTGGTTCTGCATCTGCGCCACCAGCAGCTTCAGGAAGCGGTCGGCGCTGCCCATCTCGTTGCTGCTGGAGACCGGGGCCGCGCCGCTGGCGGCATTGAGGGAAGACAGGCTGTCGATCGTGGTCATGGCGGGGTCCTGCGGGAACGGGGGTCAGCGGGCGGATTTCAGCGGACCAGGCTCAGCCCTGGCCGATCTGCAGGGTCTTGAGCAGCAGGCTGCGCGCCGTGCTCATGACTTCGATGTTGTTCTGGTACGAACGGCTGGCCGACATCATGTTGACCATCTCCTCCAGCGGGTTCACGTTCGAGTAGGTGACATAACCCTCGGCATCAGCGGCAGGGTGGCGCGGGTCGTGCACGCGCCGGCCGGGGCTGTTGTCCTCGGTCACGGTCGACACATGCACCCCGGCGGCGCTGCCGGCCTGCGACCCGAAGGCGCCACCGGCGTTCAGCATCACGGTGCGAAACACGACCTGGCGCGCCTTGTAGGCGGCGCCGTCGGGGCCGGCCACGGTATCGGCATTGGCCAGGTTGCTGGCCACGGTGTTCAGGCGCTGGCTCTGCGCGCTGACGGCGCTGCCGGCGATGTCGAAGATGCGGAACATGCTCATGGCTCAGCCTCGGAGGGTGCAGCAGGGGCAGGAGGGGCAGGCGGGCAAGGATCAGCCCTGGTTGGGGCTCTTCATCGCGTCGAGGATCGTGCGCACGCTGCCGTTGACGAAGCGCAGCGTGCTCTCGAACCTGACCGCGTTGTCCATGAAGGCCGCGCGCTCGCGGTCCATGTCCACGGTGTTGTTGTCCAGGTGGGTCTGCCCGGGCACGGCGTAGCGCAGCCGCGCCGTCGCGGCCCCGCCCACACTGGCACCGGCCATGACGTCGGTGGCGATGTCGCGGCCGATGTTGCTGCCCGCGGTCGGGCTGCCTGACATGGCGTTGCCAGACGTGGCGCTGCGGGATGTGGCGCTTCTCAGGGCGGCCGCAAAGTCGAAGTCGCGCGCCTTGTAGCCCGGTGTGTCGGCGTTGGCGATGTTGCTGGCAATGACGCGCTGGCGCTCGGCGCGCAGCACCAGCGCCTGGCCGTGGAAGTCCAGCGATTCGGTCAGGCGGTTGATCATCCGGGGGCCTCCTGCGGGCGCGGCCTGGCTTCAGTCAACGCCGCCCCGGCGGGACGGCGGACAGGACCGCATGGCAGGCATTCTGGACAGCGACCGCGGTGCACATGAGGCGGATAAGAGGGGCGATGGCGCGCCACTTCGCGTCCTTCGATGACGGCCGCGAACCTACATTCATCGGCGTGAAACTCCGCCCTGCCCTCATCCCTTCAGGCACTGACCGCCCTGCCTGTCCTGCCCGCCCTTCACGTCGGCGCCCGCCGCTGGCGCCATGGACGAGGCAGGCGCCGCTCGCACTGCTGGCGTCGCTGGCCTCGCTGCTGGTGATGGCCGGCCCGGCGGCGGCCACCTTGCCCGCGGGCGCAGCGGCCCAGGCCGAAACGCTGGCCCGCCAGGCCGCCAGCGCGCTGGCCCCGGCCGGCGCCCGCGTTCTGGCCACCGCCG
>Ga0335395_10002267_pt1 | contig 11944 bp, 11 predicted proteins | sample MAT02_FD_205744 | JGI IMG/M metagenome (GOLD analysis project Ga0335395, IMG submission 205744) | Freshwater microbial communities from Lake Fryxell liftoff mats and glacier meltwater in Antarctica - MAT-02 (spades assembly) (version 2) ...
GCGGTAACGGGACCCAGAACGTTCAGCGCGTCTGCTGGAACAACCAGGACACCTGGATGACCAGCGACATCCCCACCGAGGCCCGCTGGCGCTCGCTCAACTGGGGCATCCTCAAGCTGGTCCCCGCTCCGTAAGGCGCCAGTGTTCAGCGGTCCATCCCGACGTATCCTAGGAGCCAGTCGGGGATCGGAATCTTCGGCTGGCTCGGCCTCGGATGGCATCTCCTGGGTTGGTGAAGCGACCAGGTAGCGATGCTACCTGGTCGCTTCACCGCCTTGGATCTGCCATCCGATCCACGTCGCCATCCTTGACTCCTACCCCCGACAGGCTCATAGCTTACTTATGACAACTAGCATTCAGAACTTCGCTCAAGGCTGGAATACCTGGAATACCAGGTCAGTACTCAGCCATGTGCTGCTGCCCGAAGCCATGGCCATCAACCTCGCTTTCAAGGACGGCTGGCATCCCGCTTATTTGAAAGAAGCCTTGATCGGCGACGAGCGCCGCACGCAGGTCAGCGTTATGCCCGGGCCACGGACATTTGAAGGCAGTTATACCAGCCTGCGCCTGGAATGGCAAAGCATCAAGGCCACGGTTGAGAGCGGCCATGATGGCGAGGACCTGCTTCTCTTGGTTAGTCCCGAGTTGGTGCCCGGCCACCGGGCCATGGTGGTAGTGGAATCGGGATTGCTGTGGAATCGCCCCGGTAGCCTCGAACGTCAAGGCGATAGCTTGGTGCTGCGCAGCGGCGAGCGCACCGTGACGGTGCACGCCACCGCCACCCCCCTGCGTGAGTTTCAGGTCGCCTGCCAGACCCCTTTCCTGGTCCTCGACCTGGGGGACGGGCCGGTGGGCATCTGTACCGGCCGTCGGCGCAGCCTGGCCGAGATCCGCACTGCGTTGAATAAGCGCCAAGCTGAGGTCGCACAGCGGCGGGCCGCCTATGGCGATCAGGCTGACGTCTATGACGCGGTGCAACGGGTTCAGGCTTGGAACGTCCTGTACGAACCTGATCACCAGCGCGTCTGCAGCCCGGTGAGCCGGGTGTGGAATCATCATCTCGGCGGCTGGTCTCTGTTCTGCTGGGATACTTTTTTTGGCGCCCAACTTCAGTCGCTGGAGTGTCAGGCGGTGGCCCAAGCCAACGCCCTGGCCATGCTCGAAGAAGCCACTGACGAGGGCTTCGTGCCCTGCTGGTCCTTCGGCACGGGGGCCAAGAGCCTCGATCGTTCCAATCCGCCGGTGGGCTCCTTTGCGGTGAAGTCTATCTATCGACGCTTTCGCGACCGGGCCTTCCTCGAACAGGCCTATGGCCCCCTGTTGCGCTGGAACCGGTGGTGGGAGAGCGCCCGCCTGGTGGACGGATTCTTACGCCTCGGCTCGCACCCCTACACGCCCAAGGTCGGCCATTGGGAGGAAAAAAACGGCGTCGGCCAGCTGCTCGGCAGCCTCTTCGAGGCGGCTCTCGATAATTCGCCCATGTACGATGGCGTGGGCTGGGACGAGCGCAGCCACACCCAGGAACTGGCCGATGTCGGCCTGACCAGCCTGCTGGCCCTCGACAGTGACAGCTTGGCGGACCTCGCCCAGGTTCTTGGCCGCAGCGAGGACGAAGCTGAGCTGCGCGCCCGGGGCGACCGTTGCCGGGCCATACTTGACCGCCTCTGGGACGAGCAGGCGGGCATCTACCGCAATTGGCACACCGACCGCAAAGAGGCAAGTCAGCGCATCTCTCCGACCAGCCTCTATCCGCTTTTCGCGGGCATCGCAAAAGATCGGGCCCATCGCTTGGTGCAAGAACACCTCCTGAACCCAGCCGAGTTCTGGACCGAGTGGGCCATCCCTACCATCACTGCCAACGACCCTGCCTTTCCCGAACAGGTCTATTGGCGCGGCAAGATCTGGCCGCCCATGAATTGGCTGATCTACGTCGGCTGCCGCATGGCCGGCGAAACCGAGGCCGCCACTGCGGTGGCGGCGAAGTCCTCTGCTGTGCTGCTCAAGGAATGGCGCGAGCACGGTCATGTGCACGAGAACTACACCGCCACCACCGGCATGGGCTGCGACAAAGAGGACAGCGACCGCTTCCACCACTGGGGCGGCTTACTCGGCCTGCCTGCCTTGATCGAGGCAGGCTTCATGGAAGGTCCCGAGATGCCACTCGCGGCAACGGGGTCCAGAACGTCCAGCGCGTCTGCTGGAACAACCAGGATACCTGGATGACCAGCGATCCCCACCGAGGCCCGCTGGCGCTCACGCAACTGGGGCATTCTCAAGTTGGTCCCTGCGCCGTGAATTTCAACCCAACGATGGCGTCGATCCCCGTCCTGCTCGATACGGATATCGGGTCGGACATTGATGACGCGCTGGCCATCGCCTACCTGCTCGGTCAGCCGCGCTGCGAGCTGCTCGGCATCACGACGGTCAGCGGCCGCGACCCGCGCATCCGCGCCAGCCTGGCGGATGCGGTCTGCCGGGCGGCCGGGCGCACGGACATCCCGATTCATAGCGGCTGCGCTACTCGTTTCGACACTGGGGCGATCATCCAGCCTGAGGTGCCCCAGGCCGCCATCCTTGACCGCTTCCCTCACCGCCCACCAGCGGATTTCGCCCAGGGGACAGCGATCGATTTCTTGCGCCGGACGATCAACAACCGTCCCGGCGAAATTGTTCTGCTCGCCATCGGTCCGCTCACCAACCTAGCCCTCCTGGAAGCCCTCGAACCAGGCATCCTCAGCAAGCTGCGGGGCCTGATGCTGATGTGCGGGCATTTCACCTTGTCGGTCCCCGGATATGTGCCCGAATGGAATGCGCGGCTCGATCCCCTCGCTACCCAGGCTGTCTATCGACTACATCGCCTACCGCTGCATCGCTCGGTCGGTTGTGACATCACCCGCCGGATCCAGTTGCCAGTTGCCGAGGCGCTTCCACGTTTTCGAGCGGCAGGCGGAGCCCTGGGCGTGGTCGCCGCCTGCACCGAGGTCTGGCAGGACCATGCTCCGGTGGTGGTCTTCCACGACCCTCTCGCCGCAGCCTGCATTTTTAGTCCAGAGTTCTGCACCTGGCAACGCGGTCTGGTCGAGGTCGAAACCCTCAGCCCGCGCCTGGGTGGCTACACCAGTTTTTCGGCGCAGGCCGAAGGCCCGCACGAGGTCGCGATCAGCGTCGATGCCCCAGCGTTCCTCCAAGAATATTTCGCCGTTGCAGCAACCGCGCAGCCCGCTTGATCACTTGATCGGGACGATCTTCACCCGGATGGCCCCGCGGCCCAGGCCCTGCATGCCTTCGCCAAGCAACTGCCCACAAAAGCAGATGACTCCGGCTTCATCAGCTGACCTGGGCCGCTTCAGGAAGCCCGTCATGAACTCAACCGCGTGCGCAGCCCCTGCAGCCACGGCCCGTCACGGCGGACGGTCTCCCACGGGTCGTGACGGTTGCCGTGGTCGAGGTGCTCGACCGAGCAGGTGAGGTTGCCGGCGAGCGGGATCAATGCGCGCAGAGCTTCCTCCCACGGGAACGTGCCGCTGCCAAGGAAGGTCAACGGGCTGTGGCCGATGACGCCTTCCCAATCGTGCATGTGCAAATGCGTGGTGCGGCTACCGAGCTGGGCCACGCTGGTCGGCCAAGGCTCGCCTTCGAGAGGAAACTGGAGGCTCACCGTTAGATTCGCGCGATCGACCAAACCGAGCAGTTTTTTCGTCGAGACACTGCTTTCCATCAGGCTCCCGACGTGGCATTCCAGGCACATTTCGATGCCGTGCAGCGCAGCGAGATCGCACAGGAGGCGCAGGGCCTTACCCGCCTCATCCCACTGGGCGTTGCTCGCCTGGGCCGGGCCAACTGTATACCGACAACTACCTCGTTGCCCCAGGGCGGGCCGGTGAACACGCGCAGGCGGGCGAGGCCGTCCTCGGGCGTGGTCTCGGCGTCGAATACCCAGCAGCAGGCGATGGTGATCATGCGTGACTGCTTAGTGGGAGCGAAGCCCCTGAACTTCAGCAATCATGCGAGTGTTGCGGTAGATGGTCCCGCGATCGCAATGCACCATCAGGCCCTGACGGTAGTGGTCCCCGTCGCCGATGCCCAACGAAGCGAAGACTTGGCCGAGCGCGCCCTCGGCGAAACGCTCACCGGTTCACGGGCCAGCTCGTTGCAGATCGCGCGGCCGAAGTTGAGACCGACGATGGCGATGGGCAGGCGTTCAATGGTCATTCCTCCCACGCGGGCCAGGTGATGGTGGTGCTGCCGAGCGTTACCTCGATCGGGCTGACGCTTACCGCGTGCCCGCCAAGTTGGGTGGCGCTCACGGTAGGCCGCTCGCCCCGGCCCCAGGTGATCAGCGTCGCGAAGACCAAGGCGTGGCCGGTGTCGCAGCGGACCTCGGTGGTGGCAAAAGCTGGATTCTTCGGCACATCGCGTTCGCCCAGGACCAACTCACCGGTGAGGGTTACCAGCCACAGCCGTTCGCCGTTAGGCAGCGTCAGCACGGCTGCTCCGGACTCGATGTGGGCTTCGCCGCACAGGTGATAGCGAACCACCCCGGCCTCGCGGCCGTCACTACGATCGACGACCAACAGCGCGTCGGCAGCGAGTCGCACGACCAGGCGCTGATGGCGAATCGGTTCCATAAAGTGATGCTGGCTGATCACCGCCGGAGCCGCCCCGTGCGCCCCGCGACGAACTGCCGCGTTGCGAATCGGATGCGAGCCCAGCGCCCACGGCTGGGCCGCGTCGAGATCCTGAGCGACGATCCGGCCACGGTTGTGACGCTGAAGGTAGGACAGCGGTTCCCAATCGCGGGGCATCCAGCGGCTGTGGCCTTCAGCGAAAAACTTGCGGTGACCGGGAACGCCCTCGGCTCCGCCGGCCGCATCCGAGATAAGCTGCCTACCGCAGGCCCACAGCATCAAGCTGCTTTCATCAGCATGGGTATGAGCCCAGGCGCCACCGCCACGCAGGGCAATTAACTCGTCACGACCGGTGGCATCCGTACTGCGCCACAGGGTGCCGAGGCCGGGGATGTGGCGATTGGTCATATCCGGGGCACATGGCGCCACCGCACACGCCGGGGCGTGATTGACCGACGCGCACCACGAGAGCCGGGCCGCCAGCGCGGGCGCGTGCGGCGCCACCGCCTCGGCAAACGGCCCCCACAGACCGACCCAGCGGAACAACTCGGGACCATGATCACCCCAAGGCACCAACTCGCGTCCGGCGGTGGGACCGAGCCGGCCATCGGCAGGCGTCAGCATCGCTACCGCGCAGTCGAGGAACGCATGCAGGCCGGCTTCCGCGAAGCCGTCACTGCCGCCGTTGGATCGGCGGGCCGCCAGCCACGGATAGATCGTCGCGGCGACGTGCAGGTAGTAGGTATGACTTTCCTCCCACGCGCCACCGGGATAGCAGTGGTAGACAAGCTGGCGCGACCACAGCCGCTCGGCCCGTGTACGCCAAGCGATAGCGCAGGGATGGCCCGGGAAGGCCTCGGCGCAGGTGCCATACACCACCAGCACATCGGTGAGGAAATTCTGGTTGGGCATGCCCTGGGCGGTTGGCTCGGCGCCGTCGTGATCGCCCAGCGGCCCCATCACCAGATCGCCCGGATAGCAGCGGTCGTCGGCATTGAGGTAGGCCAACGCCGCGTACCAGGCGCGCAACTGTTCGCGCTCGGGAAAGGCGGCGGGGTCGGCGGCGAAACGCGGGGCCCAGACGAGCATCGACGGACCAATGTTGCGGCCCACCACCGGATTCGCTAACGCTAGGCCGGTTCCGTACCACAGGCCATGGACACGAGTGCAGAGGTAATCGTGGAGAGCCGCGACCTGATGCTCGACCGCTCGCTCACCCGCGTGCCGGTCCAACTCGGGCGGTGGTGGTGGCGCCTGACGCTCTTGCGGCCACGCGAGCACCCAGGCGAGTTGATCCTGAAGTGGAATGACGCCGTGTTGGACATGGATTCGGCGCAGGCCGTTCTGTTGGGCCTGCCAACGTTCGGGGGCGGGCACCCCTTCCATGTGGCCGAGGACCGGCGTGGCGTGCGGGCCGCCCGGCGGACGCAGGCGTTCAGCCGGGGCGATCACCAATGCGGTGACCCGGCGACCCTGGCCGATCCAGCTTTCGAAACCGACGTGGGCAGTGCACGCAGCGGTGCCGCGGGCGACGATGCCGTCAGGCTGAGTGAGGTCCTCTTTCGCCATCGCCGGCCAACCGCGTCGGGTCGCAGGATCCTGATCCAGCCAGCGGCGCACCCAGCATTCGCTGTGGTTCAGCCGCCCGCCACGCCAATCGCCACCGGCGAGCGCAACAAAACCGACGAGGTCGCCACCCGGCAGAACCAGGCCAATGCCATCGGTGTTGTCGAGCTGCTGGCTGCCCTGGGTCCAGCACCACACCCGGCCGAGTCGGTGGTCGGTGCTGCGGTCAAAACGTGCCTCACGCTGGCCGTCCGCGTCGAGGATCCAGGCCTGCTCGGCGAGGTCGTCGCCGTGAAAATCCCACACCAGTTGATCGGCCGCGCCCGCATGGAACGACTCATCCAGTCGGGCGAAGTCCAACCCCGCATCCACGGTCACCGTGGCAGTGTAGTGGCGCCCTCGTCCAAGGTCCGCGCGCCAGCGCCAGACCACCCGCACCGGGCCATCTTCCAGAATCTCATCGCTTACCGCCTGCACCGTTGCGCGGGTGTCGAGGAAGCTGCCGCCGCGCCACGGCCCCGCGCCCACCGCGAGACCCAGCACTGGGCCCGGATGCATGCCGTCGGGTCCATCGCCCTGCACACCCGCCCGGTTGAGACGCAAGCGGAAGCGCCCATTGCCCGCCACCTCGCCGACGAGCGTGCAGATCGGCGTGAGCGCCGGGCCAGTGGTCGGGGCCAGCTCAAGCACGCAATCCGCGGCCAGGCCCTCGACCAGCGCGACGAAAGCGATGGATGAATCCTGGCGACTGCGCTGCCAAGGCAGACGGGCCGCGCCGGCGGCGAACCAGCCGCTGTCAGCGGCGACCGCCGGGGCCAGCACCGCGATCACCTGGGGCCCGTGGGTCAGGCCCAGTCTTTCCGTGATGCGCAGGCGCCAAGGTGCGGCGAGGACTTCGAGCATCGGGCTGGCAGACTTGGTCATATTAACGCTCCGTCATGAGGGCTTGGCGCAGGCGCAGATCTTGGCCATTGGCATCCTGGGCAGTCGCAGTCGCCACCGCCTCGGCCACCACTGCCAACGCGTTGGCGCGGGCGCTGGCGGCGGTCAGGCGGCCGGTCACCAGAGGCAGCAGGCAGCGTTCGACCAGGGCGTGCAGCAGGGCGGGATAACCAGCCGGCACAGCTTCACGCGGGCGGCTCACCAGCATCCGCGCCGCGAGGGCGTCCATGCCCCGGGGCAGACCGCGATCCCCAGCCGTAGCGATCAACGCCGAGCGTTGCGCTGCCGTGCCCAAGCCGTGAACCATGATCAAGCGCTGGACCTGATCGGACATCAGATGGGCGATCCAGGCCGCAGCCGCAGCGCGATCCGGCACCCCGGCGGCGACCGCCACGCTCAGCGGACAGGGATTCACCTGCCCGGGCAGCGGATGGACCGCGAGCAGGCCCTCGGGCCGCAGCCCCAGGGCCGGCCACAGGAACGACGAGCGCATCAGGGCCGCGATTTTTCCGAGGTCGAAACCAAGGGCGAGCTCCATCGGAGTCTCGATGGGATCAGCGAGAACCTCGGCCGCGACAAGGTCAGCCATGACTCCGACCAGACTGACGGCGCGCTCGGCCAACAACTGCGGGCGACCCGCGAGCGCAGTCGCAAAAGCGTCGCCCAAGTCGAACGCATCCGCGAGGATCTGAACCGGCGGCGGCACCAGCCGACGGGAGCCGTGCAGGGCCGCCAAGGTACTAATGCAGGTCGCCCAGTCCCAGTCCGCTGGCGGCGGCGCTTGGTGATGATGCTTATAGACCAGCGCCGCAGGCTGAAGCTGGTACGGCAGGCTGGTGGCGTTGCCGGGGCCGGCCGCCGCGACGAGACCCGCGCGCAGTGGGGCCAATGCTTCGCCCAGCACGTCAGCAAGCGGCGCCAGCGCCGCTGCGGGCAGGGTGTCGGGACTGATCGAGTGGACCACGCCGCCCGCACCGTCCGCGAGGGCCTCGGCCACGGCCGCACGACCGGGCACGAAGACGCAGGTGGTGACGATCTCTGGGTGCGTAGCGGAAAAACCGGCGCGGACCTCCTCCCAAAAGCGTTGCTGCCAAGGCAGGTGTTCAGCGATGATCAGGCGCAGGCGGCGAACTCGGGCGGTGACCGCAGCGGGCACCTCGACTCCGCGTTTAGGCAGGCGTACGACCAGGCCCTCGGCTTCGAGGATCGCGACGGCCTGGAAAATCACGAAGGTCGAGACGCTGTGCGCCGCAGCCAGGGCACGCATGCCCGGCAGTCGGCCTGCCAGCGACCCGCGGCGGATCTCAGCGCGCAGTTGCTCAACCACCCATGCGGTCTTGCCCGCACCGTCGCTCATGGCTTGCTGATCACGTCGATCGCGCAGATCTCGACCTGGCCTTCGCCTTCGAGAATAAACTGGAGCGAGGCGGTGACCTCGACCTCGTCAACGGCGGGCGCAGGCAGAACCACGGTTACACGCTGCCACGCGTTGCTGGCGCTGGCGGACTGCCGAGCCTGTCCGCGGTCGGTGCGCCCGTGGGACAGCGATGCACCGGGCTGGGCCGGCCAATGCCAAGTCCAGGCGTCGGCCTGCAACCGCACTGCACCACCGCGCACCCAGGCCGAAACGGTCAGCGCCTCGCCCGGGCGCAGGTGCATGGGTGGACCCATCTCCCAACGGGTGTCGGCCGGACCCTGTAGCAGCAGTCGCCCGCCGCCGTCGCGCCCACCCTGCCGTGCCCAGGTGCGGGCCGCGCCATCGGGACGGAAGTGGTGGGCCTCGTCAGGCTGGGCCGTGTCGATGCTCGCGGTCAGGGCGTTGTGGCCTTCCTCGATGCGCGGGCCGTGGTCGCGCACGGGACCGGGCATGAGCGTGGCCGCGCCCAGCCGGGCGACCGCGGCGGGCGCGGGCACGCGCCGGAGCGTGGCGGTCAGATCGATCACGGCGCCCGCAGCCAACGGCGCCGACAGGCGCGCGAACAGGTGCAGATCGTAATACATATCGCAGATCACCCAGAACAGATCGGCATTGCTGCGCTCGGCTACCAGTTCCAGACCATCGCCAGGACCGCCGACATACATGCCACTGGTCGCCACCTGCCAACGGGTGCCGTACAAACGGTCGCCACTGTGCCACGGATGCTGGTTGGCGTAGCTCTCGCCTCGAGTCGGATCAGCGAGGACGATATGGGTGAAGCGCTTGGTCCGGGAGGTCAAGAAGCCGCGACCGGCCTCACCGGGATGGATGTCGGTGATCTCCAGGTTGGTGCCCGCCGGCACGGCTGCGCCATGCCGCGTCAGGCGCATGGCGATGGCCCAGGCGCCGTCCGCTTGGCGGGTCGCCGTGGCAACGCAGTTCCAGCCCTCGGGCCCGTTGTCAGCGATGGCGGTCACCACTACGAGGCCATCGGCCAAGTGCGCATCGATGGTGATGCGCAGGAGGTCGAGCCGACCTTCGAGCATCACCGGAGGCACGAGCTGGACCTGGACCCCGCGGCACCCACTGAGGTGGACCTCGTGGCCGACCTCCAACCGGCCCAGCCCGGGATCCAGATCGCCACAATCAAGCCAGTCCATGAGTCCGAAGGGATTCACCACCGCCAACGTTCGGCTGCTGTCATCGATCAGCAGGTTGCCCCGTGCGTCACGACGCCACAAAACGGCTGCAGGCTGGCTGTGCATAACGTGATCCTTGTGGTTTCCGTTGATACATAACAGATACGCTCATATCTGTTATTGTCAATCAGCCCCTGGAATTACCCATCATTTCAGGATCGGTGCAGGCCGTGGTCTAAGTCAGGCCGAGTCCCCCAGCCGCGCGCCCCGGCGACCAGAGAGAGTCTAGACTTCGGCACCGCATCGCCGAGCCAGACCTCCCCAGTCATCGCCCGTTCGGCTACGGAGCAGTACTATGCAGGATCGATTTCGCGTCCCTTCGGTTCAGTTCGCGCGCATCCGCATCATGGACGACTGCATCAGTCCTCTCACTGACACGCGCAGGATCCAGGACCAGCGCCCGTTTAGGAAACCAGTTCAGCCAGCAGTCACGGTGGCACTGATAGGCGGCAACGCACGCGGGATCAGCTTCATCCTGGTGGATATCGGGCGCGTAGAGATCACCTTTGGTCGAGTGGCCCCTGGCGAACGGCCTCGGTCCAGCACTCTTGGGCGATCACGCCCAAGCGCAGGGACTCGGTCCAACGATCGCATTCCTCCCGGGGGATGCCGTCGGGGCCGGGGGTGTTGCGCGCATAATTAATGCAGGCCGGGAGCAATTCCGGATTGAACGACAGGACATCACCGGACTTGGCACGGGCTAGAAAGCCGCGCATGCAGACGATCCACATCAAGCGGAAGGTCGCGATCGCCGGCTCCATCGCCGGGTCATCAAGGCGGACCTGAATGTTGCCGCTGGTGCCGATGCGGCCGTGCATGAATCCAGTTCGAGCCAAGACCGGGGTGAGGAAGTTGATCTTGGCCTGCATGTCGCCTTACGTCATCTCTTGGCCAGTGTAATAATGACTGAGGTCGGCGTTGAACAGCAGGTCCGGATGGCGTTTGGCTATTTGCACCGTGCGCCACATGTCCTGGGTGATGGTGGCGCGGTGGGTCTCAACAAAGAGCGGGAACTGATGGCTGCGCACCGCTGTCAGGATCGCAACGATATACGCATCGATCTCCGCATCGTCTTCAAGGCCGGTGCCGACATGCACCGAGGCCATGACGCAGCCCTGCTCTTTCCACAGCCGAACTTTGCCGTCGACCTCGCCGGGGCTGTCAAAGCGGCCGGGGAACGAACATGCCATACCGTTGGCCCGGGCGAGCGCAGGCTTGTCGCACTGCACGCCCGCGAAGCCCGCCGCCGCAACCGCAGCCATGCGCGCGGCCTCGTCACCTTGGGGGCCGACCGACCACGTGGGCAGATCCCAGAACACGCCAAGATTCAGATCATTGCGCAAGCGCGCCGGGCGGCTGCTGCCATCATTGAAGTACATCAATATATTCCTTGGTTTGAGTTATAACGCACACTGCTGGGGTTCACCGAATATTATTTCCAGCCCGGGGCATGACCGGCTTGAAAGCCTCCAGGCTGGTGCCAAGCGCTGCGCACGCTTGGACTTGCCACTGTTCAAGCCCCAGCGTCTACTTTTCCCGGCGTCCGTTGCCGTCATCAATGACTGCCGTTTGCACGCTGGGAAAGAGTTCGAAAAGAAATCGGGTGGTGATGTTGGCTGAGGGTTTATTGCGGTGATAGGGCAGACCGGTGTTGGTCGCGGTGAGATGGGCGCGGACGGTGCGCTGAATAATACTCCAGGTCATCAGGCCGACGCAGTACATAAGGCCCATCGAGGCGATGCGCGTGGGGCTTTCGATGAACATGGGGTTGATGTCGGCTGCGGATTTGAGCCAGGCGAAGCCGTGCTCGCAGTGGTATTGCTGGCGATAGTGGTCGATCATCTCGGCGTCGGTGAAGTGCCAGAGCGCGGGCCAGTTCTACATCTCCGTATTCGGCGACGCTCATCAGGTCCTGGTCTTTGACAAGGCCGGCAAAAAGGTGCGCACCATCGGCAAACCCGGTGGTCCGCAGATCGGGCCCTATGATGAGGAGCGCATGGACCGCCCCTACGGCATGGCGGTAACGCCCGCCGGCGAACTGTGGGTGGCCGAGGCGACCGCGCTGCCCAAGCGCATCAGCGTCTGGGATGCCAAGACCGGGGCCTTCAAAAAGGCGATCTACGGCGGACCGCAGTACGGCGGCGGCGGCACCCTCGACCCGGCCGACAAGACCATATTCTACTACCCGCATC
>Ga0335395_10002269_pt1 | contig 11942 bp, 10 predicted proteins | sample MAT02_FD_205744 | JGI IMG/M metagenome (GOLD analysis project Ga0335395, IMG submission 205744) | Freshwater microbial communities from Lake Fryxell liftoff mats and glacier meltwater in Antarctica - MAT-02 (spades assembly) (version 2) ...
TTAGCTTTTGCTCCCGCCCTGACCCAAGCAGCCTTGATTCGCCAAAAAGAGATTACACCTCTGGATTTGGTAGAAATTTATCTCGATCGCATCACCAATATAGACAGTCAATTGGGTAGCTATTTTCATGTGGCAGGAGAAATGGCGATCGCTGAAGCCAGACAAAAAACAGAATGGCTAGGGGGTCGATCGACCGCAGAAATCGCTGAATTGGCAAACCTCCAACCTTTTTTTGGGGTTCCCATTGCTATTAAAGACTTGAATCCAGTGTTAGGAATGCCCTGTAGTTATGGAGTCGGAGCCTTACGCCAAAACATAGCAAGCTCTGATGATGGGGTAGTCCTGCGCCTCAAACAAGCCGGATTTATTCCCCTTGGTAAAACTGCCACCTCAGAACTAGGCTCCTTCCCCTACTCCGAACCACCGGGATTCCCTCCTAGTCGTAACCCTTGGCATCTGGACTATAGCAGTGGTGGCTCCAGTGGTGGCAGTGCCGCAGCAGTGGCGGCGGGCTTAACTCCCTTGGCTCAAGGTTCCGATGCTGGAGGTTCCATCCGGGGACCAGCGTTTTGTTGTGGTGTGGTAGGGATTAAACCCAGTCGGGGCAGGGTGTCTTGGGATCCCGTAGGCGAGCATCAAGGGGGCATTTCTACTAATGGGCCGATCGCCCGGAATGTTGCCGATGCTGCTGCCTTGTTAGATGTGATGGCGGGTTACGTGACTGGAGACCCCTACTGGCTCCCAAAATCTCCAAGCTCTTTCCTAGAGGCAACTAAAGATCAAGCCAAAGACCAATTACCCCGGCTTAAAATTGCCTACACAACCACAGTGGAGCCGATCGGTAGGGCAACTCCAGAACTTGCCGAGGCTGTAATTGCTACCAGTCAACAGCTAGAAGCCATGGGGCATATTTTAGAACCAGCCTGTCCCGATTTCACTGGGTTAATTAAGCCATTTACCAAAATTTGGCAAGCAGGAGTCGCCGCCGTGCCTATGCCTCCCCAAATCCTCAGCCCCATGAATCAATGGATTGCCTCCCAAGCAGGTACTGCCGGAGATTACCTCCAAGCCCTTGCCAAAATGCAAGTTATGGCCCGTCAGATTGTGAGTTTTTTTGATCGCTATGATGCCTTAGTTTTACCGGTATATTTACATCCCCAAATTCCTGTTAACGCTTGGGCAGATTTATCTTTTGATAAAACCCTAGAAAAAATTACCAACTGGATCGCCCCCTGCCCCCCTTTTAATGCTGCCGGGTTGCCCTCGATCGCCCTCCCCACTGGGATAAAAAATGGATTGCCTCTAGGTATACAAATTGTTGGTAAACCCGCTGCCGAAGCAATGCTCATCACCCTTGCTGCTCAGTTAGAGGCAAAGTTAGAAACAGAACGAATTTCCTTTCCAGACCTCTATAAATGATTGAGAGATGATGGAGATTTATGAACGAGATCAAGCAATTAAGATCAATCAATTGGCTCAAATAATAGAACTCAAGCTGATATGAAGCTGGTATAAAGCCAATATGATTTTTTATAAGATAACTTTCCTGTCCCAGATTCCTTAATACTGTAGATTAGAATTGAGTTAGTTAGATTATCCTTACTCTCAACTTATCCTCAACTACTCTGGCTCCAGATAGAATATGGATTTTCCTCTTAACAATCTGTCTTCTTTTCACTCCGAACTCTTGGCAAATACAGAGTTGGGGCGTTTGTGTGGGCAGGAAGAATTATTTCGCAAGCAGTATCAGATTATTCGGATTATCGGGCGGGGTGGCTTTGGAGTCACTTTCTTAGCTAAGGATATGAGATTGCCGAATACGCCCTACTGTGTGATCAAACTTCTCTGCCCCAAGGTCAGCAGCCTGAATGCCCTAGAAACCGCTCGATTACGCTTTGAAAGGGAGGCGAAAACTCTCAGCAAGTTGGGTAGCCATTCGCAAATTCCCATGCTGATGGATTATTTTGTCCTCAAAGAAGAGTTTTATCTAGTCCAAGAGTATGTGCAGGGGGGGACTTTAGCTCGGTTAATTCGTCGTAATGGGCCAATTTCCGAACAGGGAGTCCGACAGTTTTTACAGGAAATGTTACCCCTGCTCCACTATATTCATAGTAATAAAGTTATTCATCGAGATATTAAGCCTCAAAATATTATTCGCTGCCAACACCATCGCCGCCTTGTCTTAATTGATTTTGGTGCTGTCAAAGAACAAATTGCCCAGGTGGAAGACACGAGTATGAAAGGGATGACGACCCATTTTATCGGGACAGTGGGTTTTGCACCTCCCGAACAGTTTGCCCTGCGATCGGTCTACAGCAGTGATATCTATGCGCTAGGGATTACTTGCTTGTATCTCCTCAGTGGGGTGGGTCCCTTAGACTTTGAGACCGATCGCCAGACAGGAAAAATTCTCTGGCAGAAAAAACTGAAAGTCAGCCCAGAGCTAGGAACAATTATTGATCAAATGATCCAACCTTCACCTCGAGATCGCTTTCCTACGGCTCGATCGATCATCGTTGCTCTCCATGGCAATCAGTTAGCCAGCAATATGTCTGAATGTCTAGCTGCCCCGCCCTCTTCTTCCTTTGTTGACGAATCACCACCCGAAAATGAGCATAGTTACCAGTCTCCCCATTCCAAGGCGGCGATCGCTATTCGTGAGTGGAAGCAAAAAATGCAGCAAAGACAGCCAAAGACCCTAACTAGTACTTCTAGCCCTTAAAATTATTTTCCATAAATTTTGCCATCGGTTTTGCTGCAAATTATTGGGTAGAGAACTAACTCTCAAAAAATGTATTCTCAGTATCTTGGCATAACTACAAGAGAGTGATAGCCTATAGGAGAAATTCTCGATAGAAAGGATTTCTGACAAAGTACTGTAATTAGGAATACAATTTTCGGTAACTTTTGAGCAACTCTTAGGATTATGTTTTTAAAGTCATATGTTAAAGTTGTATTAGTCTAATCCAATGCTTTATTAGTAAAAAAGTGTGGTTTGTGTAAGTTCAATGATAGGTGTGAGGACACAACATAATATATATGACAAATAATTTTTGGAAACTGGCAAAAGTCAGCCCAGTTATTTTAGGAGCTTCTTTGTTCCTAGCTAGCGGAGCCAATGCTGCTGAAACCAACCTAGGAGAATCAGCAATAAATCCTGTAGTGAATACAGGAGAGGTTAGTACGACTCCCCTAGCTTTTTCAGTTCCTGCTGCTAGCCAAATTACTGCTAGTACCACAATTCCTAGTGCTGACCTAGCCTTGAGTGCTGATGAAATTAATGTTTCTGATTTAATTACTCCCGGTGCAGCAGTTGGCGAGCCAGTCATGCCTGCTGATGCTAATGGTCAAGCTCTCCAACAAATTGAGACCTATAACAATGATGTTCAAAGTCTTGGACAGGTAACAAACATCAGCCAACTCCGCGATGTGTCTCCACGGGATTGGGCTTTTGAAGCTCTGAGAAACCTAGTGGAGCGCTACCAATGTATCCAAGGTTATCCCGATGGCACCTTCCAAGGTAATCGAGCCTTGACCCGGTTTGAATTTGCCGCAGGGCTAAACTCTTGCCTCCGCCGGATTGAAGCCCTTCTGGCTGGCACTGGTGGTGGTTCAACAGTAACTCCCGGAGATTTAGAAGCAATTCGCCGTCTAACTACTGAGTTTCAAGCAGAATTAGCGGCTCTCGGCGCACGGGTGACAGCCCTCGATGGTCGGGTAACAACCCTAGAAGGACAGCAGTTCTCTACCACAACTAGACTTAGTGCTGAAGTGGTTTTTGCCCTAGCGGATACCTTTGGCGATCGAGCCTTTGCGAATGGAGTTAACCCGCGTGATCCCCGTCCCGGACAAGATACCAACGTAATCTTTGCCAACCGGGTGCGCTTAAACTTTGACACCAGCTTCACTGGTAGAGACCGCCTACGGACAAGGCTCCAAGCGAACAATATTACTCCTTTCAGTGGCTCGGCTCTGACCGGAACCAACATGACTCGCCTTGCCTTTGACGGCAGTAATAATAATAATTTTGCCCTCAGCGTGTTGCAATATCGCTTCCCCGTTGGTCCTGCAACAGTTTATCTATCTACCGTTGGGGCTGGTCTAGATGACGGTGGTATTGATATTCCAGCTATGGCAAATGGTGGTGCTGGGATCATTTCCCGGTTTGGGGCTCGTAACCCCATCTATCGTCTACCTTCTGATGCTGGTCTGACTGTGGATTATCCCATCAGCCCCAACATTAGACTTACTGCCGCTTACCAAGTACCAGCTTCTGATGCCAACAACCCAGAGCCGAGCCGGGGCTTCTTTAATGGACAGTACTCTGCCCTCGGACAAATTACTGTCACCCCAGTGCCTCAGGCTTCGATCGCTTTTACCTACATCAATTCTTACCTAGGAACCAGTGGTAATGTTTCTGGCAGTACCGGGAGTGGCAACGCTAACCGTCCCTACGGAGCTAGCCGCACCTCTGCCAATGCTTACGGGATCCAAGCCCGCTATCAGTTTAGCCCCAATTTTATCCTCGCTGGCTGGATCGGCTATACCAATGCCATCAATGAAGGTAGCCCCTTTAAAGAAAAGACGGAAATTTGGAACTATGCAGTCCAAGCTGCTTTTCCTAACTTTGGGGGCAATGGCAACTTGCTAGGGATTGTAGCTGGTGTTCCTCCTAGAGCTGGGTTTATCCGCAATAGCTTAAACCGAGACTTCAACACTTCCCTGCACCTAGAAGCCTTCTACCAAATTAAAGTTAGTGACAACGTGGCTATTACTCCCGGTGTTATTGCTTTGTTTAATCCTGAACATAACCGCAATAACGGAACTGTCTATGTCGGGACTATTCGGACGACCTTTAGCTTCTAGATTCTTGAGAACTTTCTGAAGAATTTTGCCTTCCTTTAAAGATTCATTCTCTAAGGGAAGGCTTTTTTGCTAAGAAATTTTCTAAAGAACCTTTTCAGAATTTGCAACTTGGGGTATCATAGATGAAAATCTGTTGAAATCTTCTGTACAGTTCTGATAATTTGGAACTCTAGGCTCTAATTCAACTAAGTGTGAGGATGATCAAAATGTCAAAGTCTTTATTTAACCTATTAAAGGTTAGCCCCGCTATTTTAGGTGCTTCAGTACTCATGGCTAGTGGTGCTTATGCCGCCCAAAGCCCTGAAGCGATCGCTCTTCAAACAGAACAAAATGCTACTGCCGAAGTTACCAATTTCAGTGTTAGCACCGTAGCAGCCCCTGTAGAACTTGCAGCTACCCCTGTTACTTCTAGCCCTGAAGCTTCTACCACAATCTTAAATTTACCTACTGCACCTGTAACTATTGGCTCTCCCGCAGTTACCCAAACTGCTACCCCTAGCTTTAACGCAGCTCCCGAAACCACTGTTAACAGTAGTGATGTCCTAACACAGCTAAATCGTTACACAGCTGAGGGTGAAGCCAATTCCCAAGTTACCAGCATCAGCCAACTCCGGGATGTTTCTCCTAGAGACTGGGCTTTTGAAGCTCTCAGAAACCTAGTTGAACGCTATCAGTGTATTGCTGGTTACCCTGATGGTACTTTCCAAGGGAACCGTGCCATGACTCGGTTTGAGTTTGCGGCTGGCTTAAATGCTTGCTTACGCCGGATTGAAGCTCTCATCGGTACTGGTAGTGGTGGTGTAACTCCCGCAGATTTAGAAGCCATTCGTCGTCTAGTGACCGAGTTCCAAACAGAATTGGCAGCTTTGGGAACCAGAGTTAACGCTTTGGAAGGGCGGGTTAGCCTCTTGGAATCGCGTCAATTCTCCACTACTACCAAGTTGGTTGGAGAAGTGGTTATGCAGCTCTCCCAAACTTTTAACGGTGACTTGAATGTCAATACTGGTGGACGTTCTGTTACTCTTGGCTCCAACAGTAATGTCACCTTTGGTGATCGGGTTCGCTTGAACTTCAACACTAGTTTCACTGGTCGTGACTTGTTAAATACTCGTCTCCAAGCCCGGAACTTGATTCCTTTCACCAACCGGACTGGAACTCTAAATACAGGGCTAAACGTTGAAGGGGATAGTGGTAATAACTTCCAACTCAGCCGTTTAGTTTATCAGTTTACTGCTGGTGTACCTTTAACAGGTGTTTCTGGTACAGCCTATGTGGGTACTACTGGCTTGTTCTTAGATGATATTGCTTTAAACCTCAACCCTACTGGTGATGCAATATCCAACTTTGGTGCTAACCGTCCTATCTATAATATCGGTGGCGGCGGCGGTGGTGCTGGTTTCAGCTTCAACGTGTTGAACAATAGCTTCCGGGTAGACCTAGGCTATGTTGCTAACACCCCCAACGATCCTAGCCCCGGTAATGGCTTATTCAATGGTGGTTATGCAGCGATCGGTCAAATCACCTACGCTCCTGCTAACAGTCTGTTCCAAGCAGCTTTTACCTACTCCAACACCTACGGTAACACTGCTAGTGCTGGAGTCGGCACCTTCTTGTCTGACAATCCTTTTGGTGCTACTGGAGCTATCAGGGAAACTGCTAACAACTACCAAATTCAAGGGAATTTCCAATTTAGCCCAGCGATCGTCCTCGGTGGATTTGTTACCTACTCCAACGTTATTAACGAAGTCTTTAGATTCCAGAAGGCTGATGTGTGGAGCTATGGTTTGAACCTTGCGATTCGTGACGTGGGCACACCCGGTAGCACCTTAGGCTTTGTCTTCGGTGTTCCTCCTGTGGCTCGCCGAGTCCAACTTGGTGGTGGTGCAAATGTAAGTAACTCTGCTACTCCTTACCACGCAGAAGTATTCTACAGATTCAATATCAATGACAACATTGATGTTACCCCCGGCTTCTTTGCAGTCTTCCGTCCTGATGGCGACATCAACCGAAATACTGTATATGTCGGTAGTGTAAGAACCACCTTCAGATTCTAGGTAAAATTTCTCTAGCTGCTAATTTTTTCTAGGTTAAGCAGCTAAAGATTTACCTCCCTCACACCTAAAGTGGCAGAGTAATTCCCTTGTAAATAGTTTTGATTTGCTAAAACTAAGGGAAATACACTCTGCCTTTACTTTTGATTGTGTGAATGATAATATAGAAGACTGTGAATTTTAGGTTTGAATTTTAGGTTTATTTTTATGAAAGCCCAAGAAATTATTCGCTCTATTGAAGCGGAACAAATGCGATCAGACCTGCCCATCATCTATGTGGGTGATACGATCAAGATCGGGGTACGCATTGTTGAAGGTGAAAAGGAAAGAGTCCAGCCCTACGAAGGCACGGTAATTGCCCGCCGCAATGGGGGAATCAATGAAACAATTACTGTCCGTCGAGTATTTCAGGGTGTAGGTGTAGAAAGAGTATTTCTACTAAATTCTCCCCGGATTGATAGTGTAAAAGTTATTCGTCGGGGTAAAGTCCGTCGGGCGAAGTTGTACTATCTCCGCGATCGAGTGGGCAAGGCTACCCGTTTGAAGCAGAGATTCGATCGAAGCCTCTAAATATACTTGAAAAATATTCAAAAAGTATTCAAGAAATATTTAAGATTTTTCCCAGATCGGCTGTCTTTTAGCGTCTTTTAGGCTAAACTATTAATATTGAAATAAATTATTTCAGTCAACGATAGGCGCTCTTAGTTCAGTTGGTAGAACGCAGGTCTCCAAAACCTGATGTCAGGGGTTCAAGTCCTCTAGGGCGCGTCAGGTAAGCCTAGTTTATAAGATTAGCTAATTGACGGGAATAGTTGAATACAAATTCCTGTTTTATTCTATAGTCGGAACTCTCTGCTAGGAATGATCGAGCGATCGACAAATCTGGTAACAAATCTAGATAGACGAACTTTTATTAAAAGTTGTGAATCAGCACTATGAATAAAAAAATTGAGCCTGTAGCCGAGGCGAATACAGAAAAAGCTAAATTTAATCCCCTTGATTTTGTTCAAGAATCTAAGGATGAATTAAGTAAAGTGGTATGGCCGAGCCGTCAGCAACTGATCAGTGAATCTGTCGCTGTAGTCCTAATGGTTGTTCTCTCTGCCTCGTTGATTTACTTGGCAGATAAATTGTTTGTTTGGATGGCGGGTAAGGTATTTCTATGAGCTTTGTAACTGATGAATCTCCAGAATCTTCTGCCCCTGATCAGGAGACCCGCTCCCCTCACTGGTATGCAGTACAGGTAGCTTCCGGCTGTGAAAAGCGAGTGAAAGCAAACTTAGAGCAACGGGTACAAACCCTAGATGTAGCCGATCGGATTCTCCGAGTCCAAATTCCCCAAACACCAACGATCAAAATCCGCAAGGATGGTTCTCGTAGCACCAACGAAGAAAAAGTTTTTCCCGGCTATGTCTTAATTGAGATGGTGATGGATGATGATGCTTGGCAGGTGGTGAAAAATACACCCCATGTCATTAACTTCGTGGGTGCAGAGCAGAAACGGCGTTTTGGTCGGGGTCGGGGGCATGTCAAGCCCTTACCTTTGAGCTTGGGAGAAGTGGAGAGAATTTTCCAACAGGCAGAAGAACAGGATTTGGTAGTCAAGATCGATATGGCGATCGGCGACAAAATTTTGGTATTGGCGGGTCCTTTCAAGGATTTTGAAGGTCAGGTGATCGAAGTCAGCCCAGAACGGGGTAAACTAAAAGCCCTACTCTCTATTTTCGGGCGAGATACGCCAGTGGAACTAGAGTTTAATCAGGTACAGAAACAAGGATAAAATGGCAAAGTAAAATGGCAAAAAAAGTTGTAGCTATAGTCAAGCTGGCTCTTAATGCTGGCAAAGCAACAGCAGCACCTCCAGTGGGTCCCGCCTTGGGGCAACATGGGGTAAATATCATGGCATTTGTAAAGGAATACAATGCTAGAACTGCTGATCAAGCGGGAATGGTGATTCCAGTAGAGATTTCGGTATTTGAAGACCGGAGCTTTACCTTTAACCTCAAGACTCCTCCAGCTTCGGTTTTATTACTCAAGGCTGCGGGTATTGAGAAGGGTTCTAATGAACCAAACAAAAATAAAGTAGGCAAAGTTACCCGCACACAATTACAAGAAATTGCTAATATCAAGTTGCCAGACCTCAATGCGAATGATATTCAAGCGGCGATGAAAATTGTGGAAGGAACTGCTCGAAATATGGGCATTGCGATCGCCGACTAGATTGCCGACTAGACTGAAACTATGATCTAGACTTTTAGGGAATAATTTCAAAATTAGTAGTTGTAATAATTATCTAGTTAAAAAATTACCTAAATACAAATATTCAATAGTGGGGAAGAGAAGACTCTCGTTAATACCCCAAGGAGTTAAATTATGATCAAAAAGGTATCGAAGCGCCTAGGGGAACTACAGAAAAAAGTAGAACCTCGCCCCTACACACCCCTAGAGGCTCTAGAGTTGCTGAAGGAAACCGCTACAGCCAAGTTCCCAGAATCAGCAGAAGCTCATATTCGCCTAGGGATTGACCCCAAGTATAGTGACCAACAACTGAGAACGACGGTAACGCTACCCAACGGGACTGGACAAACTGTCCGGATTGCGGTGATTGCTCGGGGGGAAAAAGTGAACGAAGCTAGTACCTCTGGAGCAGATATTGTGGGTTCGGAGGAGCTGATCGACCAGATTCAAAAAGGAATGATGGATTTTGATCTGTTGATTGCCACCCCAGATATGATGCCCCAAGTAGCAAAACTAGGGAAAATGCTTGGTCCACGGGGTTTGATGCCTTCGCCGAAGGGGGGAACTGTGACTTTTGACATTGCCAAAGCGATTAGTGAGTTTAAAGCTGGTAAACTGGAGTTTCGGGCTGACCGGACAGGAATTGTCCATGTTATGTTTGGGAAGACTGCCTTTAGTGCTGAAGACTTACTGACAAATCTTAAGGCTCTTCAGGATACGATCGACCGGAACCGTCCTTCTGGAGCAAAGGGTCGTTACTGGCGAACAATGTTTGTTTCCTCAACCATGGGGCCCTCGATCGAAATAGACATCACCGCCCTCCGAGACTTAAAACTAACTGATGCAGCTTAAAAATTGATGAGCAACAACTAACAACTGAATAGGTAATACCAAAGACAGCAGGGGTAGCTTACTGAAAATCCTGCCGAGGTTAGTGACCAAAAATAAGATGCCTTGGGCTTAGTGCCTAGGGATATCTAAGTCACCCCCGGCCATCTAGCTGGGGTATTTTTTTGTGGTGGTAGGGCGGGACGTAGGTTGGGAATTTTCCCAATTATTCTAAAAATCTAAACTCGAAGGAGGTGAAATGAAACATGGGTAAATCAAAAACCGAAAAGTCCGTAGTGATTACAGACCTCAAGGAAAGCTTGAAGAATTCCCAAATGGCGATGGTCATCGACTACCAAGGCTTGACAGTGGCAGAAATCACTGATCTCCGCCGGAAGTTGTTGCCCAAAGGCACTGTGTGTAAGGTGACTAAGAATACGCTAATGAAAATTGCGATCGCAGACAACCCTACATGGCAACCAATGGAGGAATTTCTCAATGGTTCGACAGCAGTTCTGTTAACCAAAGAAGATATTTCGGGAGCGATCAAAGCTTACCAAGAATTCCAAAAAGCCACCAAAAAGACCGAGCTGAAGGGTGGGGTCATGGAAGGCAAGGCTTTGAACGAGAGCCAAATTAAAGCCATCAGCGAACTACCTTCTAAGGAACAACTTATGGGGCAAGTGGCTGGAGCTATCAATTCCTTGGCGGCGAAAATTGCGATCGCCATCAATGAAGTTCCCGGTTCCTTGGCACGGGGAATCAAGGCTGTGTCAGAGAAAGAATAGTTCTATTATTTTTCTATTTTTGGAGCTATCAAACTCTAGACTAAGCCGTTAAATTACAAAATTTTGAGTGCTAAAATCTTGATGAAATCTCGACAAAATCTCTCAGAACAAGTTAATTAAACTAATAACTAAACATAAACCAACTTAAGGAGATAATCCATGTCTGCTACTACAGATACTATTCTTGACCAATTGAAATCCCTAACTTTGTTAGAAGCTGCGGAACTAGTTAAGCAAATCGAAGAAGCCTTTGGCGTAAGTGCTGCGGCTCCTATGGGTGGAATGGTAGTTGCTGCTGCTGGCGGTGCTGCTGCCCCTGCGGAAGAAGTTGAAGAGCAAACCGAATTCAGTGCAATCCTTGATGAAGTTCCGGCTGACAAGAAAATTGCCGTCTTGAAGGTAGTCCGCACCATCACTGGTTTGGGCTTGAAGGAAGCCAAAGACCTCGTAGAATCTACTCCCAAGGCTGTGAAAGAAGGTGTAACTAAGGAAGTTGCTGAAGATGTCAAGAAACAAATTGAAGAAGCTGGTGGTAAGGTCAGCATCAAGTAAATTTGGTTAATTAATGGCTAATTAATCTAGTTAATTCAACTGACTGATTAAGCAGTTAATTATGCGGGTTTTGTGAGAAGCTACCAGTATTAGGTAGGAAACGTTCTTACGAAGCCCGTATTTTTAATTAAAATCAAATTAAATAGGTGCTAGAAATACGCCGAAAAATATTTGTGAATTTAGGTTGTTGAACCGAGTTAACTATGAGTCCTGAATCGATCGCCAATACATCCGTTCCTCTTGAGAATCAACAAATTGAAAATCAACAAAATTCCGCAGACATTATTAGTTCCCCAGAGGTAGCTAATCCAGAAGTAGCTAATCCAGAGGTAGGAGCGATCGTCACCTATCCCCAAGTCCAACTTCAGAGTATTGAAGATAAAATTCTAGTAATTCTGCCACCAGAGGTAGAAACCCCGGCAGCCTTGACCTTTGGGGAATTGGTAGAACAACTCCAACAAAGACTGGTGGCGGGCGATCGCTTCTGGCAGCCCCAGACCAAAGTACACGTAGTAGCAGCCGATCGACTTCTGGATGGGCGACAATTGCAAACTATTGCCAAAGCTCTCCACCAAGGCTCTTTAATTCTAGAAAAAGTGATTACCAATCGGCGACAAAC
>Ga0335395_10002272_pt1 | contig 11938 bp, 12 predicted proteins | sample MAT02_FD_205744 | JGI IMG/M metagenome (GOLD analysis project Ga0335395, IMG submission 205744) | Freshwater microbial communities from Lake Fryxell liftoff mats and glacier meltwater in Antarctica - MAT-02 (spades assembly) (version 2) ...
GGCTTTGGCCAGGTGGTGCCGGGCCGTCTGGCGCTGATGGCATCCCAAGTGTCGGACGCCTACGGCACCAAGACCCGCATCGATCCCAAGACGGTGTGGGATGGCTCCATGCTGCCGAGCGCGGCCGCGCTCAATGTCCTGCCACCGTTGAAGAAATAAACGTCTGTCTGCCCGGCCTCACGGCCGCAGGCCAGCCTCTGCACTTGCGTGAGGCTGGCCTTTTTTCAAAGCCGCCATGCATGTGACCGCACCCACCAATCCAGACACCGCCTTCGTCGATTTTCAAGATGTCTGGCTCGCTTACAACGACGAGCTCAAAGCCCAGAACGTCTTTGCTGTCGAAGACATCAACCTGCGGGTGAAGCGGGGCGAGTTCATTGCGATCGTCGGCCCCTCGGGCTGTGGCAAGTCCACCTTCATGAAGCTCACCACCGGGCTCAAAATGCCCAGCCTGGGCAAGATCACGATCGACGGCCAGCCCGTCACCGGCCCGCTGAAAATTTCCGGTATGGCGTTTCAGGCGCCCTCGCTGCTGCCCTGGCGCACCACGCTGGACAACGTGTTGCTGCCGCTGGAAATCGTGGAACCCTTCCGCAGCCAGTTCAAAGACCGACGCAAGGAATTCGAGGAGCGTGCGAGTCGGCTGCTGGAGAGCGTGGGGCTGGGCGGCATGGAGAAAAAGTTTCCTTGGGAACTCTCGGGCGGCATGCAGCAGCGCGCCAGCATCTGCCGCGCGCTGATCCACGAGCCCAAGATGCTGCTGCTCGACGAGCCGTTTGGCGCGCTCGATGCGTTCACCCGCGAAGAGCTGTGGTGCACGCTGCGCGACCTGTGGGAAGCGCAGCGCTTCAACGTCATCTTGGTCACGCACGACCTGCGCGAGAGCGTGTTCCTTGCCGACACGGTGTATTGCATGAGCCGCAGCCCGGGCCGCTTTGTGGTGCAGCGCGAGATTCCGATCCCGCGCACCCGCGATCTGGAGGTGACCTACACGCCGGAATTCACCGACATCGTGCATGAGCTGCGCGGCCACATTGGTGGTCAAAGAGGCACCCCCCCGCGCCGGCCCTAAGGGGCCGTCACCCCCCAGGGGGCGACACTGGCGGCCCGGCCAAGCCGGTTGCGCGGTGTCCTGAGTTCAAAACATCGCGCGCCAAACCTTCCAGGAATTTGAACCATGAACAAAAAACAACTCGAACGCTGGTCGCCGCTGATCTTGCTGGTGGCCATCGTGCTGATCTGGGAAGCGATCACGCGCGGCTTTGGCATTTCCGAATTCATCTTCCCCAGCCCCTCGCGCATCTGGGAGCAAACGCTGGAGCACAAGACAACCATTCTCGGCCACGCCTGGCGCACCTACTGGGTGACGATGGTCGGTTTTGGCATCGCCATCGTCGTTGGCGTGCTGCTGGGCTTTTTGATCGGCAGCTCGCGCCTGGCCTATGCGGCGGTCTACCCGCTCATGACCGCTTTCAACGCGTTGCCCAAGGCGGCATTCGTGCCGATTTTGGTGGTTTGGTTCGGCATTGGTGCGGGGCCAGCCATCCTGACCGCTTTCCTGATCAGCTTCTTCCCGATCATGGTCAACATCGCCACCGGCCTGGCCACGCTGGAGCCCGAGCTGGAAGACGTGTTGCGAGTGCTGGGCGCCAAACGCTGGGACGTGCTCACCAAGGTGGGCCTGCCGCGCTCCATGCCTTATTTCTTCGGTTCGCTCAAGGTCGCCATCACGCTGGCTTTCGTAGGCACCACCGTATCTGAGATGACCGCCTCCAACGAGGGCATCGGCTACCTGCTGATCTCGGCTGGCAGTTCGATGCAGATGGGCTTGGCCTTCAGCGGCCTGCTGGTGGTGGGCGCGATGGCGATGGTGATGTACGAGCTGTTCAGCTTCATCGAGAAGCACACCACCGGCTGGGCGCACCGCAGCGGGCAGAACTGACTGCCCCGCCCTGCTGGCACGAAACGCCGTCTGTTTGACTCAGCTTCGCAATACGATCAACCCTGGTTGACTTCACTGTCGTGCCAGCCAGCCCAAGCCCATTTGTTGAGCGTGGCGAGCATCAGGAAAAGCGGGACACCAGCGACCGATATCAGCACCAGCCCCGCCGAGGCAAGTCAGGGCCCTCCAGGTAGGCGGTCTTTTCGTTGGGTGTGAGCACCGGGTCGAAACCCTCGGCATAGAGAGCGGTCACGTCCCCGGTGTGCCCACGTTTGCGCAGCGTTTCCTGCATCAGCCGAAACAGCGCGCCGCTGAGGCTTTGCGGGCTGGGGTAGGTGTTGAAGTGTTCGCGCGCGGGTGCGCGACAGCCAAAGAGGTCACGTGGGTTGGCCCTCGAAAACGGCGTATTGCCGTGGCGGGAAACACTCCCCAAACGCTTTCGCATAAAGGGGCGCAAATCGGGTGGGCTGCACGAGCACCTCAACGCGGCAGGTGGCCAGCATGTCTTGAGCATGGGGCTGCACCCGATCGGTGCTGATGTCGATACCGTGCAGTTCATCAATCCACCGATGCATGGGGGAAGCCGTCGGGAGGGCAACGGGCGAAAGGGTGGCTGAAAGGGCGAGGGATGCGTTCATATCCAGTGTCCCTGTCTGCAGATGCGGCGGTGTCGACCAGCGGGGGTCATGGCTTGCAGACCGTCGTGTGCATTCAGCAGCACAAAGTCGGCTGGGCAGCCAGGCGCGATGCGCCCGTCCCAGGCCAGCTTCATGACCTGGGCGGGGGCCACGGTCACGGTGTCCAACCAGTCTTCGGCTGGGGCCAGGTGCGCCATTTGCACACCCAGCGCCCAAGCCTCCAGCGGGTCGTAGCAACCATAGGGAAAGAACGGATCGGCCACGTTGTCGCTGGCGATGCAGGTGCGCACGCCCAACTGCCGAGCTTCTTGCAGACGCGTGATGCCACGCGGCACCGGTGTTTCGTTCCACGACCCTTGCAGGTAGAGGTTGGTGGTGGGCAGCGCGGTGAGGGTGATGCCCGCCTGTGCCAGCAGGGCCAGCGTGGCGCGCGCCTGCTCGATCGGTTGCACCGAGAGAGAGCATGCATGGCCACAGGCCACGCGACCCTGCCAGCCGTGCGCGAGCGTTAGCTCGGCGATGGCCTGCAGGCCGTTGGCGTCCACATCCAGGCCCTCGTCCACATGGAAATCCAGGTCGAGATCGAACTCGGCAGCCAGCTCAAACACCCTTTGCAGCTTGCGCTTGAGCGCATCGTTTCGGTAAACGAAACAGCCCAGTACCCCGCCCATCGACTTCACCTGCGACGCCATGCCCTGCGCCCATGGCAGATCGTCGAAGTGGTCCAGCGCGGTGAGCGAGACCCATTGAATATCCAGCCGTTCGCGCCACTGCATGCGCAGGTCGTTCAGCACGTTCACCGACAGCGGACGCTTGCTGGTTGTCGTCCAGTCAAGGTGCGTGCGCAGCGCGCGCACACCGCTGCGCCAAGCCTCTTGCAGGCCGCGCTCCATGCGCTGGCGCAGGTCGGCTTCGGTCCAGGTTTCGCGGTGCTGGGCGATCATTTTGATGGCCCGAAACAGATCGCCGTTGGCTGCGCCCGTCTCATGCACCGTGTGGGTTTTGTCGAGATGCAGGTGGATGTCCACCAGGGCGGGCAGCAGGAGGCCCACAGCCTTGGTACCGGGCGCACACGGCGCGATGGTGGTGACATGGCCGCCGGCCCAAGACACGTTGAACACCGTGCCTTCGGGCGCTGTGGACTTGAACCCCCGCACGGCTGGCGGGATGTGCATGGCTTGCAGAAGGGTCATCGGGTTTGGCTCGTTTGCGCGGTTCAGGCGGCGCTCGCATCACGCGGTCCAGTCGGACCAGAAACGGAAATCGGGGCGGGGCATGCGGTCTCCTCGGTTGATCGATGGGCCAACGCTGCTTGGCGTTTTGCATGATGTTGGCTTATTTTCAGAGGGCAAGGCCTGGACCAGTGCCAGTGCCAGTGCTTTGCGTGGCTTGTAGCGGCGCTGCCAATCGCTACAGAGGCAGCTGGGGCTGCGGGTTGACGCCCAGACACAGAAAAGCCCCATTGATGCGGGGCTGATTGGGTCGAGAGCGCGGGTCCGGTACCTCAGTCGGGCGCGAGGCGCTCCAGGCCGCCCATGTAAGGCCGCAACACCTCGGGGATGGTGACGCTGCCGTCGGCCTGCTGGCAGTTCTCCAGCACCGCAACCAGCGCGCGCCCCACCGCCAAGCCCGAGCCGTTGAGGGTGTGCACCAGCTCGTTCTTTCCCTGGGCGTTCTTGAATCGCGCCTGCAGGCGGCGCGCCTGGAAAGCGTCGCAGTTGGAGACCGAGCTGATCTCGCGGTAAACGCCTTGGGCAGGCACCCACACTTCAAGGTCATAGGTTTTGCTGGCGCCAAAGCCCATGTCGCCGGTGCACAGGCCCATCACCCGGTACGGCAGACCGAGCTTTTGCAAAATGGCTTCGGCGTGGCCGGTCATGGCCTCCAGCGCGGCATCGCTTTGATCGGGGTGCACGATTTGCACCATTTCCACCTTGTCGAACTGATGCTGGCGGATCAGGCCGCGGGTGTCGCGCCCGGCGCTGCCAGCCTCGGAGCGGAAGCATGGTGTGTGAGCGGTGAGCTTGATCGGCAGTTCGGCCTCAGCCACCACGGTGTCGCGCACCACGTTGGTCAGCGGCACTTCGGAGGTGGGGATCAGGTAGAGCGCTTGGTTGTCGTTGCTGCCGTCCTGGCCGCCCTTGTTCACGGCAAAAAGATCGGCCTCGAACTTGGGCAGTTGCCCGGTTCCCCGCAGCGACTCAGCGTTGACGATGTAGGGCGTGTAGCACTCGGTGTAGCCGTGCTCCTGCGTCTGCACATCAAGCATGAATTGCGCGAGTGCGCGGTGCAGCCGGGCGATCGGGCCGCGCAGGAAGCTGAAGCGGGCGCCGGCCAGTTTGGCGCCGGTCTCAAAGTCCAGCCCCAGCGGCTCGCCGAGGTCGACATGGTCGCGCACCGGGAAGTCGAACACCCGGGGCGTGCCCCAGCGACGCAATTCCACGTTGCCTTCTTCACCGGCACCGATGGGCACGCTCTCGTGCGGCAGGTTGGGCACCGCCAGCAGCAGGGTGGACAACTCGGCCTGGATCACATCAAGGCGCTGTGCCGACTGCTCCAGCTCGCCCTTGAGCGCATTGACCTGCACCATCGCCGCATCGGCCTCGACGTGCTGGCCCTTGCCCTTCTGCATGCCGATCTGCTTGGACAGCTGGTTGCGCTGGCTTTGCAGCGACTCGGTGCGCGTTTGAAGCGTTTTGCGCTCAGCCTCCAGGGCTTCAAACGCGGCCACGTCCAGGAACGGCTGAGGCTGTTTTCGGGTTTGCAGCCGGGCGATCACGCCGGGCAGGTCTTTTCTCAGTTGGGCAATGTCTAGCATGCGGCGATTGTAGGTTTGAGGCGGCGCTGGCTATTTCAGGTGGTCGATCAACTCAATGTCGTTGCCGCCGATCTTCAAACCCTTGGGCAGCGGGAACTTGACCGACTCGGTGAGACCGTCCATGGTGCGCACCGAGATCGCGCCCAGCGCCTTGATGCGCTCGATCACCTGGCGCACCAGAATCTCGGGCGCCGAGGCGCCAGCGGTCAGGCCCACACGGGACTTGCCCTCGAACCAGCTGGCCTGCAGCTCGTCGGCGCTGTCGACCATGTAGCTCTCGGTGCCCAACTTGAGCGCCACCTCGCGCAGACGGTTGCTGTTGGAGCTGGTGGCGCTGCCCACCACGATCACGATGTCCACTTGCGGGCTGAGCAGCTTGACCGCGTCTTGCCGGTTCTGGGTGGCGTAACAAATGTCCTGCTGCTTGGGCTCGCGCACGGTGGGAAACTGCGCTTTCACCGCAGCCAGAATGACAGCCGTGTCGTCGACCGAGAGCGTGGTCTGGGTGACCACCGCGAGCTTCTTCGTTTGCAGCGGGCGCACGCGGGCCACATCGGCCACGTCTTCCACCAGGTGGATACCGGCATCAAGCTGGCCCATGGTGCCCTCCACCTCGGGGTGGCCTTTGTGGCCGATCATGATGAATTCATAGCCTTCTTGGTGCAGCTTGGCCACCTCCACATGCACCTTGGTCACCAGCGGACAGGTGGCATCGAAAATGGTGAAGCCGCGCCGCTTCGCCTCGTCTTGCACCGCTTTGCTCACCCCGTGGGCGGAAAACACCAGCGTGGCGCCGGGCGGCACATCCGACAGCTCTTCGATGAAGATCGCGCCCTTGGCCTTGAGGTCGTTGACCACATAGGTGTTGTGCACGATTTCATGGCGCACGTAGATTGGGCGGCCGAACTTCACCAGCGCGCGTTCCACGATCTCGATCGCGCGGTCCACACCGGCACAAAAGCCGCGCGGCTCGGCCAACAGAATCTCGGCGCCCGGGGCAACCAGATCGTCTGCGGCCGTAACAAGCTTCTCGTTCATTAAAGTACTCCGATCACTTGAACTTCAAACACCACCGGCAAGCCCGCCAGCGGGTGGTTGAAATCGAACAACACCGCGCCGTCTTCGCGCACCTGCAGCGCCGAGCCGGCGTAGGTACCCAGGCCATCGGGCGTGGGGAATTGCACCACATCGCCCGGCTTGTACTGCTCGTTGGGGTCGCCTAAATCGTTCAACAGCTTGCGCGCCACCCATTGCACCATCTCGGGCTGGCGCTCGCCAAACGCCTCGCCCGCGGCCAGTTCGATCACCGTTCGGCTGCCCTCCTCAAGGCCGATCAATCGCTGTTCGATGGCGGGCGATAGCTCGCCCGCGCCGAGGCTGAGGGTGGCCGGCTGGCCGCCGAAGGTGTCGATGACAACCTGCCCCTGCGGTCCCGACATGCGGTAATGCAGCGTGAGAAAAGAAGCTTCTTGAACCTGGGACATAGACGTATTGGGGAGGAATGGGGGTGTGGGGCGGTCAAAACGCACATGGGAGAGGCGCGGCGACCCAGCGGGCAACAGTGTCTATTGTAAAAAGCGGGATCACCCAGGAAGAGAGCCCCATGGATAGCCTTGTTGCCACCGGTTTGAAGAGTCTGCCCGAGGAATCACGACCGCGCGAGAAGCTGCTGGCGCGCGGCGCTGGCGCCCTCAGCGATGCCGAGCTGCTCGCGCTGCTGCTGCGCACCGGCTTGCCAGGCAAACACGTGCTGCAACTGGCGCAGGAAATTCTGGAGCGTTTCGGCGGCGTGGCTGGCCTGCTGCACACCGGCATCGACGCGCTCAAGGTGGTGAAAGGCCTGGGGCCTGCCAAGCGCGCCGAAGTGGTCGCGGTGCTGGAGCTGGCGCGCCGCGCGCTGGCGCAAGAACTGCGCCAGCAACCGCTTTTCGACAGCCCAACCGCTGTGCGCGACTACCTGCAGCTGCAGCTCGGCGCGCGCAGCCACGAGGTGTTTGCGGTGTTGTTTCTCGACAGCCAGAACCGCTTGGTGGCATTCGAGGAATTGTTTCGCGGCACGCTCAGCCAAACCAGCGTCTACCCGCGAGAGGTCGTGCTGCGCGCGCTGCACCACCACGCGGCCGCTGTGGTGCTGGCGCACAACCACCCCAGCGGCACCGCCCAGCCATCGCGCGCCGATGAGGCGCTGACGCAGACGCTGAAAGCGGCGCTGGCGCTGGTCGACGTTCGCGTACTCGACCATTTCATCGTGACGCGGGACCGAGCCGCCTCCATGGCCGAAATGGGCCTGGTTTAGAAGCCCCCCTTTCAAGGTCTTTGAACAACCTTCTTGCTTTCCCTCACGGCTTCGGCTGAGCTTTTGCACCACGCAGAAAACAGTATCTTCGTAGCGAGCGGCACTGCCGCGACCGGCCAGCGCTATCGGCAGCCAACGTCATCGCGGCAGTGCCGCACCCACAAATTCATCACTTTGACCGAGCTTTGTTGAGCGCAGGGAACATTGCTTCAAAGCGAGGAGGTCCAGCGCGCCATCGCTTATCCCCACCTAGCCGGCGCTTTCAAACCAACGGGGTCATCTCCCATGGGGGAAAATCCCGTGCATGAAAGTTCGTTCATTTTTCGAACTCGGCGCACTGCAAAAGGTGATCGCACAGCCAGCGGCGGCCGAAGCGGCCTTGATTGCTGCTGCACATGCGTTGGCCGAGCGCGAAGACCGCGAGCGCCGTTTGTTCGAACTTGCGGTGGGCCCGGTACAGCCGCTTCGCGTGGCGCGGCGTGCGCAGCACACCCCAGAGCCGCTGCAGCCGCTCCCGTTTCAGCGCTTGCTTGATGAGCAATCGGTGATGCGCGAGGCGCTGTCAGACGACTTCGATGTGGAAACCCTGCTGCACACCGACGACCTGCTGAGCTACCGGGTGCCGCGTCTGGGTCCGGACGTGCTGCGCAAGCTGCGCGAAGGCCGCTGGAGCATCCAGCGCCACCTCGATCTGCACGGTCTGCGCACCGACGAGGCGCGCGAGACGCTGGGGCGCTTCATTCGCGACGCCCACCACAGCGGCATGCGCTGTGTGCGCGTGGTGCATGGCAAGGGGCTGGGCTCACCTGGGCGTGTGCCGGTGCTCAAAGCGCGGGTGCAGCGCTGGCTGGTGCAAAAGCACGAGGTGATGGCGTTTGTGCAGGCCCGACCAGCCGATGGCGGCGCGGGGGCGTTGGTGGTGTTGCTGCGCTCGGGCTGAGTCGGCGGCCAGACTCAAAACGAACAGCTCAGTAGGCACTTGGTTGGGTCAGGGAAAACCCAGGCCCAAACCCGATTGCTCGCTGGCGAAGCGACTCAGGTGCTCGAAGAACTCGCCCTGCCCTTTGGTGTCCTGCCACTGCTGGCCGTCGAACCGGTAGTGGAAACCGCCAGCACGCGCTGCCAGCCAGACCTCTTGCAGCGGCTTTTGCAGGTTGATGATGATCTGACTGCCACTGGCAAAACTGAGGGTGATCATGCCGCCCACACGTTGGTTGTCGATATCGGCGTCGGTGCTGTCGTTGATGCGGTCACAGGCCAGCTCCACGGCGCGCAGCAGGCGCTCCGCGTGGTCTTGGTATTCGAGGTCGGTCATTACAATTCAGTGATGTTTCAATCCACGCTCCCCGAGGGGGCGAATTTGGGAGAATTTGTTGTTTTCCCAAACGAACGCTGCCCTGAGGGAAGAGGGTTCAAATCAAGGTTTTTTTGATGAAAAAGAAGCGGGCGAACGAAATTTTAGACGCCGCTTTGTGTGGCGCACACAGCGCCGCGCTCGCCGCCCTCACGGTGGCCGGGTTGCTGCTCGCTGGCTGCGGTCAGAAAGGCCCGCTCACCTTCCCTTCGGCTGCGCCTGTCAAGGTCAAAACAGCCCTGCCAGCAGCAGCCTCAGCCCCGGCTGGAGACAACACCGTTCCCGCGCGCACCGACGTCGCTCCCCGCTGATCTTGCAACGCCCCAGGCCCAGCCGCACCGAGCGGCGCCTCCCACATGAACGCTTTTACTGCCATTCAACCGCCCGTGCTTCCAGCAACCCAACTGCCGCCCCACTTCGCGTACCTCGATGGCCAAATGTGCGTGGAAGGCCAGCCGCTGGGCGCACTCGCGCAGACCCACGGCACGCCCTTGTTTGTCTATAGCCAGGCCGCGATGCTCGACGCGCTGGCCAGCTACCAGCGCGCGCTGGCGGGCCGCCCGCACCTGATTTGCTATGCGCTGAAGGCCAACCCCACCCTGGCGGTGCTGCAAACCTTGGTGCGGGCCGGTTGTGGCTTGGACATCGTTTCGGGTGGCGAATTGGAGCGCGCACTGAAGGCTGGTGTGGCGCCAGAGAAGATCATTTTTTCTGGTGTGGGCAAAACGCGCCAGGAAATGCGCAGCGCGCTGGCGGTGGGCATCGGTTGTTTCAATGTCGAGAGCACCGCCGAACTGGATGTGCTGAACGCGGTGGCGCAAGAGATGGGGTTGCAGGCGCCGGTGAGCATCCGCGTCAACCCCAACGTGGACGCCAAAACCCACCCCTACATTTCCACTGGGCTCAAAAGCAACAAGTTCGGTATTGCGCAGGACGACGTGGTGGCGACCTACCAGCACGCAGTCGCCTGCCAGGGGCTGCGCGTGGTGGGCATCGACTGCCACATCGGCTCGCAGATCACCCAAAGTGGCCCTTACCTGGACGCGATGGACCGGGTGCTGGACCTGGTGCAGGCTATCGAAGCTGCGGGCGTGCCGATTGAACACATCGATTTCGGCGGGGGTTTGGGCATCGACTACAACGGCGACACGCCACCCGCCGCCGACGCGCTCTGGCAGCAACTGCTGCACAAGCTGGACGCGCGGGGCTTTGGCGACCGCAAGCTGTTGCTGGAGCCGGGTCGCTCGCTGGTGGGCAACGCGGGGGTCTGCCTGACCGAGGTGCTCTACCTCAAGCCGGGTGAGCAAAAGAATTTCCTGATCGTGGACGCCGCGATGAACGATCTGCCGCGCCCCGCGATGTACCAGGCGTTTCACCGCATCGAGCCGGTGGTGCCTCGCCCTACAGACGCGGCCACCACCTGGGATGTCGTCGGCCCGGTGTGCGAGAGCGGCGACTGGCTGGGCCGCGACCGCGTGCTGGCGGTGCAGCCCGGTGATCTGCTGGCGGTGTTATCAGCCGGTGCCTATTGCATGAGCATGGCCAGCAACTACAACACCCGAGGCCGCGCCGCCGAGGTGCTGGTGGATGGCAACCGAGAGACCCTGATTCGCGAGCGCGAAAGCGTGGACGATCAGCTCAAGCTGGAGCGCCTGCTGCCCTGAACCCGGCGCCACACGCGCCAAGCCAGCAAACTGCTCAGGATGGCTGCGTAAACCGCGACCTCGGCGAAATCGTTTTTGCCGCTGCGCATCCAATAGAAGTGCAGCACCGCCAGGCCGGCGATGCCATAGACAACGCGGTGCAGCAGCTGCCAGCGCCGGGTACCCAGCCAGCGCACGGCGCGGTTGAACGAGGTGGCTGCGAGCAGCAGCAGCAAGCTCCAAGCGAGCATGCCCACCAGAATGAACGGCCGCTTGATCACATCGTCCACCACCGCCGCCAACACCAGCTCCTGGTCGAACCACGCGTAAGCCAGCAGGTGCAAGCTGGCGTAGAAGAAGACAAACAGGCCCAGCATGCGGCGCCAGCACGCCATGACCGCCAAGCCGGACACGACCCGCAAGGGGGTCACCGCCAGCACGATCACCAGAAAGCGCAGTGTCCAGTCGCCCAGCGACCGAATCAGTGCTTCCGCCGGATTCGCACCCAGCTGATCGGACACGGCGGCCCAGAACAGCCAGGCCGCCGGCAGCAGACAGAGCAAGAACAGCGCGGGCTTGACCCCTCCATGGCCAAGCCAGCGGTTCAAACGGCTGCGCAGCGAAGCCGCTGCTGGCGTATTCGCGTGCGGTGGCGCCGTGCGATGCGGCACCTGAACCCTGTCCATCGCCATCTCAGAAAAACTTGCGCAAGTCCATACCGGCGTACAACTGGCCCACCTGCGGCTCGTAACCGTTGAACATGGTCGTCTTGCGCCGCTTGGCCAGCAGGCCGCCCTCTTCACCGATGCGCCGCTCGGTCGACTGGCTCCAGCGCGGGTGGGACACGTCGGGGTTGACGTTGGAATAGAAGCCGTATTCCTCTGGCGCAGACCGGTTCCAGGCGGTGCGCGGCTCCTTGTCGGTGAAGCGAATTTTGACCAGCGACTTGCCGCTTTTGAAACCGTACTTCCAAGGCGCCACCAGCCGAAGCGGCGCGCCGTTCTGGTTCGGCAGCACCTCGCCGTACATGCCAAACGCCAGCAGGGTCAGCGGGTGCATCGCCTCGTCCAGCCGCAGACCCTCCACATACGGCCAGTTGAGCACGTTGGAAGTCAATCCCGGCATGGTCTTCGGATCGGCCAGGGTCACAAACTCCACATACTTCGCGCTGCCCAGCGGCTGCACCTGGTTGATGAGCGCCGACAGCGAATAGCCCACCCAGGGAATCACCATCGACCAGCCTTCCA
>Ga0335395_10002275_pt1 | contig 11936 bp, 12 predicted proteins | sample MAT02_FD_205744 | JGI IMG/M metagenome (GOLD analysis project Ga0335395, IMG submission 205744) | Freshwater microbial communities from Lake Fryxell liftoff mats and glacier meltwater in Antarctica - MAT-02 (spades assembly) (version 2) ...
AGGTGGGCGATATTGGCGGATATTATACCTTACTGTGGCAGAAAATAAAAGGAAAGTGGGTGATCGTGTGCGACCACACGAGTTGATCCTTAGCGGATTACAATCGCTTGAAGGACACGGTAATCTGACGGGTTAGCCCATCGTCCAGTATTCCCTGGCTATTCAGGGTCATCGTGCTGGCATCGACGGCTAAGCCCGAGCTGACCGTGCTGCTGCCGGTCGTCAGCATGAGCCTATCGTTTTCGTTTTTCCAAGTGGTTCCCGCTCCAATACCGGCCAAGTTCGTCAGATTCTCTTTTGTGCTCTTGCATTCATCGGGTGCAGTCACACTGACGGACTTGTCGCCCTTGAACTCGAAAGTGACTTTCTGAGGGCAGGTATCGCCAATGAGGGAGAGAGCGGCAATGTAATCCGTAACAGGAAAGCCACTGAAGACATAAGCGGGTTGCAATTTGATGGAAGAGACTTGCCATTTGCCTTGCACGCCGTCCTGGGGTTCGGCATCGTCTTTTTTGCAGGCCGCAATGCTAATCAGCCCAAAAATGAGAACGTAGGTAAAAACGCGGGAAATGAGTGAGGGGGTTTGCATAACAGGATGAGTAAGGGTGAAATTGAAGATTGGTTTTATTTTTTGCAAGAACGCAAATTTGTAAAAAAAAAGTGTCGATGCGAGGCAGAAAACGGATCAGCCCTTGAAAAACTGCCGCAGCAACCGCTGCCCCGCCTGCAGGGGCAATTCCTCTCCGTTGCGCACGGCTTGCTCGGTGGCGCTCCATTGTGCTGCGATGCCGGGATGGCTCATGAATCGCTCCTCTATTTCTTGCCTAACGTAGCTCCGTAGCCAGTCCACGTTCTGGTTTTGGCGATTTTTGTCAAAAAATCCGTTGGCTTGGGTATGATTTCTATAACTTTCAATCAACTCCCAAATTTCTCCGATTGCCTCATTTTCAAGGGCCGAGCAGGTCACCACGGGAACATTCCAGCCTGATTCTGCCAAGGTGAAAAGATGCAGCGCATTGCGGTATTCGCCCACGGCCTGCTCGGCCAAGTGCCGGTTGGGGCCGTCGGCTTTGGTGATGGCGATGGCGTCGGCCATTTCCATGATTCCTTTTTTGATGCCCTGCAACTCGTCGCCCGCGCCCGCTAGCATCAGCAGCAGGAAAAAGTCGGTCATGCCACGAACTAGCGTCTCGGATTGACCCACGCCCACGGTCTCTACCAGGATGATTTCGTAGCCCGCCGCTTCGCAGAGCAGCATCGCCTCGCGGGTGTACTGCGCCACGCCGCCCAGCGCGCCGCCCGCCGCCGAGGGCCGGATGTAGGCCAGCGGATGGTTGGAAAGAGTCTCCATGCGCGTCTTATCGCCCAGAATACTGCCGCCCGTCCGCTGACTGCTGGGGTCCACCGTAAGTGCGGCCAGCGGTTTATCCATCGATACAAGGTGCCGCCCGAATGCCTCGATGAACGTACTTTTCCCCACGCCCGGCACGCCCGTAATGCCAATACGCAGGGAGTTGCCCGTACGCGGCAACACGGCTTCCAAAACTCGCTGCGCCAAATCGCGGTCAGCGGACAAGCGGCTTTCTATTAATGTGATCGCTTGGCTCAGGCGAACGCGATTCCCCTCAACGATTCCTTCTACATACTCATCGACAGCAAGACGGGAGCGCATAGACCATAAATATATGATGAAAAAAACAGTACTCAGAACGAAGTACCAAGTACTATTTTAAGAAAGCCTCTGCCCAGAGCAAATCTTCCGGCGTGGTGATTTTGATGTTTTCGTAGGCACCTTCAATGAGGTGAATGGGATAACCCGCCGCTTCCAGCACACTGGCGCAGTCGGTGAAGTGCGGCTGCACTTCGGTGTCGAAAGCCTGGCGCATCCAGTCCAGGCGGAAGGTTTGCGGGGTTTGCACCAGGCGGTAGTCCGCGCGGCTGACGGCCTGATTGGTACCGTCCGGCAATACCCGCCTCGCTGAATCTTTTAGAGCCACGCAGGTGACGGCCGTTCCGGCTTCGGCGGCTTTCTGAAAAGAATTCTCGATAATTTGGGAAGAAACAAAAGGGCGCACCCCATCGTGGACTGCCACCAATCCTCCCTCGGCCTTAATATTTTCCAGACCATTTTTCACCGAATGAAAGCGCGTTTCCCCTCCGGCTACTAGCTGGTAATTTAACTCAAACGCGTAGTCACCACATAATTTTGCCCAAAAGTCGAACTGACTTTCGGGCAAAACCAACTTGATCTGAATCTCTTGGGAATAGCTCCGAAAGGCCTCCAGCGTCCGCATGAGTACCGGACGCCCGGCGACCGGCATAAACTGTTTGGGCAAGTCGCTCTTCATGCGGCTCCCGCTGCCGCCCGCCACGATGAGGGTATAAGTGAGTGGAGAGTGGAGAGTGGAGAGTGGAGAGTTACTCTTCGCTTCAATAGAGTCGCGGTCGCCCAATGTAAAATATATCAGAGATTAAGTAATCAAGCAGAATTAGGTTGCATTAAAGGTACTATGAACTCAGTACTTAAAGTGTTGATTAATAAAGCTTTAAACAAATCTAATATCCAACATCTAAAATCCAATACCTACTTATCAATAGAAGGATTTTAGTCAGATATCGTCAATGATACATTCTCAACTCTCCATTCTCCACTAAATGATAAGCATCGCGTCGCCGTAGGTGAAGAATTTGTACTTTTCCTTCATCGCTATTCGGTAGGCTTCCTTAACGAGGTCGTTGCCGCCGAAGGCCCGCGCCGACATCAGCAGGATGGACTCCGGCAGGTGGAAATTGGTGATCATGGCGTTGGCCAGCTTAAAATCGTAGGGCGGAAACACGAAGCGATCCGTCCAGCCATCGACGGCTTTCAGGTGGCCGCTCGCCGACACGGATGACTCGATGGCCTTCAGTGAGGTGGTTCCCACGGCGCACACGCGTTTGCCGCTGTCTAGGGCCGTGTTGACGATGTCCGCACTCGACTCACTGATCTGGTACTTCTCCGAATCGGTCTTGTGCTTGGTCAAATCCTCTACGTCCACACTGCGAAAAGTGCCCAAGCCTACATGTAAAGTGACGGGGGCAAAGCCTACGCCTTTGATTTCCAAGCGCTTCATGATGGCTTTGGTAAAGTGCGTTCCCGCCGTGGGAGCCGCCACGGCACCCGTGTGCTGGGCAAAAATCGTCTGGAAGCGTTCGCGGTCGGCATTTTCAACCTTGCGGCGCGAGATGATTTCGGGCGGAAGGGGCGTTTCGCCCAATTGATCCACGAGCTTCATGAATTCCTCGTGCGAGCTGTCGGACAGGAAGCGAATCGTGCGACCGCGTGAGGTAGTGTTATCGATCACCTCGGCCACCAGGTCGTTATCTCCAAAATATAGCTTGTTGCCGACCCTGATTTTGCGGGCGGGATCTACTAGCACGTCCCAAAGGCGCATTTCGCGGTTGAGTTCGCGCAACAGGAACACTTCGATTTTGGCTCCGGTTTTTTCTTTTTGCCCAAAAAGGCGGGCGGGAAAAACTTTGGTGTCGTTGATGACCATCACATCGCCGTCGCCAAAGTACCCGACAATGTCGCCAAAGGATTTATGTTCGATTGTTTCGTTCTCGCGATGTACCACCATCAGGCGTGACTCGCCGCGTTCGGCGGGATGCAAGGCAATCAGGTTCTGAGGAAGATCAAACTTGAATTCGGATAACTTCATTGCTTTATGTCGGCGGTAGGTAGTGGCCAAGGCAGTAGGATTAGCTTGAAACGAAGCACTAATGCGCATCGCCATGAAAATAAGACCGCAAAAGTAAGGATTTTTTGTGAAAAATTCTTATCTGCGGCGCGTTTTCCATTGACTTTTTGTCGAGGGTAAGGCTGAATCAACCACTTTCGGGCGGTCGGGGTTTTTCAGAAGTCGGGCAGTCACCAGGGCAGCCAGTTGAGTACAGGCATCATCGGGCGGAAAAGCGAGCTTATCCGGCGTGAAATATTTGCTGACAAAGTGCGTGTCGAACTGCCCTGACCGGAAAGCCTCGTGTTCCATCACGAAACGGCCGAAAGACAGCGTGGTCTGGATACCCGTGATTTGGTACTCGTCGATGGCGCGGATCATCTTAGTAATAGCCTCAGCGCGATCCTGCCCGTAGGTAATTAGCTTGGCGATCATCGGGTCGTAGTGAATCGGGATGGCCATGCCCTGCTCGAAGCCGTCGTCCAGGCGCACGCCATTGCCCTGTGGGCGCACGTAGGTTTGCAGCGTCCCCACATCGGGCATAAAATTGGTCGCCGGGTCTTCGGCGTACACCCGCACCTCCATCGCGTGGCCCCGAATGCTGAGGTCTTCCTGCTTCATGGTCAGAGGTTTCCCTTCGGCGATGTAGATCATCTGCCGCACCAGATCCACGCCCGTGATCTGCTCCGTGACCGGATGCTCTACTTGCAAGCGGGTGTTCATTTCCAGAAAATAAAAATCCAGCTTGTCGTCCACGATGAACTCCACCGTGCCCGCGCCGTAGTAGCCGCAGGCGTGTCCTACCTCCACGGCGCAGCGGCCCATCGCCTCCCTGATGCCGGGCGTAATCACGGACGAAGGCGCTTCTTCGACAACCTTCTGGTGCCGGCGCTGCACCGAGCATTCACGCTCGAAGAGGTGGATGATGTTGCCGTGCTGGTCGCCCAGGAGCTGGATTTCGATGTGCCGGGGCGAGGTGATGTACTTTTCGATAAACACCGAGCCATCGCCAAACGAAGACACGGCCTCACTCACGGCGCGGTCCATTTGTTCGTCAAACTCTTCCGGTTTTTCCACCACCCGCATTCCCTTACCGCCGCCACCCGCGCTGGCCTTGATGAGAATCGGGTAGCCGATTTGTGCCGAAATCCGCTTGGCTTCGGCGCGGTCGGTGATGGCGCCATCGGTGCCGGGCACCATCGGGATATTGCGTTCGCCAGCGGCCCGCTTCGCGGCCAATTTGCTGCCCATCGTCTCGATGGCCTCGGGCGAAGGGCCGATGAAAATTAGTCCGGCCTCGCCCACTGCTCTCGCAAAAGCGGCGTTTTCAGATAAGAAACCGTAGCCGGGATGAATGGCGTCGGCTCCCAATCGTTTGGCCACTTCAATGATTTTGTCGCCACGCAGGTACGACTCGGACGAAGGCGGCGGGCCAATGCATACCGCTTCGTCGGCATGGCGCACGTGCAGCGCCTCTCGGTCGGCCTCGCTGTACACGGCCACGGTTGCGATGCCCATTTCGCGAGCGGTTCGCATGACGCGCAGGGCGATTTCGCCCCGGTTGGCGATGAGGATTTTCTTTATTTGGGGCATATCTTTTTTAATTTTGAATGATAGAATGAGAGAATGATGAGAGAATGATAGAGTGATAGAGTGATAGAATAGATACGTAAGATGGCGAAAGCGACATTCTATCATTCACTCATTCGCTCATTCAAAATTAATTTTATAACAATCTGACTCCAAGCAGAGTATTTGTTTCGTTAATATTCTTTTACTTTTGCACTTATTCAATACGAAAATCATTCAATAATCTACATTAACCCGTTCTAAGTGGATATTTTTGAGAAACTGCGCGATAACTGGGGGCCGATCGGCACACCCGCCAAAATGCTGAACAGCCATCATTATTTTTCTTTTCCGATGCTGGAAGGCGACCTTGGCCCCCGGATGCGGTTCATGGGGCGGGATGTCTTGAACTGGAGTCTCAACAATTACCTGGGCCTGGCCAACCACCCGGCGGTGCGGCAGGCCGACACCGAAGCCACCGAGCGTTGGGGCCTTGCCTACCCGATGGGTGCCCGCATGATGTCGGGCAATTCGCAGATGCACGAAGACTTGGAGAAAGAGCTGGCTGAATTCGTGGGTAAAAAAGACGCGTTTTTGCTCAACTACGGCTACCAGGGTGTGGTTTCAATTATCGAAAGCGTCTGCGACCACCGCGACGTGATCGTCTATGACGCCGAGTCGCACGCCTGCATCATCGACGGCGTTCGGCTGCACAAGGCCAAGATGGGGCAATACTACAAGTTCAACCACAACGACATGGAGAGCTTGGAAAAGAACCTCAAGCGGGCCACTCGCCTTGCCACCGAAAAAGGCGGCGGCGTGCTGGTCATCACCGAGGGCGTTTTCGGCATGTCGGGCAAAGTGGGCAACCTGAAAGCAATCGCCGAACTCAAAAAGAAATATGACTTCCGCCTGTTCGTGGACGATGCCCACGGCTTCGGCACGATGGGCGCTACGGGCGCGGGCGCGGGTGAGGCGACGGGTGTGCAGGATGCCATCGACCTCTACTTCGCCACCTTCGCCAAATCGATGGCAGCCATTGGCGGCTTTGTGGCCTCCAACGATCCCGACATCATCATGTATTTGAAATATAATATGCGGTCGCAAACCTACGCTAAGGCATTGCCGATGCCCTATGTTGAGGGTTGTCGTTTCCGTTTACAGATGCTGAAAAGCCATCCCGAACTGCGCGAGAATCTCTGGAAAATAGTGGATGCCATGCAGAGCGGGTTACGGAAAAGAGGGTTTGACATCGGCGGAACCGAGTCGCAGGTGACGCCCGTTTTCCTGCACAGCGAGGGAGGCATTCCCGAAGTGACGCGCATGGTGCGCGACCTGCGCGAAAACATGGGCGTTTTCTGCTCGATCGTGGTTTATCCGGTGGTGCCCAAGGGTCAAATCATGCTGCGGATTATCCCAACTGCCGTCCACACGCTGGAAGACGTGGAATATACTTTGGATGCTTTTACGACATTGGCCGAAAAACTCAAAAATCGGGTTTATCAGCAGGACGAGGTGAAAGAGGCAGTTGAAGCCTGAAAATAGGCTCTCAAGCGAAACAGGCGCATTTTTGAAAAAATGCGCCTGTTTTTTTATCCCTTTGATAAGGTTTACTTTATAGGCTAACCTCCTGACTTTCAGGCATTTGCAAACAAAGACCCTATTATTTAGGACTTTTTGAATGCTTTTTTTTGCTAAATTAAGTTGTGAATACGGCAATAATTATTAAACTTCGTTCAAAACACGCCTAAACGAGTGTATTTGACGCATTTTTTCAACTAAAATAAACCAAACACAATGGAAAGATTTGAAGAAGTAAAGAACCTGATCATGTCGCTCGAAGGAGATTTCGACAAGTTCTATGATAAGAAAAACCAAGCCGCTGGAACCCGTGTTCGCAAAGGAATGCAAGATTTGAAGACCATGGCGCAGGACATCCGCACGGAAGTCCAGAACATGAAGAACGCGGAGGAGAAATAGCCTGCTTTTACGACCTGAAAAAGCCCGGTTCAGTAAATGAATCGGGCTTTACTTTTTAGGGTACTGTCACCCGCACGTCGAACAGCTTGCGGTCGCTGATGACAAGCTCCTGGAAACCCTTGATTTGGTAAAAAGTCACCCGCCAAACGCCCGCCTTTTCTTCACTGCGCATCAACAGGTACTTCTCCGATTCATAGAGCTTATTTTTCGAGCTAATTTTAGCTTCGATCAAGGCGGGTTGCCCACTGTTCTTGTCCAAAATCACTTTCACAAACTGCACCGGCAGGTCTTCTCCAGTCCGAATTGTGTAGGCGTAGGTCAGCGAATCGGGCCGTTGGGTGGCGTAGCTCTGGCGAAAGGCTGGCTTATTGATGTCCGCCTGCAGAAAAAGTTCGAATTCTTTCTTCCAATCGACCGTTTTTGTGGTTCGCTTTTCCTCATCCTGCCCCACCACCATAGTCTTTTGGATAGTCGGCTGCTGCTGGCTGAGGAGTTGGATCTGGCCTTGGACAAAGCCCACCACGTCATAATAGGCGTTGGGTTCGGTAGTGGTTTCGGCGGGATTTTGGCAGGAAGTCAGAGCCGATAAGGTACACAGGCCAGCAAAAAGAAGGCTCCGGCTTTTGCCTGAATTTATTTTCTCAAAAATTGTATTCGACACGTGGCAATAGGTTTTTACAAAAAAATCGGAGAGTCAGTCATCCGACTCTCCGATAAGGCTAACACCCTCAAAAGCGGGATAGTTTATAACAGGCTTTCGCCAACCATTTCCTTTGGCTTTTCGATGCCCATAAGTTCCAAAATAGTGGGCGCAATATCGGCCAGCTTACCATCTTTGATCGGCTGAGAATACGTATTGTCCACCAGAATACACGGCACCAGATTGAGCGAGTGTTGGGTATTGGGCGAGCCGTCGTCATTAATCATGTAGTCGGAATTGCCGTGGTCGGCGATGAGGATGGACGTGTAACCGTGCGCCAGCCCCGTCGAAACCACCGCGTGTATGCAATTGTCCACTGTCTCGGCGGCCTTGACGGCGGCGGAAAAAATACCCGTGTGGCCCACCATGTCGGTATTGGCGAAGTTCAGGCACACGAAATCCACCTCCTCTTTTTCCAGCGCGGGGACGATGGCGTCCCGAATGTCGAAGGCCGACATCTCGGGTTGCATGTCGTAGGTGGCTACCTTGGGCGACGGGCAAATTATCCGGCTTTCGCCGACAAATTCCTTCTCGCGCCCCCCCGAAAAGAAGAAGGTTACGTGCGGGTATTTCTCGGTTTCGGCGATGCGGATTTGCTGTTTGCCCGCTTTTTCCAGGATTTCGCCCAGCGTGTTATTAAGGTTGTCCTTTTCGTAAATCACGCCAGTATCCTTGAAGGACTCGTCGTAGTTGGTCATCGTGACATAGCGCAGGTTCAGCTTGTGCATGTTGTACTCGGGAAAATCCTGCTGCGTTAGCACCTCGGTGATTTCGCGGCCCCGGTCGGTGCGGAAGTTGAAGCACAGCACCACGTCGCCGTCTTCAATCACCGCCACCGGACTGCCACTGGCTTTGGTGGCCACGATCGGTTTGATGAACTCGTCGGTCACGTCCTGTTCGTAGGATACCTGAATAGCCGCCAACAAACCGCCTTCCGGTATTTTGGTTCCCTCGCCGCGCACCATCGCGTCGTAGGCCAGTTTCACGCGCTCCCAGCGCTTATCGCGATCCATGGCGTAATAGCGGCCCGTGACACTGGCGATTTTTCCGGTGGTGGCGGCCATGTGATTTCGCAAATCCAACAAAAAGCCCGCGCCACTTTTGGGGTCGCAGTCGCGGCCATCCGTGAAGGCGTGGACGAAGACATCGGTAAGTCCTTTATCGTGCGCAATGCTGCACAAACTTTTGAGGTGGTCGATGTGCGAATGCACGCCGCCGTCGGACACCAGGCCGATGAAATGCACTTTTTTGCCCGATGTTTTGGCGTAGTCGAGCGCATCGACCAGCACGGGTTCTTTGGCCAGCGAGCCGTCTTCGACGGCCAAATTTATTTTTACCAAATCTTGATACACCACGCGGCCCGCGCCCAGGTTGGTGTGGCCCACTTCGGAGTTGCCCATTTGTCCGTCGGGCAGACCCACGGCTAAGCCGCTGGCTTTTAGTTTGCTGTGTGGATATTTTTCGAGAAGACTATCGAAGTAGGGCGTTTGGGCGGCAACAATGGCCGAGCGTTCCTGCTCGTTTGCTTTGGCAATGCCCCAGCCGTCCATGATGATTAATATAACTTTCTTGTTCATTTTTTCACTTGATTTTTTTCAATCAAAAATTCTAGAAACCGACTACCACACCGCTCCACGATGCGATACACCTCATCGAAAACGGCAATATCTTCGTAATAAGGGTCGGGAACGCTGAGTTGGGTGGCATCCCTAGTGTTTTCAAGTTCGGGGTCGAACTCGCGAAAGAGAAACAGCTTGTCCTCGGGAAAGTAAAAGCCGCTGCTGCGGTAGCTTTGGTTGCGGATGTCCTGAAAGTTGGCTTCGTCCATCGCCACGATGTAGTCGAAAGCGTAAAAGTCGTCGCCCGCCAGTTTACGGGCTTTATGGCTGAGCTTGATTCCGTTTTCCTGCGCAGTCTGCCGCATCCGGCGATCGGGTAAGCTGCCGATGTGGTAGGAAGCCGTCCCTGCCGAGTCGCTTTTTATCTTTTCGGACAACCCCGCTTTTTCCACCAAATCCTGAAAAACTCCCTCGGCAATGGGGGAGCGGCAGATATTTCCCAAACAAACGAACAAAACCTTGATCATTCTACGGTTTCAATAGAATTTCCGTTTTCGTCCACAATTACGTACACATCTTCGGTTGGCTTTCGCATCAGATACTTTTCCCGCGCCCACTTTTCGAGCATGGCTTTGTTGCCAAACACCTCAAGCCGTTCTTTTTTCACCAGCTTCACCTGCTCTTTGTAATAGCTAAGATCACGCTCCAACTCTTTCATTTTCTGTCGGTTTTCCAACAAAACAAAAAGATTGTTATCGTCGATGAACACGACCCACACCAGCCACGCCGCCAGCGTTCCGGTGTAGAACTTGCGCAGATGTACCAGAATGCGGGAGGGCCAAGTTGGCATTTTAGTGGAGAGAGGAGAGTGCAGACGGGGCCGCCCGTACGGTGGAGAGTTTTAAGTCATCTGTTTATAAGAAAAAACCGGAGCGAGATGCCCCGGTTTTTTGACCCTTTACTTAAAACTTCAGGCCGGGGAAGTAGGCGGTTTCGCCGAGTTCTTCCTCAATGCGCAGGAGTTGGTTGTACTTTGCCATGCGGTCGGAACGGGAGGCCGAGCCGGTCTTGATTTGGCCGGTGTTGAGGGCCACGGCCAGGTCGGCGATGGTGGAGTCCTCGGTTTCGCCCGAGCGGTGCGACATGATGTTCTTGTAGCTGTTACGCTTGGCCAGGTTCACGGTGTCGATCGTCTCAGTAAGCGAGCCGATTTGGTTGACTTTGATCAAAATCGCGTTGGCAATCTTCTGGTCGATGCCCTGCTGAAGGCGGTTGACGTTGGTCACGAACAGGTCGTCGCCCACGAGCTGACACTTGTGGCCGATGGCCTCGGTGGAAGCTTTCCAGCCGTCCCAATCGTCCTCGTCCATGCCATCCTCGATGGAAATGATGGGGTACTTGTTCACCCAATCCGTCCAGTAGTCGGCCATTTCCTGCGACGAGAGCTTGCGGCCGTCGGATTTCTTGAAATGGTACACGCCATTCTCGTAGAACTCAGAAGCGGCCGCGTCCATGGCGATGAAAATATCCTCGCCCGGCTTATAGCCCGCCTTCTCAATGGCCTGAATCACGATTTCGATGGCCTCCTCGTTGGATTTAATGTTGGGGGCAAAACCGCCTTCATCGCCAACGTTGGTGGAATAGCCCTTGCTTTTCAGCACTTTTTTCAAGGTATGAAACACCTCTACGCCCATGCGCAGGGCATCGGAGAAGGTATCAGCCTTAGCAGGCATCACCATGAACTCCTGAAAATCAATGGAGTTGTCGGCGTGGCTGCCGCCGTTGAGGATGTTCATCATCGGCACGGGCAGCGTGTTGGCGTTGGTGCCGCCAATGTAGCGGTACAGCGGCAGGTTGGCCTCTTGTGCGGCGGCTTTGGCCACGGCCAGTGACACGCCCAGAATGGCGTTAGCACCTAGTTTGGCTTTGTTAGGCGTCCCGTCGAGTTCCAGCATGATCTTGTCGATCAGGTTCTGCTCGTACACCGAAATGCCGATCAACTCGGGGTAAATAATGTCGTTGACGTTCTCGACGGCTTTCAGAACGCCCTTGCCAACATATACGTTATCGTCTTCGTCGCGCAATTCCACGGCTTCGTGCTTGCCTGTGGAAGCCCCGGAAGGCACGGCGGCACGGCCCAAATAGCCATTTTCGGTGCGGATATCGACTTCTACGGTGGGGTTGCCTCGGGAATCCAGGATTTGTCTGGCGTGTACGGACTGAATGGTACTCATGGACAATTTTGGGTTTTATGGGGGTAAATGGTTAACTTTATCAAAACAAAATTAACGTAAAAATTCGGGAACCGCCATGAAACAACTGAAATGCTTAGGAATGTTAACGTTGGCTTTATTTGGCCAAACGGTTTTTGCCCAAACTCTTCCGGGCGGCGCACCGCTCGCGGTCGAT
>Ga0335395_10002277_pt1 | contig 11929 bp, 8 predicted proteins | sample MAT02_FD_205744 | JGI IMG/M metagenome (GOLD analysis project Ga0335395, IMG submission 205744) | Freshwater microbial communities from Lake Fryxell liftoff mats and glacier meltwater in Antarctica - MAT-02 (spades assembly) (version 2) ...
GTGCTCGACCTCCCGCCCGGGCACGCCTGCATGGTCGTGCCGCTGCACGCCGCCGGCAGGTCGCTGGGGATCATGACGCTCGACCGCACCACCTGCGAGACCTACTCGCAGCAGGTCGTCGAGCTGGTCGAGACCTACGGGCAGATCCTCGGGCTCGCGCTCGAGAACGCCGAGCAGCGGCTCGCGCTCGAGCGCCTGCGCCAGCAAGAGCAGCAGCACGCGCGCCAGCAAGACGCCGACGCCGAGGTCCACGGCGTGCTCGAGCGCTCGCAGAGCCCGGAGGTCCGGGCCCTGTCGGCCCGCGCGCGTCAGGTCGCCGTCACCGACACGCCCGTGCTGCTGCTCGGCGAGACCGGCACCGGCAAGGAGCGGATGGCCCGCGCGATCCACCGCTGGAGCGCCCGCGCCGACCGCCCGTTCATCGCCCTCAACTGCGCCGCGATCCCGACCAACTTGCTGGAGAGCGAGCTGTTCGGGCACACCCGCGGCGCCTTCACCGGGGCCACCCAGGGCCGCGCCGGCCGGTTCCAACTGGCCCACGGCGGCACGCTGTTGCTCGATGAGATCGGCGAGTTGACCGTCGACGTGCAGGCCAAGTTATTGCGCGTGTTGCAGGAGGGCACGCTCGAACCAGTCGGCAGCGACAGGACCGTCACGGTCGACGTCCGGATCCTCGCCGCCACCCACGTCGACCTCGAGCAGGCGATCGCCGAGCGGCGCTTCCGCGAGGACCTGTACTATCGCCTGCACGTGTTCCCGCTGCGCCTGCCGCCGCTGCGCGACCGCCTGGAGGACCTCCCGCAGTTGTGCGCCGCGATGCTCGCCGAGCACAGCCAGCGCACCGGTCGCCGCGGTATGCACGTCACCGAGGCCGGCCTCGCCCGCCTGCGCGAGCACACCTGGCCCGGCAACCTGCGCGAGCTGGCCAACGCGCTCGAGCGCGCCACGATCGTCAGCACGGGTCAACTCCTCGGACCCGACGCCTTCGAGTTCGCGGGGCGCGTCGCCAGTCCCAAGGGACAGGTCGCGGCGCCGCCCGACGAGGCGCGCCCGTTGACGTTGGCGGCGGCCCAGGCGGCCCACATCCAGCGCGTCCTGCTGCGCACCGGCGGGCGGATCTACGGGCCCGGCGGCGCCGCCGAGCTGCTCGCCGTCAAACCCTCGACCCTGCAAAGCAAGATGAAGAAGCTCGGGGTCCCGCGCGCCTGAGCTTGTGCGCGCGCGGCCGGTGCCGCTCGAGCGTCCACGATGACCTGCGCGCCGGCGTGATATCCTGCGCGCCATGGCCAAGACCTCCGCCTTCGCCCTCCTCGCTGCCCTGTGCGCCTGCGGCGAGCCGGCGAGCGACCAGCCACTGCCGGCAGCCCGCGAGACCTGCAACGAGCGCCCGCCCGCGACCCGGCGCGACGACATCGTCGACGACCTGCACGGCACCCGCGTCGCCGACCCCTACCGCTGGCTCGAGGACGGCGCCGCGCCGGACGTCCAGGGCTGGATGCGTGTGCAGGACGACCACGCCCGCGCGAACCTGGCCGCGTTGCCGGCCGGCCCCGCGTTTCGGGCCCGCTTCGCCGAGCTGCTCTACATCGACGCCGTCTCGGCCCCCGTGCGCCGCGGCACCCGCGTCTTCTACACCCGCCGCCACAAGGACCGCGAGAAGGCCATCTACTACGTGCGCGACGGCGAGGACGGCGAGGAGCAGGTCTTGCTCGACCCCAACACGCTCTCACCCGACGGCAGCGTGTCGGTACACGGCGTGTTCCCCAGCCGCGACGGTCGTCTGCTCGCCTACAAGCTCAGCGTCAACAACGCGGACGCCTCGACCCTGCACCTGCGCGACCTCGACAGCGGCCGCGAGCTCACCGACCTGATCGACAACGCCCGCTACGCCACGCCCGCGTGGACCCCCGACGGCCGCGGCTTCTATTACGTGTGGCTCCCGCGTGACCCCGGCATCCCGCCCGATGTGCTCCCCGGCCGCGCCGAGGTCCGCTTCCACCGCGTCGGCGACCCCGGCCCCGAAGATCGCATCATCGCCCCCGCCACCGGCGACGCCTCCCGCTTCGTCGGCGTGCAACTGTCCCGCGACGGCCGCCACCTGTTCATCAGCCACCAGCACGGCTGGAACAGCACCGACCTCTACTTCAAGGACCTGCAGGCCGCGAGCGATGCACCTGTCCCTACGGACAGCCCCGCCCCCGGCTTTCGACCGCTGGTGTCCGGTCAGCCCGCCCTCTACGACGTCATCGCCTGGCGCGGCGCCTTCTACATCCATACCAACGAGGGCGCCCCGCGCTATCGCGTCTTCAAGGTCGACCCCGCCAGGCCCGCGCGCGCCGACTGGCGCGAGGTCGTGCGCGAGACCGACGCCACGCTCGAGGGCACCCAGGTGGTCGGCGACCGCCTGGTGCTCAGTTACCTGCGCGACGCCCACAGCGAGCTGTCCCTGCGCGACCTCGACGGCCGTCCCACCGGCGACATCGTGCTGCCCGGCCTCGGCACCACCAGCGGCCTGGTCGGCGAGCCCGACGACCCGCGCGCCTACTTCCACTACACATCTTTCACGCAGCCCGATCAGATCTTCGAGACCGACGTGCGCACCGGCGCCGCGACCCTGTGGCGCGAGGTCGACGTCCCGATCGACACCAGCCGCTTCGTCGTCGAGCAGATCCGCTACGCCTCGAAAGATGGCACCGAGATCTCGATGTTCATCGTGCGCCGCCGCGACCTCGCCCTCGACGGCCGCCGCCCCACCCTGCTCTACGGCTACGGCGGCTTCAACGTCAGCCTCACCCCCGCCTTCTCCGCCCGCGCCGTCGCCTGGGTCGAGCAGGGCGGCATCTATGCCATGCCGAACCTGCGCGGCGGCGGCGAGTACGGCGAGGACTGGCACCGCGCCGGCATGCGCGAGCACAAGCAAAACGTCTTCGACGACTTCGCCGCGGCCGCCGAGTACCTGATCGCCCACGGCTACACGCGCCCCGAGCAGCTCGCCGTCTACGGCGGCAGCAACGGCGGCCTGCTGGTCGGCGCCTTCATGACCCAGCGCCCCGAACTCGCCCGCGCGGTCGTCTGCGCCGTGCCCTTGCTCGACATGCTGCGATACCACCGCTTCGGCGCCGGCCGCACGTGGATCCCCGAGTACGGCGACCCCGACATCGCCGCCGAGTTCGCCTGGCTGCACGCCTACTCGCCCTACCATCATCTCCATCATCTCCCTCATGTCCCTCATGTCCCTCATGTCCCTCATGTCCCTCATGTCCCTTCGGACCGGCCCCTGCCGGCCCTGCTCATGCTCACCGCCGACAGCGACGACCGCGTCGACCCGATGCACGCCCGCAAGTTCACCGCGGCCGTCCAACACGTCAGCGCGAGGCCGGCCTGGCTCCGCGTCGAGCGTAACGCCGGCCACGGCGGCGCCGACCTCGTGCAACAGACGATCGCCCGCGAGGCCGACGCGCTCGCGTTCCTGCAGGCCGAGCTCGGCCGCTAAAGCCGCCACAGCCCCACGCAATTCATCCTCCGTCCGCACCGAAATCGTAGCCATGAAAAACTCATTCGCATCGTTCCTCCTGTTCGCCACCCCCTTTGTTCTTTCTTGCGGGGGGACCGCCGAAAGTACCCGCACCAGCGCCCAGGCCGCCCAGGCCACCCAGCCCACCCAGCCCACCCAGCCCACCGCGGCATCAGGCGCCAGCACGGCCGGGAAGGGAGATTGCATCCTCTCCTACCAACGCAAGCTGGACGAGTTGTTGCCGCTGTCGGTCATCAAAAAGCACCACGTGGGCGATATGCCCGATGCCGAACTGGAGTATCGTAAAAGCGAGCCGGAAAAAGACGCTTCCTACGATAAGTACATGTACTCCTGGCCAGGTGATCGGACCTTCACGATGGAAATGGGAGGAAGGAAGACAACGAGCCCCATCCAAAACGAAGCTGGTGTGATGTGGGTGGGGAGCACCCTCTTTACGATCAGCGGAAAGGCCACGCCCCTCGAGAACTTCAAGGCGTTCTACCGCAACCCCACGCAGGAGGAGATGGATAAGGCTTTTAAAATCGCCGAGGAGCGGATCAAGAGCGACCCGAAGTACTCCAAAGAGCAAGCCGATACAGCGACCGACTTGGCCAAAGGCCTGTCCGCCAGGGAAAAGTTCGAGGATATCGCGGGGATCGGCGACGCAGCGTCGTTCAACAAAGAAGAGAACTACCTGACGGTGCTGGTGGGCGCGACGCTGTTCCAGATCATCGCTGGCGTCAGCAAGGACAACGCAGTGAACCTGGAGTTCGCAAAGAAGCTGGCCACCGAAGTCCTGGCCAAGTGCGACTAAACCGCCCCTAAAGCCCCATCTGCTTGGCGATGATCATCTTCATCACCTCGTTGGTCCCGGCGTAGATCCGCTGGACCCGCGCATCCATGTATGCGCGCGAGATCGGGTACTCGAGCATATAGCCATAGCCGCCGAACATCTGCAGGCAAGTATCGACTACGCGCCCGAGCATCTCAGTCTGCCACAGCTTGGCCATCGAGCACTCCTTCACCAGGTACTCGCCGGCCATGTGCTCCGCGATCACGCGATCGACGAACACGCGCCCGATCTCGACCTCGGTGGCGCACTCCGCCAGCTTGAACTGCGTGTTCTGGAACTTGGCGATCGGCTTGCCAAACGCCTTGCGCTCGTGCACGTACTTGATCGTGTCGGCGAGCACCACCTCGGCGCCGGACTGGGCCGCCAGCGCGACCACCAGGCGCTCCTGCTGGAGCTTTTGCATGAGCATGAAAAAACCGCCGCCGGCCGGTCCGATCAGGTTCTCGGCGGGCACGCGGCAGTCCTCGAAGCTGAGCTCGGAGGTGTCCTGCGAGGCCATGCCCATCTTCTTGAGCTTCTTGCCCTTGCGAAACCCCGGCGTATTGGCCTCGACGGCGAATAATGACAGGTTCTGATGCGGGCTGTCGCTGTCCTCGCTGCGCGCCGCCACGACGCACAGGTCGCACAGGATCCCGTTGGTGATGAAGGTCTTGGCGCCGTTGAGCACGTAGTGGTCGCCGTCGCGGCGCGCCGTGGTGGCGATCGCCGCGAGATCCGAGCCGGTGCCGGGCTCGGTCATGGCGATCGCCGTGACGATGTCCCCCGATACGCAGCCCGGGATATATCTGCGCTTGAGGTCCTCGGTGCCGAAACTGTGCAGATATGGGACCACGATGTCGCTGTGCAGCGACAGCGCGAAGCCCGACTCATAGATCCGCGCGAGCTCCTCGATGAGGATCGCCGAGTGCAGCAGGTCGCCGCCGGGGCCGCCGTCCTCCTCGGGCAGCCACGGGCACAGCAGGCCCGCCGCGCCGGCCTTGCGCCACGCCTCGCGGTCGACGATGCCCTGCTCCGCCCAGCGCTCCTGGTTGGGGATCACCTCGCGTTGCAGGAAGCCACGGGCGCTCTGGCGGAAGATCTCGTGCTCGGGGGAAAACAGGGTGCGTTTCATGGGGAGAGGTAAGGCGCCACGACGTTCTCGAGCTCGGCGCCGAACACCGCGCCCGGCTGACGGCGGACCATCGCGCCGCCCTCATATACACATAGCAATGGGATCCCGCGAATGTCGAGCGCGCGGGCGAAGCCCTGGTGCTCCTCCGTGTTGAGCTTGACGACGATCAGCCGGCCCGCGTGGCGCATCGCCAGCTCCGCCACGTGCGGCGCGAGCTGCCGACACGGCCCGCACCACGGCGCCCAGAAGTCGACCAGCACCGGCACCGGCGAGGTCTCGATCAACTTCTGTAGCGCCGCGTCGTCGACATCGCCCGGATGCCCGGTCGGGTCGACCCGCGTACCGCAGCGGCCACATTTGGGCCGGTCGTGTACGCGATCCTCGGGGATCCGGTTGATCGCCCCGCAAGCGGAGCAGCGTAGGTGGAGATTGGACATGCCGGCGCACGACGCTATGCCTGGCCGCGCACCTTGGCAAGCGCCGCGCTCCGCGCGCGCTTGCGGTCGCCGCGATCGCAACTTAAAGACTGCGCCTCCATGGCACCGCACATCGACACGCTCGGTCCGTTTCGCGTGCCAGGGCTGCCCGGCGAGCGCCGCGTGCGGGTGTTCGTGCCGCGGCCGCTGCGGGCCGGCGTGCGCCTGCCGGTGCTCTACATGTTCGACGGGCAAAACCTGTTCGACGACGGCCCGTCGTTCTCCGGCGGCTGGCACCTGCATCAGACGGCGCAGGGCCTGGCGGAGCACGGCCACACCATGCCGGTGATCGTCGGCATCGACCACGGCGGCGCGCAGCGGATCAATGAGCTCGGCCCGTTTCGTTGTGCCATGTCCAGCGGCCAACTGTCCCACCTGCTCGACTGGATCCGCCAGAGCTTGATGCCGGCGATCCGCCGCGACTATCCCGTCCGCGAGGACGTCGCCGGCGCCGCGATCGGTGGCTCCTCGCTCGGTGGACTCGCCGCGCTGCACACCCACTTTCGTCACCCCGATCTGTTCGGCGGGGCGCTCGTCATGTCGCCCTCGCTGTGGCTCGCGCGCGGCAAGATCTTGCGTGACCTGCCCAAGCTCGCGACCCCATGGACCTCGCGGATCTACCTCGACGCCGGCGCCCGCGAGCATCGCATCTTTCGCGACGCCGACCGCCTCGCCGCCCACCTGCGGACCCGCGGTTATGGTACCGACCGCCTGCTGTGGCGCGGCGACCCTCAGGGTCGCCACGCCGAGGCGTCCTGGCGCCGGCGGGCCCCTGCCGCCCTGCATTTCCTGTTCGGCCACGCCCAGGGCGCCGAGCGGGCCGCCTAGACCCCCGCGAAGCGAGAACCAGGTCGCGACCTTTGCCCCCCGGGGGAATGCCCGTTCCTTGGCCCTGCAAACTCGCGTAGGGTGGCTGGCATGCGACCCCTCGGCCTCACGCTCTCCGGCGTCCTCGCGTGTACCACCTGTCTCACGGCAAGTATCACTGCATGTCTCACTGCGTGCGGCGACAGCTCGGGCGGACGCGAGACCAACGCGGAGTCGGGCGCGACGCCGGCCTCGGGCAGCATCACGGTGAGCGACCCGGGTAGCGCGACCGACACGCCGACCTCGAGCGCCACCGATGCGCTGACCTCCGGCGCTGGCACCACCACCGACGACAGCGCCAGCGCCACCGGGGCCGAGGCGGGGACCAACCCGACGGGCGCGCCGAAGTTCGACCTCCCGCCGGTGCCCGACGCTGGCGCGCCGATGCGCGAGACCGGCTGTCAGAAGGTCGATGTTGTGTTCGTCATCGACAACTCCGGCAGCATGCTCGACGAGCAACAAAACCTGGTCAACAGCTTCCCCGACTTCGTGTCGGAGATGCAGGTCAAGCTCGAGGACACCGAGAGCTACCACGTCGGCGTGATCACCTCCGACGGCAACGCCTTCAACACCCCCGGCTGCAATATGCACGGCGCGCTGGTCACCAAGACCGGCGGCACTGGCTCGAGCAACCAGACCTGCACGCCCTACGCGAGCGGCAAGAACTACATGGACGAGACCGACCAGCTCGGGCAAAAGTTCGCCTGCGCCGGTCAGGTCGGCACCATGGGCGACGGCAATGAGCAGCCGATGTTCGCGCTCGGCCAGGCCCTCACCCCGGCGATCAACGGACCCGGCGCGTGCAACGACGGCTTCATCCGCCCGGACGCGCTGCTGGTCGTCGTCGTCATCACCGATGAAGAGGACGACCATGAGATCGCCGCCTGCGCGCAAGACCCCCAGCCCGGCTCACCCGGCGAGCCTGGCGACTGGTACAACGCGGTCGTCGGGGCCAAGGGCGGCGTCGAGAAGAACGTCGTCGTGCTCTCGCTGACCGGCCCGGTGCAGCCGGCCTGCCCGGCTTTGGACAAGTGCCAGGGCGGCATCGACGGGGCCGAGGTCGCCGCCCGCGTCGTCACCTTCACGCAACTGTTCACCTACGGCAGCGTCGGCCAGATCTGCGCGCCTTCGTACAAACAATTCTTCAGCGACGCGATCGGCACGATCGACAGCGCCTGCGACAACTTCATGCCCCCGGAGTGACGCCGCGGCGAAGCCGGGCGGACGCTCCCACGCACCGCCCTACGAAGTTATTTCGCCGAGACCGACACCCTCGCCTGCTGCGTTGTGGCCCCGCATGTCGCGTCTTATCGGCCTCGCCGCGCTCACCCTGCTCGTGTCCCTCGCCGCCCCCGAGACCACCGTGCATGCCGGCGAGTTCGCCACCAAGCAACTGCGTTACGCGCGGGTCAAGGCCGCGGCCGCCGAGCGGCTGGCTCCGGTCGAGGCCAGCTTCCGCGACGCGGGCGCCGTCTGGCCGCCGGCCGGCGTGCATCTGCGGGGCTTCAAGACCGAGGGCGTCGTCGAGCTGTGGGCCGCGAGCAAGCGCGGCGAGCCGTGGGTGCTGGTCCGCAGCTTCGCCATTTGTGCGCGCAGCGGCGATCTCGGTCCCAAGCGCGAGCAGGGCGATCTTCAGGTCCCGGAGGGATTTTATAGCGTCAGCCTGTTCAACCCGCGCAGCGCCTATCACCTCTCGCTCGGGGTCAGCTATCCCAACGCGGCCGACCGCTTCCACAGCCGCGGCACCGACCCGGGCAGCGCGATCATGGTCCACGGCAACTGCGTGACGATCGGCTGCTTGCCGCTCGAGGACGGCCCGATCGAGGACCTCTACCTCGCCGCGGTCATGGCCCGCGACGCCGGCCAGAAGACGATCCCGATCCACCTGTTCCCGTGCCGCCTCGACCAGGAGAGCTGTCAGGCCACGCTCACGACCCTGGCAGCCGAGCGCCCCGACCTCGCCACATTCTGGGCCGGCCTGCGCCCCGGTTACGACGCCTTCGCCGCCAATGGTGCCCCGCCGGTGGTCCGCGCCAATGGGGACGGCACATACACCGTCGCCGCGCGACGCAAGCGTCCGGCCACCTGAAAGCCCCCCGCGCACTCGTCTGCACGCTCGCTGCGTGGTGGCCTGCCCGCGCACACTTGGTTATTCTCGCGCCGCGATGCTCCGTCTGGCCCTCTCCACGTCCTGCGCGCTGGCCTCCGCCGCGCTCCTCACCGCTTGCCTCAATCCGCAGGGCACCGACCTCAGCAGCACCAGCGGCGAGAGCAGCTCCACGGGCGACGCGAGCACCGACACACCGACCAGCGGCGAGAGCACCACCGGCACGCCGACCGAGCCGCCGCCCGCCGCCGAGTGGCCGACCCTCGACTGTGACCCGCTGGTGCCGAGCGTGTGCGCCTTCCCGTTCCCGTCCAACGTGTTCACGCGGGCCGACGACAGCGCCGCGACTGGCCGCCGCCTCGCGCTCTCGGACGCCTTCGTGCCCCGGGGCAAGAAGGACAATAGCGGCGCCCCTGACGTGTGGAACAAGGCCGACGGCTTCTCTGCCGGCCTCGCCATGATGGCCCACCTGCCCGGCGCGACGATCAAGGGCCTGCCCGACCCGCTGACGATCGATCGCTCGCTGGCCGCCGACTCGCCGACGATCCTCATCGACGCCGAGACCGGCGAGCGCGTGCCCCACTTCTCCGAGCTCGATGTCTCGCACGACGACGAGAGCCGCCGCGCCTTCATGATCCGCCCGGTCGTGCGGCTCAAGGACGCGACCCGCTACATCGTCGCGATCCGCGGAGTCGTCGACGCCGACGACCAACCGCTCGCGCCGAGCCCCGCGTTCAAGGCCCTGCGGGACGTCGCGCAGATGCCGGAGGAGCCCTCGGTCGAGGCCCGTCGCCCGCTCTACGCCGACATCTTCGAGCGCCTCGACAAGGCCGGTGTCGGTCGCGGCGACCTCCAGCTCGCCTGGGACTTCACCACCGCCACCCGCGAGCACAACACCGCCGGCATGCTCAAGATGCGCGACGAGGCCCTCGCGGCGGTCGGCGCCGACGGCCCGCCGTACACGATCACCAACATGATCATGGACCCGAACCCGGACGTGGGCATGGTGCTCGAAGGCACGATGACCGTGCCGACTTACCTCGACAAGCCCGGCCCCGGCGCCCACCTCATCCTCGGCGCCGACGGCCTCCCCAAGCAAAATGGCACCGCCGACTTCAAGTTCACCGTCGTCGTGCCCAACAGCGCCTTCCTGACCGCCGCTCCGCCGCTGCAATATGGTCACGGCCTGCTCGGCTCCGGCGGCGAGGAGATCCAGTACGAGTATCGCGTCAAGTTCGCCAACACCTACAATTATGTGCTGTTCGCGGTCGACTGGATCGGCATGGCCGAGGACGACTACGCACATATCGGCGGCCTGGTCGATCAGGGCCGCATGAACGACTTCGTCACCGTCGTCGATCGCGGGCAGCAGGGCATCCTCAACGCGCTGCTGGCGATGCGCATGGTCAGCGGCGGCCTCGCCAAGGACCCGCTGCTGCAATACAAGAACGGCCCGATGATCAAGGCCGACGAGCGCTACTACCACGGCAACAGCCAGGGCGGCATCTTCGGCAGCACCTACATGGCCCTGACCACGGACGTCGAGCGCGGCATGCTCGGCGTGCCCGGTATGCCCTACAGCCTGCTGCTCAACCGCAGCAAGGAATTCACCGACCCGTTCTTTATCCTGCTCAAGAACGCCTTCCCCGACCCCATCGACTTGCAACTGGTGCTCAGCATGTACCAAATGCTTTGGGACCGCACCGAGCCGGTCGGCTACACCCCCTACATCCGCGAGAACATGCTGCCGGGCACGCCCGCCCACGAGGTGCTGATGCCGGTAGCGATCGGCGACCACCAGGTCAGCACGCTCGGCGCCCACATCATGGCGCGCGCGATCGGCGGCGTCGTCAACCTGGCGCCGACCAACCGGACCATCTTCGGCATCGACGAGGTCACCGGCTCGCACGTCGGCTCGGCGATGATCGAATACGACTTCGGCCTCGCCCCCGAACCGACCACCAACATCCCGCCGACCGACGGCGAGGACCCGCACGGCAAGGTCCGCAAGCTCCCCACCGCCGAGAAGTCGCTCGACCAGTTCCTGCGCACCGGCAAGATCGAGTCGTTCTGCGACGGCCCCTGCGACCCCGAATGAGCGCCTCAGGCCTCGGGGCCGAACACCGCGCGTAAACCAATGAGGGCCAGGTACGCGAAGCCGGCGCTCATCGGGAGCGTCAGGACCCACGCGAGCACGATGTTGCCGGCGACGCCCCAGCGCACCGCGGACAGCCGCTTGCTGGCGCCGACGCCCATGATGCAGGCGCTGATGCAGTGGGTGGTCGAGACCGGCACGCCCATCGCGCTGGCGGTCAGGATCGTCACCGTGCCGGCCGTCTCGGCGGCGAAGCCTTGCAGCGGCGTGATGCGGATGATCTTCGAGCCCATCGTCTTGATGATGCGCTTGCCGCCGGCCATGGTACCGAGGCCGATCGCCGCGGCGCAGGAGAAGATGACCCAGGTCGGCACCTCGCCGCCGTGCGGCATCATCGACGCCGGGATCCCCAGGTGACCCGCGGCGATGAACGAGACCAGCGCGAGCGTGATGATGCCCATCGCCTTCTGGGCGTCGTTGGACCCGTGCGAGAACGCCATGGCGCAGGCCGACACCAACTGTAATCTCCGCGAATTGCGGTGGACGCTCACCGGCCGCATGTGTCGCACGAGCCACAGCAGGGCCACCATGAACAGGAACGCGACGGTGAAGCCGATCAGCGGCGAGGCGATCAGCGGGATCAGGACCTTCAGGACCAGCGTGTTCCAGTTGAACGCGTCGATGCCGTTGTGCGCCACCACGGCGCCGGCGAGCCCGCCGATCAGCGCGTGCGACGAGCTCGAAGGGATGCCATACCACCACGTCAGCAGGTTCCAGACGCACGCGCCGATCAAGGCGGCCAGGACCACCACCTGCGTGACGATCAGCGGGTCGGCGAAGCCCGAGGCGATCGTCTTGGCGACCGCCGTACCGGTGATGGCGCCGAGGAAGTTGAGCACGCCGGCG
>Ga0335395_10002278_pt1 | contig 11927 bp, 6 predicted proteins | sample MAT02_FD_205744 | JGI IMG/M metagenome (GOLD analysis project Ga0335395, IMG submission 205744) | Freshwater microbial communities from Lake Fryxell liftoff mats and glacier meltwater in Antarctica - MAT-02 (spades assembly) (version 2) ...
ATTTCTGCAGTAAATCCGATTGGCAAGCACTCGATTCCATTTGTATCATATTTTGAAAATAATACCGAACTATTTGGAACTGCAAACAGTAAATGATTTAAAAAACGGTGCCAGTTATTTGCCCTCAGATTGTGAAGTGAATTGGTAGTTGCAGGACTGAATTGTTCCATCCAATCAACCCATTTATTTTTCTCTGGCATTAACTCATTTGCATCTAGGATAAAAAGGTAATCTACTTCCCCGGTCCATTCTTCTTCCGCTTGAATGATTTGAATACCCTCTGAAATGTCTGTTTGGCGGCTTATGCTTATTGGATAACCTTCAGCTTGCATAGTATCCAATGCGGCTACCAGTTGATTTAATTGAAGCTTTGGATTTTGTGCTGTTTCTTTTTGTATAAAACCGGTCCAGGTATTCAATAACTGTATTAACCAAATGCGATCATCGCTTTTAGATGCATAAGGCAGTACTCGTGCATTCTGAAGTATATTTTCAAGCAATGATTCAGGATTAAGATGGAGTCCGTCTTGTATCAATTTTTCTAAAATGGCGCTCACCGCTTTCAGTTCTTTATCAATTCCCAAATCAAATAAATCTTTTGCAGGCGCATTGGCTCTTTCCTGTAGTAATTTCCGGATAGCCGTTGGACTACTGCCATATTTTTTACTGTTAACTTCTACCGATAACTTCGCAATTTCAATGGGTGGCACCTTGAAGAAGTCGAAGTTCAATATTTCAAAAAGCAACTCATCGCCACTAAACGGCATCTCAATTTCTGTGCTGATGTAGCGTAATAGTTGAATTATTTTTTTGATGAAAGGTTCCTGTAAAATATCAACAGTCCGCTTGCCGTAAAAAGGGATGCTTTTTACGGTGAAGATTTGTTCTGATTTTTTATTGTATCCATTGTCTGTTGTAGCGATGGCAATCCTTGCAGGAGCTACATTTTCCTGCAATAAAGCCAATACTTTATTTGCAACTCCAGCGAATGTAGCTTCATCCGATTGATACGAGGTTATGATTGGTAAATGCAGTATTGGTGCCGCCTGCAAATGGTTGGTTTCTGGCTTGGTTTTTATTTTTATCCAATTAAATACAAGGTCACTTTTTATATTCGGATGATGACTGCTGTCGACTGGCTCGTATTCATAATTCATAAGAAAAATATTGGGATGCTTATTTTCACCCAATAATAATTTCAATAATTTCTGTGCTGGTTTGTTGGAAAATGCCTGCTCTTCTGCCTGTATGTATTGAAACTGGTGTTGGTAAACGAAAAGTAGTTTTTTATTTGACTCCAATATTTTGATGGTCATTGGAATAAGATCGTCCGCCTCATACCGGTTGTATTTTTGCAGCAGTTTTTGCCAATGGTTGAACTCGCCGATGCCGGCATGCAGCTTGTCGATCATATCAATCGCTTCATCAACAGGTAAATTTTTAAAATCCGTTTGTAGAGCTTCACCTGCCATCAGTCGATTCCGAAATGCATCAATTTGCTGGTGAAGGGTTTCCGTTGTGTAGCCTTCCTGTTTGATAACAGCAAAGAGTTTTTTTAAATTTTTGATTTCGTAGTATACATCAGCTCTATATCTTTTTAGCGGATGTTTTATTGGAAAGGCTGCTATTAATTCTTTTAGCAGTTGCACCGTTTCCAGTTTGGAAATTAATTTCGGATGGTTGTTGTTAAACTTCGAAACATACGATTCCATTATCATTTCGCAGAAAGAATGGATGGTGTAAATATTCGACCTGGTTGCGTCATCCGGAATTAAATGAGCCAGTTCCGTTTTCACCGAATGAACGGATGAATCCGTTGGCATAAAACAAATGATGTTTTCCGGCAATATTTTTGCAACTGATAATATATTTGCAATTCGTACAGACAATAGCAGGGGAATATTTATTGGTGCGTGAAGGAAAGCCCGAACCGGTCCATTTGTTGTATCCACCAGCTTGCGGAATTGCAGACTGTATTTTTCATAAGCCTGGTCAAAAGCATTGGGCAAACTGGATGGGGTCATGAGCATTTTTCAAAGATAAGACTGCACTTGCTAATTGTTTCTTTTGCTGCTATTTAGAAAGTAGTTGTAATACCGGGCGAATAATTTCTACAACGGAGCAACAAAAGCAATCAATTATAGTTATACATTCAAAGAAACAGTATGAGCAGGGTTTACAGTATCAAAACAGTTCAAAAATTACCCATCAGCCTTGATGAAGCATGGGATTTTTTTAGCAGTCCAAAGAATTTGAAGGAGATTACTCCTGAAAATTTAGGCTTCAACATCGTCTCCCAACACCATGGCGACAAAATGTATCCGGGTCAGATCATTGAATATAAAGTGAGTCCGGTGCTAGGTATTCCCCTGTATTGGATGACTGAAATAACGCATGTGGAAGACAAGAAATTTTTTGTAGATGAACAGCGTTTTGGTCCTTACAGCATGTGGCACCATCAACATCATTTTAAAGAAGTAGAAGGTGGGGTAGAAATGATCGATATCGTACACTACAAATTACCTTTCTGGTTTTTGGGAGATATCGCCAACACGCTTTTTGTAAAGAAGCAACTAAAAGGAATTTTCGATCATCGCTTTGCTTTTGTAGAAAAGCGATTTCCTAAAAAATAAAGGACTGAAAATAAAAATAGATTCGAAATCTTCGAACCTATTAAAAAAATATTCTGCGAAGTAAATAAAGAAATCTTTGAAAAATTAGCAAAGATCTTTAACCAGCAAGCTCTTTCAACGTCCTCCTTGGGAAGTTTAGGGGGCTTTCTACCCCGGCATCCTCGTAATATATTTCTCCATCTGCTTTATCTGATCTGCAATTTGCGGTGTGGTAGGTTTTAATGCTTTGGCTTTTCTAAAGTATTCCTTACCTGCCCTAAATTCTCTTTTGTTAATCATGATAGACGAAAGCTGTAAATAAGCAGCCGCTTGATTTTCCTTATCGGGTAAGCCGGAACGTATGGCACCACGGATATAGCTTTCAGCCTGTTTCATATCGCCTTTTTGCATGGCCAGCATGCCCAATTGCAATTTGTTGGCACCTTCTGCCTGTTTCATTTGGCCACCCATTAATCCGCTGCCATCGCCCATTAATTCCTGGCTCTTTTTCAGATTTTTTTCTGCTCCTTCAAAATTTTGATCCACCATGTCGAGGTTGCCCTTAACGGTATAGTAAACAGAACGAATAGGTTTGATCAACAAAGCCGGAAACCAGATGGAGGCCAGTACTTTTTTAGCACCGTCCATATCGCCTGTTTCCATACATTCTTGTATCAGGCGCATTGGCCCGAACACAAAATGACCTACAATTAACACCACCGCTATAAGGTATAATACAAAAGATGGCCAAAATCCGGCTTGCATATTCGTGAAAATCGCCAGGGCTAAAAATGCAAAGCCCAACCAAAGGCGGTATTTAATGACTACGTTCAACCACTTCATGTTCTTAATAAATTAGGTCGGCAAAGATAGGATTCGATTGTGAATTTATGATCTTCGATTTTTGGTATACAATTCCAGCAGGCGGCGCAAAAAATGCTTTACGCAGCTTTGATGTAAAAAAATACAATGGTAACGGTGGCTTAGGTTTGCCGGAAGTGTCGCATTCATTCTTTTTTGAATCAAAAAAGCCTTCTAAATAAAATAGTTTGGTTGATTTGCTTTTGTAGCAGACAGGGCTAAATAATTTTTTACTAACTTGCGCCAGTTATTTTCAATTTTTGTTACTTGTTTTATTGAAAGCAACACATCGGTCCCGTAGTTCAATGGATAGAATAGAAGTTTCCTAAACTTTAGATGTGAGTTCGATTCTCGCCGGGACCACTACTTAAATTTTAAAAGCCCGGCTTTCAACAAGTTTGAGGCGCTTTTTTTATGAATTGCAGATGGACTTAATTTCTAAAAATTTTGATGATAGAGCGGCGCTTCCGGCTGTATAAAGCGACCTGATAAACACTGCTTTATCTTTCGTCATTTGCCAGGAAAGTACTTCATTCCCAGAATTGCGTATCACCTCTCATTAAAACATTTAATCAACATCAATTTTTTTAAAGCAATTGTCGGGGAAAATATTCTACGTTTTATACGTCCTCAAATCTTTACTATTTTCTTTGTCTATTAGAATCAGGCTCTTAAACCGGGCATAGATATTTCTCTGTTTAGCTGTATCAGTAACACTAAAATGCTGATCATTTGCAGCAGCGACAAAAACATTGTCCGTTTGCAAGGCCAATAGGTATGAAACGAAATAGATTTCAAAAATGGATGGATCAATTAGTGCCATGTTTACGAGCATGTGCGCTGATATCATTACTAAATTCAATCGTTTTTATTAATCCTGCTTATGGTCAAAATAAAAACTGGTTACACCTGCTATCAGACAAAAAAGTTATTTCTTATCATAGCAATGAAGCAGCTGATAGTATGCCGGCAGCCCTATCGAATTATTTTTTACATGATAGCCTGTGGCAAAATAATATAGGCCCCAATGCCAATCGTTTAATTTTCACCGGAAAAAAAAGCCAGGCTTCTGCAGGTGTGAGCGCATCAACAGGCCGGGAAAAAAAAATCTTTCGTCCGGAATGGAGTAAACCATTAATGCTTGATACTGTAAAGATTTCGCTTAAACCTTTCGGGACTTCTTTTTTTATTTACGGTCAAAAACTAATACCCGATTATCCTGCCATCAATTTTAACCAGTTTGTTATTCTTGATTCGCCTGGCCATTCTTTAACGATTAGTGGTAAAGTGTATGGAGGTGAAGATAAAATCAGGAGCCTGGATATTAAAATAGGCACTAAAGATTTTTTGCTAATGAATGTTACCAGCGCTGTGAACAACAGGGTATTTGGAAAGGCAGTAGCAGATCTCGATTTGAAGGTAACCGGAAATTCAATCAAGCCATTGCTACAGGGTAGTTTTAATTTGACCGATGAAACTAATTTAACTTTTGTACTCCCCGAAAAAAATAACAGTGAGGCTTCTTCACAGTCGGTAGTGCTATTTATTGAGCAGGATAGTGTTCCATTGAAGGCCAAGAAAGCGATTGCACCTGCTACAATGAAAGGAATTGATCCTGGCAGATATTTTAATGAAAGTCTGAATGTAACGGCTGGTAAAAATGCCCGTTTCAAAATTTTAATAGATCCTAATTCTGGGGATTACCTTCAATTAAAAGGAGCTGCAAAATTGAATGGCGGTATTGATTCAACAGGTAAATTATTGCTGATTGGCAATTACCTTCCGGATAGTGGGTATTACGAACTAAACAGCCAATTTTTAAATAAGCGTTTTAATTTACTACCCTCCAGTCATATCGAATTTAATGGCCGTCCGGCAGATGCAAAAATGAATATCCGTGCTGTTTACACGATCCATACGTCTCCTAAAAATTTGTTGGGTAATGAAGTAGGTACAGTAAACCGTGCCATTGCCAGGTCCTTTAACCAGCAGCTTCCTTTTAATGTGATATTGTACTTAAAGGGTAGTTTAAATAATCCTACAATTAGTTTTGATATTCAGTTGCCTGATAGCAGCAAGACCATTAGTGGCATACTAAAAAATTCAATTAACAATAAGCTGGTACAATTAAGAACCGATATTTCGGGAATCAACAAACAAGTGTTTGCTTTATTGGCGATGGACCGATTTGTTGGGGAGCAATCTACCGATTTTTTTAAGGGGAATGATGCTGGTTTGTCTGATGTGGCTCAGGAAAGTGTCAGCATGTTTTTGGCATCTGTGTTAGATCATTTGGCCTCCGATCTTTTTAAAGGCATCAATGCAGATTTGAACTTAACCTCGTACCAGGATTTTGCTACCAGCGATGCCTTGCAGCAGGAATTAAATGTAGAGCTTTCAAAAAGCTTTTTAAATGATCGGTTAAGCGTAACTACCGGAAAAAATTTCGGTATAGAAAGTATAGATGCCTCCGCAAAAGCCTCTCAACAAAAAGGTAGTCGTTTTTTACCTGCAGTAACGACAAATTATAAGTTATCTGCAGATGGAAAGTACTTGCTACGGTCTTATACCAAAAATCAATTTGAAGTAATACTGGATGGATATGTTATGGAAACCGGGCTGGCGTTTTTATTAACGATGGATTATGAAAAATTTAAGGAATTGTTTGTGAAAAATGGGGAAAAAGCAGGCAAATAGAAGATGTTCAGATTTGTATTATATTGTTTCATGCTGTTATTTGCCATTAGTAGTTGTGGTGTGCAAAAATATGTGCCGGCAGGGGAAAAATTATATCGTGGAGCAGATATTCAGTTAATAAAGGAAGGCAGGGTAACAGCTTCGTTGCCTGCACTGAAGAAGCAACTGAAACTGGCGGCAAAACCGGCAGCAATGAAATTTGTATTGGGTAAGCCGTATAAAATTTGGTGGTGGTATGTATTAGGTCAGCCAAAAAGACCCAAAGGCACCAGGGCTTTTTTAAAAAGTAAGCTGAGTGAGGCGCCGGTATTTGCCAGTCAGGTAAATGTAAATGCAACTGCTAAGAATATGCAGGCTTTTTTAACTAATCTCGGTTACTTTCATGCAATGGTAAAAGGCGATACCGTAAACAAGGGAACCATGACGAGTGTGCGTTATACGGTGCATATCTTCCCTCAATACAAGATAAAAAACATCACCTGGGTAAATGATGATTCAGACTTGTTAAAGCTAATACAGGAAAAACAGCAGGGTGGTATTTTAAAGCCAGGTAACGGATATCGGTTGAGTGATATACAAGCCGAAAAGGACCGGCTGGATCTGTATATTAAAAGCAAAGGGTATTATTATTTTAGTTCTGCCTATATCATGGCCTATGCCGACAGCACCATTGGAAACAACGAAGTAGATATCCTTTTGAGTATTAAAAAAAATATCCCTGAAAACGCCCGGCATGCGTATACCATAAACAGTATATCAGTTTTTCCAAATTATACATTGTTGCAACCGCCGCCGGATACCAGTAAAACCGGTATGACGAATGTTGATGAATTGTTGATCAGGGATACGGTCTATAAATTTAAGCCTGCATTATTTAAGGATGCAATCATTTATCGGCCAGGAAAAATGTATAGCAGCATAGATCAAAACACTACACTCAACCGGTTGATAAATCTGGGCGTTTTTAAGTTTGCCAAAAACAGGTATGAACAAACGATTGATACTGCTGGAAACCCAGCGCTAAATGTATTTTATTATCTTACGCCGACCAAACGAAAATCGCTGCAGGCAGAGATAAACGGGTTTTCAAAGCAACATTCATTTCTGGGTACACAGGCAAGTCTAAACTGGCGTAACAGAAACGTATTTAAAGGAGCGGAACTATTATTGATAAAGGGCTATGGTGGAATTGAAATGTCATTTCCTGATTCGTTTAATAGGATTACTAACTTTCGGGCAGGTGTAGAAGCTTCTATTAATTTACCCCGGTTTTATATTCCTTTCATCCACATAAAGGAATATAATTTATACCCGCCACACACCCGGTTATTGTTTGGCTATGAGCTTTTTAGAAAACAATATTTCTACTCAAAAAATATCTATCGCCTGCAATATGAATTTGTTTGGAAGCAGGGGTCTAATAAAGAACATTGGTTGTCGCCCATTGCTTTAACTTATATTAATGCTGGTAAATTGACAGATACTTTTCGAAAAGAAATCTTTTATAATCCGGCATTATTAATTAATATTAATTCAGAGCTGATTCTTGGTAGTATATACTCGTTTACCTGCAATACCACCAATCCTTTTGAAAAAAGACAATGGTATTTTAAAGGCAGCATGGATATTGCAGGAAATATTGCAGGGCTACTAACCGGAGCCAATGAAACCCGCCAGAAAAAGGTAGGAGGTGTTCCATTTGCACAATACATAAAAGCAGATATAGATGTACGTTACAAAAGAAAACTGCCCAATAATTTTGACTGGATAAACCAATTATTAATAGGTGTTGGAATTCCTTATAACAATTCAAATATTTTGCCTTTTACAAAGCAGTACGTGATTGGAGGATCAGCAATGTTGAGGGGATTTCAGTGGCGTGAGATAGGTCCGGGTTCTTATTTGTCCACCTTGTATGACCAGCGTTTATTTCAGTTGGTAGGGGGAGATTACAAGCTGCAATTTAATTCGGAATTAAGAATACCGTTATTCGCTAAATTTAGTGGTACTGTATTTTTAGACCTGGGTAATATATGGACAAAGGATACCATTTTATTTGGCAAGGCAGGCCAGTTAAAAAAAGACTTCTACAAAGAGATTGCAGTTGCATCGGGTCTTGGTATAAGGTTTGATGCAGGTTTGATTTTAATAAGAGCCGATTTGGGGTTGCCGTTACGCAAGCCCTATTTGCCGGAAGGGCAACGATGGGTAATCAATAAAATTGAATTGGGCGACCCAAACTGGCGGCAACAAAACCTGGTATTGAATATTGCACTTGGGTATCCTTTTTAATATAATCCGCAACGAAATAATATAACCTGCAAAAGATGAAAAAGCTATTTAAAATATTGTTGGTAGTAATTGCTGCGGCAGCCATCGGAGGTTACCTGTATTGGCAAAATAACAAAAAGAAAATTGTAAAGGACTCCATTGCAGATGCCGTTGCAAAAAAAACAGACAGTCTTTATTACATTCATTACGACAGTTCGCACATTGATGAAGTAAACGGCAATGCTACTTTTTATAATGTGGTGTTGCAATCAGATTCTGCTCAAAAAGTGGCACTGAATAGCACCGATAGTTTACCGAATGTATTGTATAATATCAGGATTCAGGAAGTTGAAATAAGCGGGGCGGATATCGTGGGCCTCATTAGCAATGCAACGGTGTCTGCAAGAAAAGTATTATTACTGATGCCAACCATCCTGATCATCAATACGGGAGCAGATCAGCCAAAGCCCTATACCAAAAATGATACGCTGGAATTGTACCAAAAAATTTTAGGAAAATTTACTAGTATAAAAACGGACACCATACAGGTTTCCGACGGTACTCTGGTGATCACCAATAAATCGGGTACACCACAAACCACAGTAGAAAAAATCAATATCACGCTTAAAAACTTTCTGGTAGACAACACAAAAAATTATGAAAGTATCCTCAGTTATTTTGTAAAGGACATCCATGTAACAATTGATAATATTCAGTTGCCTGCATCAAAGAATAACAGCCGGATCAACCTTGAAGAGGTGGAGTATGTTGCCAATAAAAGATCGCTTCAGATTAAATCAATCCGGCAATTTCAGTTTAATAATATACAACCGGTCATTGAGCTAAAAAATATACGGATCGGTGATTTGAATACCAATTCATTCATCATTCAGCAACGACTGGTAGCCGGGCAGGTAAGCTGTGAAGGTGGACTCGTAACTATTTATACAAAAAAAAATCAGGCTCGTACAAGGGCAGGTGAACAATCCATTGAGTTGGCTACAGATATGATTGACCAGGCGCAGATAGCCAGCATTCATTTGGGTAGTACAAAGGTGATTATTATAGATAAGGATGAGCCAGGTAAAAAGCCATTTGCATTGAGCAACGTTCGCTTTGATGCAAAAAAAAATCTAAAAATAACTGAAGGCACCACTGTTAATAGCCTGATCAATAATTCCGCATGGCAACTGTCGGCGAATGGGTTTTCAGTTACTACAAAAGACAAATTGTATAGTGTAGATGTGGGTGATTTTATTATCAACAATGCCACCTCTCAGGTGAAAATTAAACGGGTATCATTGAAGCCACTATTAACAGAAGTGGAGTTTGTAAAACAAAGTAAGCATCAAAATGACCAATATAACCTTGTTTTCAACAACATTGTTTTATCAGGCGTAAATACAAAAAGATTATTGAGTAGGCAAGAGCTTGAAGTTGAACTGGCTTCTTTGCAACCAATTATAAAAATATTCAATGATCGCACATTGCCGCCGGATAGCAGTAGTAAGGTTGGAAAATATCCTCAACAGTCACTACTAAAACTACAGTACCCAATTTATATACATAGCCTTCAAATTGAAAACGGCACTGTTTTATACCGGGAAAAGGCTTTAAAATCTAAACAAACCGGAAACGTATTTTTTAACCATATCAACGCAACGTTATCGAATGTTACCAACATTCCCGAACGCATCAAAAAAAGTAATTTATTAAAATTGCATGCCACCGCTAAATTTTTAGATGCCGGTAATTTAGAAACGGATTGGCAGTTTCCGCTGAATGCTGGCAACGGTGCATTTACAATAAACGGTAAGATGACGGAAATGAATGCGGTTACTTTAAACTCCATTATTGAACCGCTGGCGATGGCTTCCATACAAGAGGGTAAAATTAATGCAGTCACCTTTGCCATTAAGGGAACCGATACAAAAGCAACAGGCGATATTTTATTCCTGTATCAAAATTTGAAAATGGATGTGTTAAAAAAAGGAGATGAAGAAGAATTAAAGAAAAAGGGTTTATTAAGTTTGCTGGCCAACACACTTATAAAGAACGATAATATCAATGCTGCCAACAACAAAACCATCCAGTACGAAAGGGATGTTAATAAATCATTCTTTAATCTGGTATGGAAAACTGTTTTTATGGGGGCAAAAAACACCGCCTTGGGTAAATGAAAAAATCAAGATAAACCGCAGGAGTAAGGTATTGTGCTCTGGACTGTTGATGATAAAATAAATGTGTATTGTCAATGGTCATCCGGTGATATTTTAAAGAAGCATTGTATTGTCAAAAAGTTGCGGCAATTTCGAGCAATTAACATTTGGTCGCTGTCTGTAATGGCCCGGTCTTACTTACTTAATCTGGCTTTTGTGCTAAACTCGTACTTTATATTTTCAATTTAGCATTATTACCCGGACATGTAAAACATCTATAACCATTTCCAGTGTAAACCAAAACGTTCTTTCTATACTTTCTGAACCGGATAAACTGACATCGGCAATAGGACACAGAACAAAAATCCTGTACTTTTGATGGAATTAATTTTTTTAGAAAATGGTTATTGCAAATCCTATATACGACGTAGTTTTCAAAAGAATGATGGGGAATGAAAGGGTTGCTAAATTCTTTATCGGAACACTATTGGAACAAATCATCGAAACCATTAAAGTAAGGCCACAAGAGTTTACATATAGTGACGAACTTGCCGGACTCGCTGTTTTTCGTCTTGACTTTATTGCTACAATTAAGACCGAAGCAGGAGAATTCAAAAGAGTATTGATAGAAATTCAAAAAGCAAAAAATCAAATAGATTTGATGCGCTTCAGGAGATATCTCGCTGAACAATACAAGAAAGAAGACACCATTAAAAATGCAAAATTAATTTTACCAATCACAACCATTTACATTTTAGGTTTTAAACTTCCAGAGATTGACACACCTTGTTTAAAAGTTGAGCGGAACTATAAAGATTTGGTTAATAACAAAATCATTGAAATCAGAAGCAGCTTTGTAGAAAAATTAACTCACGAGAGCTTTATTGTTCAAGTGGAACGAATTACAGATAAATACCAATCAAAATTGGACAAAATGCTGAGTGTTTTTGAACAGACCAATTTTATTGATAACACTAGAATAACCAAGCAGTTCAAGCACGCTACTGATCTTGAAGAAGTTAAGATTATTACTGATATTTTGCATTATACCGGCACAGACCCAGACGAGAAAAAGAAAATCGATATTGAGCAGGAAGCCTGGAGAACTATGAATGCAATGTTTGAGGACAAGGAAAAAGAACTATTGAAAGTAATTGATGAAAACAAAAAGAAAATTGATTAAAAACAAAAAGTAATTGACGAAAAGGACAACGCATTGGCCGAAATGGCCCGACAACTGGAGGAATTGAAACGTAGGCTTGGTGAATAGTACTGCACACAACAATTTGCCAACCAACCGTGGTATGTTGTTGCTTACATCGATCCT
>Ga0335395_10002279_pt1 | contig 11918 bp, 10 predicted proteins | sample MAT02_FD_205744 | JGI IMG/M metagenome (GOLD analysis project Ga0335395, IMG submission 205744) | Freshwater microbial communities from Lake Fryxell liftoff mats and glacier meltwater in Antarctica - MAT-02 (spades assembly) (version 2) ...
TTCATCGAGCGTGAGGTCGCCCACGCCGGTGCCCGCATCGATCAACACGTCGGCGTCGAGCAGGAAAGAAGTGGTGCGGCAGTCTCGGGCGATGGCGCCCGAGCATCCGAGTACGCGAACCCTCATAAGTGGCTTCTGCTGTGGGTGAAAAAAGTTGTGGGGCTTATAGGTGATGCAACTTGGCATCGAAGGTGGTGGTAGCGTCCCACAAAGGGTCGAAAGGCAGCGCTTTTTGGACCGCTACCCGCTGCGAAAGCAGACGATAAAGGGCTTTTTCCGCGTTCAGTTGCTGCAACTGGGCCAAAGCTCCCTCGCATGGGGGCCAATCTTGTGCGCGCCAGGCTTGCAGAGCCAGATCCCACAGGCGCAACTCTTCGGCTTGCTTGGTGCTCAGATGGGCGGCTTGGCGCGCCAGCGGGGTGAACACGCTGACGCTGGCGGCCTTGCCTTTCACACGCACGCGGTCCAGCGCCTGCCACACGACACCGGGCGTCTGTGCACGGGTGGCGTCGCTGGCGATCACATCGACCCCATACACGCGGCACAAGCCCTCCAGGCGGGCGGCGAGGTTAACTGCGTCGCCGATCACGGTGTAGCTGCGGCGCACGTCGGAGCCCATATCGCCCACACACATGGCGCCAGTGTTCAGGCCAATGCCAATGCCGATGGCGGGCAGGCCTCGGCGCGCGTGCTTGCGGTTGAGTGCTCGAACAGCGGCGGTCATATCAAGCGCGGCGGCCACGGCCCGAGCGGCGTGGTCGGGCATGGCGACCGGCGCGCCCCAGAAGGCCATGACGCAGTCGCCCATGTATTTGTCGATGGTGCCGCAGTGGGCGCCGATGACCTCGGTGAGCCGACTGAACACGGTGTTGAGCAGCGCTTGCAGCTGGGCTGGCTCCAGGGTCTCGGCCAGCTGGGTGAAGCCGCGCATGTCGCAAAACATCACGGTGAGCTCGCGGGTGGTGGCGACCATGCTGTAGCGGCTGGGGTCTTTCACCATTTCGGTGACGAGATCGGGCGGCACATAGGTGCCAAACAGCTGGGCCAGCGCGCGCTTGGAGCGGCTTTCCACCAGATAGCCATAGCTCATGTTGAGCGCAAACGCCAACGCGATCATTACCAGCGCGCTGGCCAGCGGCAGCACCAGCCCAGGGCCAAGGTAAAGCCAGGTGTTGAGCCCGACCACCGCACCCAGCACCGCCAGCACAAGGGCGACCGCGCGCGCCGCGCTCAGCAAGGGCAGCGCCAGCGCGAGCAGCAGGCCGCTGGCGATCAGCACCAGCAGCTCGTAGCCCAGCGAGTAGTCGGGCTCGCGCTTGAGCTCGCCATCGAGCAGACCGCTGAGCAGGTTGGCGTGGGTTTCGACGCCGGGGTAAACCTCGCCCACCGGCGTTGCGCGCAGGTCGAGCAGGCCGGGCGCGGTGGTGCCCAGCAGCACGATCTTGCCTTTCAGCTCGCCGGGCGCCAGTCGGTCGGCCAGCAGGTCGGCGGCCGAGACGTAGTTGAAGGAACCGCCGGCCGGGCCGCCAGGACCGCGAAACGGGACGAGCGCGGTCAGCCGGTCGTTGACAGGGATGGCGAGCTGGGTAGCGCCCTGCACCAGCCGCACGCTTTCCAGCGCGGCGTGGTCGGCTGGCAGAAAACGCTCGGGTGGGAAACCGGGCTCGACCTTCGGCATCCCCACCAACCGGCGGAACATGGCGAGCGCCAGCGATTCGTAGAACTGGCCTTCGTGCTCGGCCAGCAGCGGCAGCGCGCGCACCACGCCGTCGGGCGAGGTGATGGCGTTGAAAAAGCCCGCCTGGGGCGCGGCGGCGGTCAGCGGCGCGATGTTGGCGCCAAAGCCGGTCCAGCGGGTGGCCAGCACGGAGCGGCCCTGCAAGGCTTCGGGTGCCATCGCCGGTGCGGGCAAGACGCCGCTGCGGCGCCCGTCGCGGTCGCTGGTGAAGTAGTAGCCGAGCACGACCGGACGCCCTTGGAGCGCGCGGGCCAGCCGGGCGTCGTGATCGAGCTCGGGCGCCAGTGCCTGCACGGCGGCGGCAAAGCCGGGTTGATTGGACAGCGCGCCTTGCGCCAAGCTTTGCAGCGTGGCCAGGGCGGCGCTGGGGTCGGGCTCGGCAAAGACGGTGTCAAAACCGATCAGGGCGATTTGCTGCTCGTCAAACAGGTGGTCGACCAGTTGCGCCACGCGGTCGCGTGGCCAGGGCCAGCGGCCAACTTCGGCCAGGCTTTTTTCGTCGATATCGACGATGACAATGCGCGGCTCCAGCGTGCGGGGCAGGGTGGCGCGCAGCCGGGCGTCGTACACGATGTCGTCGAGCCGATGCAGCACGCCCATGGGCAAGACGCCCACCGCATGAAGGAGCACGAGCAACAACGGGATCAGGGTGACGGCGATGCGCGCGCTGCGCTGGCTGAGGGCAGACATGGCGGGCTGGGTGCGCCGAGCGGTGTGGGGCCAGCCGACCGGCTAGCCCCTGTGGTTGTCAGGTCTGCAACATGAACTGCATGCGGGTGCCAGCGAGCTCGATGAAATCGCCATGGTGCAGCTCGACCGCGTTGGTGCCCAAAGGCACATCGTTCACCGTAGGCCTGACCGCGCCTTCGACCAAGGCCACCATGTAGCCTTGGGGGCGGCGGGTGATGGCAGCCACCGTCACACCTGGCTTACCGATGGTGGTGACCACCTTGACCAGCGGCACCTCGCGCCCAGCGGCAGCACCGGAGACAACGCGAATCGAGGCGCCGACGCTCCCCTTGGCTGTGACCGGGGCAGCGAAAGCCGGGGCTGACGGTGCGTTGGCGCTGGCGCTGGCACTGACCTGAGCAGCGGCGACACCTGCGTTGACGGGCATGGGCTTTTCTTGCTTTTCTGGCACGCCGTCGTGCACGAATTTGATCTTGTATTTGCCGATCTCGACCGTGTCGCCGTTTTGCAGCGCCTGCTTCTTGATCGCTTTGCCGTTGACGTAGGTGCCGTTGGTGCTGTTGAGGTCTTCCAGGGTGACGTCGGTGCCCGACATCTGCATCACCGCGTGTTCACCGCTGACAGCCAGGTTGTCGATCACGATGTCGTTGTAAGGACGGCGCCCCAGCGTGGTGCGGTCTTTGGTGAGCTGCACCTCCTTGATCACAACACCGTCGATAGAAACGATCATTTTCGGCATGGCCGACACTCCTGTGGAACCTGAAAACTGTTCTGAAGCAGCGCTTACTGACCCAACACGCGCGACAGCAGACCCCGCCGAATGCGCTTGAAACGGGCTTGAGCAAGTATCACAGAAATATTGTCACGCCCGCCGCTGTCGTTGGCTGCGCCAACCAAAGCGTGACATTTGTCCGCAAGCGTGCCGACGGTGACCAGAATGGCGGCGATGCGCTCGTCGCTCACCATGTCGGTCAGACCGTCGGAGCACATCAGGAACAGATCGTCTTCCTCGGCCCGGTACTCGCTCACCTCCAGCAGCACCGTGTCTTCCACGCCCAAGGCGCGGGTGACGAGATTTTTGTGGGTGGCAAATTGTGCCTGCTCAACGGTGAGCAAGCCGGCATCGATTTGTTCCTGCAACAAGGAGTGGTCGCGCGTGAGTTGCGCCAAGACGCCGTTGCGCAAGCGGTAGCAGCGGGAGTCGCCGACGTGGCCGATCAAGGTGCGCGCGTCTTGGAACACGCCCATCACCAGCGTGGTGCCCATGCCGGCGCATTCCGGGTTGATGTTGGCGGCGTTGAAGATGGAGCGGTTGGCGTTGTCGATGCAGACTTCCATGGCTCGGCGCAGCTCACGCCCCGTGGCCTCAGAACCGCCCTCGGCAATCCACCGCCCGAGCTCGGTGGTGACGAAGGTGGTGGCCATTTCAGCAGCCACCTCACCCGCGTTGTAACCCCCCATGCCGTCGGCGAGCACCGCAATGTGGTTGTCTGCGTCGATGGCAACCGAGTCTTCGTTGTTGCCGCGCACCTGTCCGGTGTTGGTCAGGCAAAAGTACTCGAATTTCATGGGTTGGGTTTTACAGCGAAAAGTCGATCTCGCCGTTCGGCGCAGCGCAGCGCAGCAACACGGTCACCGCCGGCCAGGCTGTCATCCTCGGCAGACGTGCTGCATCCAGCCAGCAGCAAAAGCCTGGTGATCGCGCCAAGCGGATGGAGAGCGAAAGGGGCTGGCAAACAGGCCTTGCGGAGTGGGTCGGGTTGGCGGAGTTGTGTCGATCATTGACGGGGTCAACCCCTGCGCATTGCATCGATTTTCCCTGACCGTGTAACGTAGTGTGACAGACCAATGACAGGCGGCGTGTTGTGGCGTGTGCACGGGCGCTTTCCTGGTTGCAGCGCTCACCGATCCGGCTCAAGTTGCCGTGGGTCGCCGACCGATCTGTGCTTGAGCCGCACGGGCGAAAAAAAAGCAATGCGCGGGGCATTGCTTTTTTTGCGTGAGCGAGGTCTCGGGCGCTCAAAGCAGCGCTTTGAGCAACTTGGCCATTTCTGAGGGGTTGCGCGTGACCGTGAAGCCGCAGGCTTCCATGATTTCGAGTTTGGCGTCTGCCGTGTCAGCACCGCCAGAGATCAGCGCGCCAGCGTGGCCCATGCGCTTGCCGGGAGGTGCGGTCACGCCAGCGATGAAGCCGACAATGGGCTTTTTCATGTGGTCGCGGCACCACTCGGCGGCTTCGGCTTCGTCGGGGCCACCTATCTCGCCGATCATGATCACCGCGTCGGTGTCGGGGTCGTCGTTGAACGCCTGCATCACGTCAATGTGCTTCAAGCCGTTGATTGGGTCGCCACCAATGCCAACCGCGCTGGACTGGCCCAGGCCAATTTCGGTCAGCTGCGCCACAGCTTCGTAGGTCAGCGTACCGGAGCGGGACACCACGCCGATGCGGCCTTTGCGGTGGATGTGGCCGGGCATGATGCCGATCTTGATCTCGTCGGGTGTGATCAGGCCGGGGCAGTTAGGCCCGAGCAGCAGGGTTTTCTTGCCGCCAGCGGCTTCCTTGGCCTTCATGCGGTTGCGCAAGATCAGCATGTCTTTGACCGGAATGCCTTCGGTGATGCAGATCGCCAGATCCAGGTCGGCTTCGACCGCTTCCCAGATGGCAGCGGCTGCACCGGCTGGCGGCACGTAGATCACCGACACAGTGGCGCCAGTTTCAGACGCGGCTTCCTTCACCGACGCGTAGATCGGGATGTTGAAGATCGACTCGCCGGCCTTCTTGGGGTTCACGCCAGCGACGAAGCAGTTTTTGCCATTCGCGTATTCCTGGCATTTTTCCGTGTGGAATTGACCGGTCTTGCCGGTGATGCCTTGGGTGATGACTTTGGTGTCTTTGTTGATGTAAATGGACATGGCGGACCTTATTCGGATGGGGAGCGCGCTGAAGGGCGCTCCCAAAAAATTGGTGAACGACGCTCAGGCGGCCTTGACGGCTGCCACCACTTTTTCAGCCGCTTCGGCCATGGTGTCGGCGCTGATGATGGGCAGACCCGACTCGGCCAGCATTTTCTTGCCCAGCGCTTCGTTGGTGCCCTTCATGCGCACCACCAGCGGCACGCTGAGGTTGGTGGCCTTGCAAGCGGTGATCACGCCGGTGGCGATCGTGTCGCACTTCATGATGCCGCCGAAGATGTTGACCATGATGGCCTTGACCTTCTCGTTCTTCAACATGATCTTGAAGGCTTCGGTGACCTTCTCCGGGGTGGCGCCGCCGCCCACGTCCAGGAAGTTGGCCGGCTCGGCGCCGTACAGCTTGATGGTGTCCATGGTGGCCATGGCCAGGCCCGCGCCGTTGACCAGGCAGCCGATGTTGCCGTCCAGGGAGATGTAGGCCAGGTCGAACTTCGAGGCTTCGATTTCGGCCGCGTCTTCTTCGTCCAGATCGCGGTAAGCCACGATTTCCGGGTGGCGGAACAGCGCGTTGGGATCGAAGTTGAACTTCGCGTCCAAGGCCATCAGATTGCCCTTTGAATCGCAGTTCAGGGGATTGATCTCCACCAACGAAGCGTCGGTGTCCATGTAGCACTTGTAGATTTTGGCGAAGATGTCCACCGCTTGGTCCACCGAATCGCCCGTCAGGCCAATGGCAGCAGCGACCTTCTTCGATTGCTCGTTGGTGATGCCAGTCAACGGGTCGATCATCTCGGTGATGATTTTCTCGGGCGTGGAATGGGCCACTTCCTCGATGTCCATGCCGCCTTCGCTGGACGCGATCAGGGCAACCTTCTGCGTCGCGCGGTCGGTGACCAGCGACACATACAGTTCGTTCTTGATGTCGGCGCCATCTTCAATGTAGAGGCGGCGAACTTTTTGACCATCGGGGCCGGTTTGGTGCGTCTTGAGCTGCATGCCCAGGATTTCGCCGACCAGGCGCTTGACGTCGTCAATCGACTTCGCCACCTTCACGCCACCGCCCTTGCCCCGGCCACCGGCATGGATCTGGGCTTTCACCACCCAGATCGGCCCGCCGAGTTTTTGGGCGGCTTCCACCGCTTCTTGCACCGTGAACGCAACAATGCCACGCGGCACTGGCACACCAAATTGACGCAAGATTTCCTTGCCTTGGTACTCGTGGATCTTCATGAGGGCTCTCTGGGAGGGGGGTGGACAGAAGCGGCGACCTGCCTGACAAGGAGGCCGCGCGGAGACGCTGCGCTGAGCATCGAGAAATGTATCATGCTGCAATGCACCATACAAAACACGCTTGTGGCGGTGCGCAATGCCAAATTGTATTGACCCTCCCCTGAATCAGACCTGACAAAGCAGACACGCCATGGCCACCATCTTCATCGACGGCGAAGCCGGTACCACCGGCCTGCAAATTCGCGAGCGGCTGCAAACGCTGCCCGGCATTGAGCTGCTCAGCATTGCCCCCGAGCGCCGCAAAGACCCCCAGGCGAAACGCGAGCTGATGGCGCAGGCCGATGCTGTGATCCTGTGTCTTCACGACGACGCAGCGATTGAGTCGGTTGCCATGATCGACACGCTGCCCGGCAGCAAGCCGCGCATCATCGACGCCTCCACCGCGCACCGCTGCGCACCCGGCTGGGTTTACGGCTTTCCAGAGCTGTGCGCTGGGCAGGCCGAGGCGGTGGCGCAGGCCGATCGCGTGGCCAACCCCGGTTGCTACGCCACCGGCGCCATCGCCATCCTGCGGCCCTTGATCGATGCTGGTTTGTTGCCGCCCGACTTCGCCGTGTCGCTGCCTGCCGTCAGCGGCTATTCAGGTGGCGGACGCACCATGATCGAAGCCTATGAAAAGGGCGAGGCGCCATTGCACGAGGCCTACGCTCTGGGCCTGGCGCACAAGCACATTCCCGAAATTCTGCACTGCACCGGCCTCACCCGCCGCCCGGTTTTTTTGCCTGCTGTTGGCAATTTTGCGCAAGGCATGCTGGTGCAGCTGCCGCTGCATCTGGACGAACTGCCTGGCCAGCCCAAAGCCAGCGATCTGCACGATGCGCTGTCTGCGCACTACGTCGCCAGCGCATCCAGCGGTGGCTTTGTGCGGGTGCTGGATGCCACCACAGATGGCAAGCTCGATGCGACCGCTCTCAACAACACCAACCAGCTGGAGCTGCACGTGTTCGCCAACGAAGCGCACCGGCAGGCGGTGGTGATTGCCCGCTTGGACAACCTGGGCAAAGGTGCCAGCGGCGCGGCGGTGCAGAACTTGCGGTTGATGCTGGCAGCCAGCGCTCGGCCGGCGAACGTGAAGCTTGACGAGATGAGGTTGCGATGGGAACAAAGGGGCATCACCAGCGCGTTCCCGCAGATCCATCATTTTTCAGACTCGCGGTTCAGGTCGGAGCCCTCCAGCCTCACCGGTTTTTACAACTGGTGCCGGCTGCGCGAAATCGCAACAGAAAACGAGCAGACTGTTCGTCGAGCGCTTGAGGTGACTCGACAAATCGATCAAGGCGCAGGCATAGGACTAGCAATTCAAGCAGCTTGGGTAAAGTTTCCAATCTTGAGCCGCTGAGCTGAACAAAGCCAATTTTTACCTGTTGTCTGCATTCAGTCGATTTCATCGATTGGGCCGCTGACCACGCGCCGTATCGTGTCACCACCGAAACCACGCGCGGCCAGGAAGCGCATGTGTTTGGCTTGAGATTTCGGGTCTTCTGCGGGCGCACCAAACTTCTTGCGCCAAATCTCGCGCGCACGCTCGACCTCGCTCCCTTGCAACCCGGCCACCGCTTGCGCCACGGCTTCAGGCGCGAGCCCCTTGGCCTGCAGTTCCTGGCGTACCCGCATGGCCCCCAGACGTGGCGCCCGGCGGTGTACCACCGACTCCAGCACCCGCTGTTCGTTGATGAAGCCTTTGGCTTGCAAGTCGTCCAGCGCGCGCGCCAGCTCGCCGGGCTCGGCTTCGTGCTGCTGCAGCTTGCGCTCCAGCTCCAAACGCGAGTGCTCACGCTGACCCAGCAGGCGCAGGGCCCGCCCTTTCAGCGAAGGTTGGTGAAAGGCCATGGGTGCGGTTCAGGCTGGGCGTGGTGGGCTGCGCTGGGGCAACCACGGCAGCTGGATCACTCAGAAGCCACCGCCTTGTCCGCCTTGTCCGCTTTTTCTGACTTGTCGGCTTTATCGGCCTTCGCGGGCTTGCTCCCTTTGGCCGCCACTGCTTCGTCTACCGGCAATAACGGCACACCCAATTCAGTGCGCACCTTGTTCTCAATCTCGAGCCGCAGATCGGGGTTTTCACGCAAGAACTCGCGCGAGTTGTCGCGGCCCTGGCCGATCTTCTCGCCCTTGTATGCGTACCAGGCACCTGATTTTTCGACCACGCGGTTGGCCACGCCCAGGTCGAGAATTTCGCCCTCGCGGCTGATGCCTTCGCCAAAAAGAATGTCGAACTCGGCGGTTTTGAAGGGCGGCGCCACCTTGTTCTTCACCACCTTGACCTTGGTCTCGTTGCCGATCGCGTCCTCACCCCGCTTGATGGTGCCGGTGCGGCGGATATCGAGGCGCACCGAGGCGTAGAACTTGAGCGCGTTGCCGCCGGTGGTGGTTTCCGGGCTGCCAAACATCACGCCGATCTTCATGCGAATCTGGTTGATGAAGATGACCATGCAATTGGCCTTCTTGATGGTGGCAGTCAGCTTGCGCAGCGCCTGGCTCATCAGGCGCGCCTGCAGGCCGGGCAATGAATCGCCCATTTCGCCTTCGAGTTCGGCCTTTGGGGTGAGCGCGGCCACCGAGTCGATCACGATCAGATCGACAGCACCGGAGCGGGTCAGGCTGTCCACGATTTCCAGTGCCTGCTCGCCGGTGTCAGGCTGGGAGATCAGCAGGTCTTGCAGGTTCACACCCAGCTTTTGGGCGTACTGGATGTCCAGCGCGTGCTCGGCGTCGACAAAGGCGCACTGGCCGCCCAGCTTTTGCATCTCGGCGATCACCTGCAGGGTGAGCGTGGTCTTGCCCGAGGATTCTGGGCCGTAGATTTCGATCACCCGGCCGCGCGGCAGACCGCCGACACCCAGCGCGATGTCCAGCCCGAGCGAGCCGGTGGACACCACCTGGATGTCTTCGATCACCTCGCCCTCGCCGAGTCGCATGATGGTGCCCTTGCCGAACTGCTTTTCGATCTGGGCGAGTGCGGCCTGCAAGGCCTTGGCTTTTTCGCTGTTGAGGGGATTGGTTTTGACGGCGGTGTCCATGAATCGCTCCTAAATGGCTGGTGGGGGTGTTCGCTTCCGGTCTTCGATTTGGGGGCAAAGACTGGATGCTTGAACAGGAGTTTAGCCAAGGATTGAAATCGAATCATCAAAATAATGGTCAGTTTTCCTGACCGTTTACCATGCCCCATGATCGATGCCTCACCCAACGAACAAGCCGATGACCGCTGGCGCCAGAACCACCTGGGCCGCCTGATGGGGCTGGCGCTGCGCCGTTTCGACGAGCGCGTGCTGCACCTGATGGCGCATGACGCCAACGTGCCGCTGGCGCTCTCCAACCTCGCGGCGCGCGACCAAGTTGGCGCAGCCCACGTCCACATCACCCGCCATCTCGCGGTGCAAGGCTCGCGACTGACCGACCTGGCCCAGGCCGCTGGCATGAGCAAGCAGGCGATGGGCGATCTGGTGACGCAATGCGAGGCCTGGGGCCTGGTGCGGCGCGAGGACGACCCGCACGATGCGCGGGCGCGGCGCATCGTGTTCACCGCCACCGGCCTGCTCTGGCTGGAAGCCTTCCGCCAAGCGGTGGCGCAAGCCCAGCGGGAATTCCAGTCCCTGGTGGGCGACGAGGTGGCCACGGTGGTGGCACTGGGCCTGGAAGCCTACGGCGCGCGCTGACCAAGCCCTCGCAAGAGGTAAGCCCTTCGTCATAATCCGACTCAAACGACAGGAGACAAACATGCGCATCCTCATTGCGGAAGACGACCAGGTGTTGGCCGATGGTTTGTTGCGCAGCCTGCGCGCGGCCGGTGCAGCGGTGGACCATGTGGCCAGTGGCACCGAGGCCGATGCCGCGCTGATGACCAACAGCGAGTTTGATCTGCTGATCCTCGACCTCGGCCTGCCCCGCATGCACGGGTTGGAGGTGCTCAAGCGGCTGCGCGCGCGCGGCTCAGCGCTGCCAGTGCTGATCCTGACTGCGGCAGACAGCGTAGAAGAACGTGTCAAAGGCCTGGACCACGGCGCTGACGACTACATGGCCAAACCTTTTTCGCTGCAAGAGCTCGAAGCCCGAGTTCGCGCGCTGTCGCGCCGGGGCATGGGCGGCAGCACCAACACCATCAAGCACGGCCCGCTGGAGTACGACCAGGCCGGTCGCGTGGCCACCATCGAAGGCAAGATGGTCGAGCTCTCGGCGCGCGAGCTGGGGTTGCTCGAGGTACTTTTGCAACGCGCTGGGCGCCTGGTGAGCAAAGACCAGCTGGTCGAGCGCCTGTGTGAATGGGGCGAAGAGGTGAGCAACAACGCGATCGAGGTCTACATTCACAGACTGCGCAAGAAGATCGAGAAAGGCCCGATCCGCATCGCCACCGTGCGCGGTTTGGGCTATTGCCTGGAAAAGATTTGACCCCTGACGGGCCCACCGATGCCGAGACCCTCGGCAGCGGCCCGATGTCGTTCGGGCTTTTCCAGCGCGAGCAGCGCAGCCTGTTTGGCGAAATTCTGGACTGGATGCTCACACCGCTGCTGCTGCTGTGGCCCTTGTCGCTGGCCCTCACCTGGTTCGTCGCGCAGGGCATTGCCAGCAAACCGTTTGACCGCGCACTGGAGTTCAACCTGCAAGCGCTGACCCAGTTTGTGGTGGCGCGCGACGATGTGGTGAGCTTCAACCTCACGCCGCAAGCGCGCGACCTGCTGCGCGCCGACGACAGCGATCTTGTGTACTACCAACTGGTGGACCTGCGCGGCGAACTGCTCAGCGGCGAGGTCGACTTCCCGCTGCCGCGCGACAACGAGACTCCCGAGCCTGGCCGGGTGTTGCTGCGCGACGATGTGGTTCGCGGCGACGATGTGCGGGTGGCTTACACCTGGTTGGCCCGCCACACCGACAGCAAACGCCTGGTGCTGATGCAGGTGGCCGAGACCAAGGGCAAGCGCTCCACGCTGGCCACCGAAATCATCAAGGGCGTGATGGTGCCGCAGTTTGTGATTCTGCCGCTGGCGGTGCTCTTGGTGTGGCTGGCGCTGGTGCGCGGCATCCGCCCGCTCAACGAGCTGGAGCGGCGCATCCGCGCGCGCAAACCCGACGACCTGAGCCCGATCGAAGAGTCGTTCATTCCGCAGGAAGTCGCGCCGCTGGTGTCGTCGATCAACGATCTGCTGACGCGGCTCAAGGTGTCGCTCAGCACCCAAAAGCGTTTTCTGGCCGACGCCGCGCACCAGCTCAAAACCCCGCTGGCGGGGCTGCGCATGCAGGCCGATCTGGCCCAGCGCGAAACCGACCCGATGGAGATTCGCGGCTCGCTGCAGCA
>Ga0335395_10002280_pt1 | contig 11908 bp, 9 predicted proteins | sample MAT02_FD_205744 | JGI IMG/M metagenome (GOLD analysis project Ga0335395, IMG submission 205744) | Freshwater microbial communities from Lake Fryxell liftoff mats and glacier meltwater in Antarctica - MAT-02 (spades assembly) (version 2) ...
CATGACCGGGGTCAAGCGCATGCGCGCCAATGCGCGTGCCGACGGTGCCGGCGTGTTCATGGAGTTCTCCGACTGGGACCGTGACATCTCCATCGCCGCCTCCGAGGCGCGCGAGCGCATGGATGCGATCCGCGACGAGCTGCCCGACGACTTCCAGCGCTACTTCGTGTTCAAGTGGTCGACCGCCGACCAGGCGGTGCTGCGGGTGCGCCTGGCCGGCGAGACCGACCTCACCGGCGCTTTCGACCTGATCGACCGCGAGATGAAGCGGCGCATCGAGCGCATCCCCGGCGTGGCCCGGGTGGAGATCAGTGGCGCGCCCCCCAACGAGGTGGAGGTGGCGATCGATCCCAACCGCCTGACCGCGCACGACCTCAACCTGAGCGACCTCAGCGCTCGCCTGCGAGCGGTGAACTTCTCGGTTTCCGCAGGGCAGATCGAGGATGGCGGCCAGCGCCTGCGGCTGCAGCCGATCGGCGAGCTGGACGACCTGCAGCAGCTGCGCGAGCTGGTGCTCAACCCCAGTGGGCTGCGCCTGGGCGACGTGGCCGAAGTACGCCTGCGGCCCTCGCGCATGGACTACGGACGCCGCCTGGACGGGCGCTCGGCGGTGGGCCTGGACATCTTCAAGGAGCGCAATGCCAACCTGGTGGAAGTGTCCTCCAGCGTGCTGCGCGAGGTCGAAGCGATCCGCGCCGAGCCGGGCATGGGCGGGATCGACGTCAAGGTGATCCAGAACCAGGGTGACGAAGTGACCAGCTCGCTGATGGAACTGGCCGAAGCCGGCGGCATCGGCCTGCTGCTGTCGATCGCGGTGCTGTATTTCTTCCTGCGCCATTGGCCATCCACCCTGATGGTGACCCTGGCCATCCCGATCTGTTTCATCATGACCCTGGGCTTCATGTATTTCGCCGGGGTCACGCTCAACGTGCTGACCCTGATGGGCCTGCTGCTGGCGGTGGGCATGCTGGTGGACAACGCGGTGGTGGTGGTGGAGAGCATCTACCAGGAGCGCGAACGCATGCCCGCCAAGCCGCGCCTGGCGTCGTTGCTGGGCACCCGCAACGTGGCCATCGCGCTGTCGGCGGGCACCTTGTCGCACTGCATCGTGTTCCTGCCCAACCTGCTGGGCGAGACCAACAACGTCAGCATCTTCATGGCCCAGATCGCGGTGACCATCTCGGTCTCGCTGCTGGCCTCGTGGCTGGTGGCGGTCAGCCTGATCCCGATGCTGTCGGCGCGGATGAAGACGCCACCGGCGGTGCGCAGCAGCAGCGGCCTGATCCCGCGCCTGCAGCGTGGCTACGGGCGCATCCTGCGCTGGACCCTGGAGCATCGTGGCTGGAGCGTGCTCGGCATCCTGCTGATCATCGGCCTGAGCGTGGTGCCGGCCACCCAGACCAAGTTCGACATGTTCGGCGGCGGCTCGGGCAGCGAGGCGCAGGTGTACTACCAGTGGCAGGGCAGTTATTCCAAGGGCCAGATGGAAGAGGAGATCATCCGGGTCGAGGACTACCTCAATCTCAACCGCGAGCGCTTCAACATCACCCAGCTGTATTCCTGGTACAGCGAGCAGGGCGGTGCCAGCACCATGATCACCTTCGACGCCGACAAGGTGAAGGACACCAAGCCGATCACCGACATCATCAGCGAGGAACTGCCCAAGTCGGCGCGGGCCAAGCTGGGCATCGACGCGCAGGGAGGGCAGGGCGGCGGTGGTGGTGGGCAGAACGTGCAGGTGCAACTGGTGGGTGATTCCACCCAGACCCTGACCGAGCTGGCCGGCGGCGTGATCCCGCTGCTGGCTGCCCGCGGCGAGCTGCGTGACGTGCGCATCGATGCCGGCGACCAGAACACCGAACTCAACGTGCGCGTGGACCGGGAACGGGCGGCCGCGTTCGGCTTCAGTGCCGAGGAGGTTTCCGGCTTCATCGGACTGGCGTTGCGTGGCACCCAGTTGCGCGAGTTCCGCCGTGGCCAGACCGAAGTGCCGGTGTGGGTGCGCTTCGCCGGCGCAGAAAGCTACGGGCTGGAGGACATCGCAAGCTTCATGGTGCGCTCGCCGGACGGGCGCACCGTGCCGCTGCTGAGCATGGTCGACATCTCCCTGCTGCCAGCCGCCACCCAGATCACCCGCGACAATCGCCAGACCACGCTCACCATCCTCGCCAACCTGACCGATGACACCACCATTCCGGACGCGCGCAAGGCCATGGAACAGGCGCTGGACGCGGTGCAGTTTCCGGCCGGGTACTCATACACCTTCGATGGTTCCAGCTTCGAGGACGACCAGGAGGCCGTGCAGCAGATGATGTTCAACCTGCTGCTGGCGCTGGTGATGATCTACGTGCTGATGGCGGCGGTGTTCGAGTCGCTGCTGTTCCCCGCCGCGATCATGAGCTGCGTGGTGTTCTCGGTGTTCGGCGTGTTCTGGCTGTTCTGGATCACCGGCACGTCGTTCACCATCATGGCCTTCATCGGTATCCTGGTGCTGATGGGGGTGGTGGTGAACAATGGCATCATCATGGTGGAACACATCAACACCTTGCGGCGGCGCGGCCTGGCGCGCACCGATGCGCTGGTGGAAGGCAGCCGCGAGCGGCTGCGCCCGATCATGATGACCATGGGCACGGCGGTCCTGGCGATGGTGCCGATCTCGCTGAGCGACACGGTGATACTGGGGGGCCTGGAGTACTCACCCATGGCCCGGGCCGTGGCCGGCGGCCTGGCGTTCTCGACGGTGGTCAGCCTGCTGTTCCTGCCGACCATCTACGCGATCCTGGACGACCTCAGCAATGGCACCAGCCGCATCATCCGGCGTGCCCGCAGGCGCAAGGGTGAGCCGTCAGGTACGCCGGAAATACCCGCCGAAGCCTCGTAGGAGCGCCCCATGGGCGCGATGCTTCTCGCCCACTCGCCCAGGGCAGCCATTGCTGCGAGCGCAGCTGCCTGCGATGAGTTGTTACCGCGGAGCTTGCCTGAAAAGCGGAATAGCGCGGCGCAGGGGCGACCCTGCTGAGACGGCTCTACGCGGTGTCTGCCAGAGCTGCACAGCGCTGCCCCTGGTCAAACCAGGGCGCTCCTGCCCCCAGAGGAAGGCTGGGCACTTTTTTGCAAGATTCTCGCGAGCGCATCGCGGCCATGGGCTGCTCCTACCGGCGGCCCGGTGCGCTCAACCCACCAGTTTGCCCAGCATGCGCAGACCGCCGGTCCACACGCCGATGGCGGTGCCCATGCTGGTCAGGAAGAAGTTCAGCAGCACCCTGCTGACCCGGTTCCTCCACCAGCCGCGGGCGCTCTGCACGTCATCGCGCAGCGCCATGAAATCGGCGTAGGTGGGCTTTCGCAGGCTGGCCTCGACCACGGCGCTGACCGTCCCCGACGCCAGCGCCGGATGCAGTGGCGTCAGCGGTGAAGCCACGAAAGCAGCCAGGATGCTGAGCGGGTGGCCGCCGGCGATGGCGCAGCCGAGCGCACCCAGCAGGCCGGTGGCCAGCACCCATTGCAGCAGCAGGTCCGAGCCCACGTCCACGCCGCCCTGCCAGAATCCGATTGCAAAGCCTCCCGCCAGGAACAGCGCCAACAGCACGGTGAACCACGGAAAGCTGCTCGTGCTGGGGATCTCTTCCAGCTCCTGGCGCAACCCCACCGGCGACACGTCGTCCTCTGCCAGGTGCCGGGCCATGCCCTGCAGGTGGCCGGCCCCTATCACCACCAGCACCTCGCGCGCGCCGCTGGCGTGGGTGGCCGATTCGCGCAGGCGTGCAGCCATGTAGCGGTCGCGCTCGGCGATGATGGTCTGGTACAGGCCCGGATTCTCGTTGGCGAACTCGCCGAAGCTGGATTCGAGCAGGTCGCCCTGCTTGAGCTTTTCGATTTCCTCGTCGCCCACTTCCTCATCGGCGAACATGGCCACCAGGATCCCGGCGCTGATTTTGGCCCTGGCCCACCAGCCCAGGCTGCCAAGTGCGCGACGGAAGGTCAGGCCGACTTCGCGGTCGATCAGGTGCAGCGCCAGGTCGCGGTCGCGCGCATCGTTGGCGGCGGCCTTGAGTTCCGCGCCAGGTTCGACGCCCAGCTGTTCGGCCAGCCGCCGCTGGTAGGCGGCCAGCGCCAGGTTGGCTGCGAACAGGTACGTCTTGCCTTCGCGGATCACCTTGACCAGGTCAAGCCGGGCCAGGGTGTCGGGATCGCTGAGCGATTGCAGGCGCCCGGCATCGAGTTCCACCGCCACCGTGTCATAGCGGCCCGTGGCGATCGCCCCGCGCACCGCCTCCACGCTGCTGCGCGACACATGGGCGGTGCCCAGCAGGGTGTAGCGCACGCCGTCGCGCTCGACTACGAAGTGCGGCTGGCCTTCGATGGGATCGGGGTAGTGGCCGTATTCGGGCGCGGAGGGGTGGTTCGGGTCAGTCATCTGCAATGGTTTCCAGTCCACTGCGGTGCAGTAGACGTCGAAGGGGAAAGAGGAGCGCTGCGCCGCTGGGGCGCGCTGCGGCGATGGCAGTGCTGCAAGGCCTTGCTCAATCGATGTAGCGCTTGAGCAGGTCGCCGTAGGCGTCGATGCGACGATCACGCAGGAACGGCCAGATGCGGCGCACGTCCTCGCTGCGCGCCAGGTCGACCTCGGCCAGCAGCACCTGCGGCTGGTCGCCGGCCTCGGCCAGGAACTCGCCCTGTGGCCCCAGCACGTGGCTGTTGCCCCAGAACTGGATTCCAGAAGTGCCCGTTGGCGACGGCTCATGCCCGACCCGGTTGCAGCTCAGTACCGGCAATCCGTTGGCGATCGCGTGGCCGCGATGGCTGAGGATCCAGGCCTCGCGCTGGCGCGAGCGTTCGGCCTGCTCGTCGTCCGGGTCCCAGCCAATCGCCGTGGGGTAGAGCAGCAGTTCGGCCCCGGCCAAGGCCATCAGTCGTGCAGCCTCCGGGTACCACTGGTCCCAGCACACCAGCACGCCAAGCTTGCCCACCGAAGTCTGGATCGGCTGGAAGCCCAGGTCGCCCGGGGTGAAATAGAACTTCTCATGGAAGCCCGGATCGTCGGGGATGTGCATCTTGCGGTACTTGCCGAGGACCGCGCCGTCCTTTTCGAATACCACGGCGGTGTTGTGGTACAGGCCGGCTGCGCGGCGTTCGAACAGCGAGCTGACCAGGACCACGCCATGCTGCCTTGCCAGCGCGCCCAGGCGCTCGGTGCCGGGCCCGGGGATCGGCTCGGCCAGGTCGAACTCGGCCACCGATTCGTGCTGGCAAAAGTAGGCGCCGTTGTGCAGCTCCTGCAGCAGCACCAGGCGGGCGCCGGCTGCGGCAGCCTCGGCCACGCGCTGCTCGATCAGCGCCAGGTTGGCATCGGCATCGCCCTGGTTGCGTTCCTGGACAAGTGCGACAGGCAGGGGCTTGCGGGTCATGACGGGGCCGGCTCGGTTTGGCCAAACATGGTATCGCGAGGCGCGTTAACCAGGCTGATCACATCGCCGCCGCAATACGCCACCGTCCTACGGCAGCAGCCCCGCCGGCAACTGCATGGTCAGGCAATGCAGGCTGCCGTTCTGCCAGATCAACGGACGGCAAGGAACCTGCACGATCTGGCGCGACGGGAAGGCTTCGGCCAGCACGGCAGCAGCAGGGGCATCGGCCGGATCGTCGTAGGCGGGCATGAGCACGGCCCCGTTGACGATCAGGAAGTTGGCATAGGAAGCGGCGAGGCGTCGCCCCTGGTCCAGCACCGGTTGCGGCCAGGGCAGGGGGAACAGGCGGTAGGGCTTGCCAGCGGCGGTACGCAGCCCCGCGATCTCCGCAGCCATGGCCTGCAGTTCGGCATGGTGTGAGTCGCTGGCGTCGTCGCAAGCCTGGTAGATGATCGCGTCACCGGGTGCGAACCGCGCCAGGGTGTCGATATGGGCGTCGGTGTCGTCGCCCTCCAGGTAGCCATGTTCCAGCCACAGCACTCGCTGCTGGCGCAGCCAGCCCGCCAGCTTGGCGGTCAGCTCCTCGCGGCTGGCTTCGGGATGGCGCTCGTGCAGGCAGCGCCAGGTGGTCAGCAGCGTGCCTGCGCCATCGGTTTCGATGGCCCCGCCTTCCAGGGCGAAATCGATGGCCTGGACGAAATAGTTCTGGAACAGCTGCATGCCCGAGAGCTCGCCAACCAGGCGGTCGTCGCGGCGCGACTCGAACTTTCCGCCCCATCCGTTGAAGCGGAAGTCCAGCAGCTTGAAGTTGCCATTGCCGCGCAGGATGACCGGACCGGTATCGCGCAGCCAGGTGTCGTCGTACTCGGCCGGGACGAACCGCACCTGCGCCATGTCCACCCGCGCCGAGCGCAGGCGCGCCTCGGCGTAGACCTGCAGGTCCTCATCCTCGGCGCAGATCACCACCGGCTCGAAGCGGGTGATGGCCGCAACCAGCGCGACGTAGGTGTCCTCCACCGGGCCCAGGCGGTCAGCCCAGTCGGTACCGGCGTGCGGCCAGGCCAGCAGGATCGCGGACTGCGGCTCCCACTCGGCCGGGAAACGGAAGGCTTCTGACATCGGGCGCTAGCGGAACGGCGGCTTGGGCCCGACTTCCTGCGGGCTGGACTGGCTGGCCACCACGTCGATCACCCGGCTGCGCTCGAAGTACACGATGAATCCCGGATAGACCCAGCGGTTTATGACCGGCCATTGCGCCTTCTGGCCACCACGCGGCTCCAGCTTCTGCTGGGGTGGGCCGAAGCGCGACTCGACCTGGGCGGCCGTGAGCCCGCGGACGGGGGTCGGGGCTGGCTCCAGCCGGGCGCGATCGATCAGCAGCACATCGGCCGAGGCGGTGCCGGACAGTGCCAGCAGGAGGGACATTGGAACGGCGAACAGTCGAATCTTCATGGCGGCACTCCCGGTTGACGCGCCTTTATAGCAAATACACCCCGGCAAAAACCCGCCGCGCCAGCGTAGACCTGGGCAACTGCAGAGGTGGGCGCGTCGCCACGCGCCCGGGCAAGCGAGGCCCGACCAGAAAAAAAGCCGCCTCGCGGCGGCCTTCGGGCAGGCACCACCAGGTCACTTCAGCGCTGGCGGGCCTTGAAACGCGGGTTCGACTTGCAGATCACGAAGACCTTGCCACGGCGGCGGACCACCTTGCAGTCGCGATGACGGGTCTTTGCCGACTTCAGGGAGGAAAGGACTTTCATGACGAACCTCGGGTGTTGGTTGGATGGGGCTGGAACAGCCGCCCATTCTATCCGGCTTTGTCCTTGGCTTTCAAGCCTTTGCAGCTGCAAAGGCCCAAGCGCTGGCGGCGGGCGAGGCCGGGCGGGCGCATACTGGGGGGCCCCTGCACGGAGCACGCATGTCCAATCCCATTCCTGTCCTGACCATCGACGGACCCTCCGGCGCCGGCAAGGGCACCGTCAGCCGCCTGGCCGCCACGCGCCTGGGCTGGCACTACCTTGATTCCGGTGCCCTGTACCGGGCGGTGGGGGTGGCGGCCAGCTGGGCCAACCTGGACGTATCGGACCCCGCCGCACTGGTGCGCTGCGCCTTCGACACCCGGGTCGAGTTCCGTGACGCGGGGGGTGGCGACCTGCGGGTCCTGGTCAACGGCAGCGACGCCACCGACGAACTGCGCCTGGAGACCACCGGTGCGGTGGCCTCGGCGATCGCCGCCTTCCCCGAGGTGCGCTCGGCCCTGAAGGAGCGCCAGCGGGCCTTCCGCCAGCCCCCGGGGCTGGTGGCTGACGGCCGCGACATGGGTACGGTGATCTTCCCCGATGCCGCGTTCAAGGTGTTCCTCACCGCGAGCGCCGAGGAGCGCGCGGAAAGACGCTATAACCAGTTGAAAGACAAAGGGGTTTCCGTTACATTGGACGGTCTGTTGCGCGAGATCCTCGCCCGCGACGCCCGTGATGCACAACGCACGGTGGCGCCCCTGAGGCCGGCCGAAGACGCCGTCCCCATCGACACCACCGGCCTGGGCATCGAGGAAGTGGTGGAGCGCGTGCTGGCCTTGCTTGAAGGTTAGCCCGCGCCGATTCCTGCGGATGCCATGAGCATCCTGCGGGAAGTGTTCGGACCAATGCTGCAACAGCAACAGCCCCGCCTGGGATGTCCCGGGCGGTTTTTCCACAACAACACTCACGGTCAAAGGCAATACCGCCCAGGCCGACAACGGGTGGACCGGATGCGCCTCGCAACAGCGCCCGGTCTGCGTCATCAACCGAGATTTTTTTCAATGATCGAATCATTTGCAGAACTGTTTGAACAGAGCCAGATCCACCTCACCAAGCTGAAGCCCGGTTCCATCGTCATGGGTACGGTGGTCGAGGTACGCAATGACGTGGTGGTGATCAATGCCGGTCTGAAGTCCGAAGGCATCGTGCCGATCGAACAGTTCCGTAACGACGACGGCACCCTGACCATCGCCGTCGGCGACGAGGTCAAGGTCGCGCTCGACTCCCTCGAGAATGGCTTCGGCGAGACCGTGCTGTCGCGCGAGAAGGCCAAGCGCGCCATGGTGTGGGACGAGCTGGAGGAAGCGCTGGAGGCCAATGCCACCATCACCGGCCGCATCAGCGGCAAGGTCAAGGGCGGCTTCACCGTCGACATCAAGGACGTCCGCGCGTTCCTGCCGGGCTCGCTGGTCGACGTGCGCCCCGTGCGCGACCCGGGCTACCTGGAAGGCAAGGAGCTCGAGTTCAAGCTGATCAAGCTGGATCGCAAGCGCAACAATGTGGTGGTCTCCCGCCGTGCGGTGGTCGAGAGCGAGCATTCGGAAGAGCGCGAGCAGCTGATGGACAAGCTGGTCGAGGGCGTGGTGCTGAAGGGCGTGGTCAAGAACCTGACCGACTACGGCGCGTTCGTGGACCTGGGCGGCATCGACGGCCTGCTGCACATCACCGACATGGCCTGGAAGCGCGTGCGCCATCCGTCCGAGGTGGTCGAAGTGGGCCAGGAGCTGGACGTGCGCGTGCTCAAGTACGACCGCGAGCGCAACCGCGTCAGCCTGGGCCTCAAGCAGCTGGGCGAGGATCCGTGGGACAACATCGCGCGTCGCTACCCGGCCAACAGCCGCGTGTTCGGCAAGGTCTCCAACGTCACCGATTACGGCGCGTTCGTCGAGATCGAGCCGGGCGTGGAAGGCCTGGTGCACGTCTCGGAAATGGACTGGACCAACAAGAACGTCAACCCCTCCAAGGTGGTGCAGGTGGGTGACGACGTCGAAGTGATGGTGCTGGACGTGGACGAGGAGCGTCGCCGCATCTCGCTGGGCATGAAGCAGGTTGCCGCCAATCCGTGGGAAACCTTCGCCGCGATCCACAAGAAGAACGACAAGGTGTCGGGCCAGATCAAGTCGATCACCGACTTCGGCATCTTCATCGGCCTGGACGGCGGTATCGACGGCCTGATCCACCTTTCGGACATCAGCTGGAATTCCACTGGCGAAGACGTGGCCCGCAACTACAAGAAGGGCGACACGCTGGAGGCCGTGGTGCTGGCAGTGGACCCGGAGCGCGAGCGCATCAGCCTGGGCGTCAAGCAGCTGGAGCAGGACCCGTTCGGCCAGTTCATGGCCGCCAACCCGAAAGGCTCCAAGCTGGAAGGCACCATCCGTGAAGTGGACGCCAAGGGCGCCATCGTCGACCTCGCCGAGGGCGTGGAAGGCTACGTGGCCGCGCGCGACATCAGCACCGAGCGCGTGGACGACGCCAGCCAGCACCTGAAGGTGGGCGAGAAGATCGAAGCGCGCTTCGTCGGCATGGACCGCAAGGGTCGCGTGCTGCAGCTCTCGATCAAGGCCAAGGACGACGCCGAGATGCGCGAAGTGCTGGAGGACTACCAGTCCACCCAGTCCTCCTCGGCCTCCACCGGCGCCACCACCCAGCTGGGCGCGCTGCTGCGCGCGCAGCTGGACGGCAACAAGTCCGAGTAGGCAAGGCAACAGCCCCGCTCCGGCCCGGGTTCCAACCCGGGTCGGCAGCGGCATGTTTCGCCCAACCACGTGCAGATGACCAAATCCGAACTCATCGAGATACTCAGCCGACGCCAGCCGCATCTCAAGGTCGATGACGTCGACCTGGCGGTCAAGTCGCTGCTGGAGATGATGGGCGGCTCGCTGGCCCAGGGCGAACGGATCGAGATCCGTGGCTTTGGCAGCTTCTCGTTGCACTACCGTCCACCGCGCGTGGGCCGTAATCCGAAAACCGGCGACTCGGTGGCACTGCCAGCCAAGCACGTCCCCCATTTCAAGCCCGGCAAGGAACTGCGCGAACGCGTGAGTCCGGTCACGCCGGTAGAGGACAATGGCGACTAGCCATGCCTGCTTCGCGCGTCCCCGCGCAACGGTCCTTCGGACCGCGCTGCAAACTCCCATCCAGCGGAGCCGGCCAATGTATCCCTGCTGCCTGGTCCTGTGCCTGCTGCCCGATTGCCAACCCTCGGCGAGGTGCTGACCGATGGACTTCCTGACCGAATGGTTCTGGTTCTTCCTGTTCCTGCCCCTGGCTGCGCTGAGCGGCTGGGTGATCGGCAGGCGCGGTGGCCAACGGCACGGCGACAGCCAGGTCAGCCGTTTGTCGACCACCTATTTCCGTGGCCTCAACTATCTCCTCAACGAACAGCCGGACAAGGCGATCGAGTTGTTCCTGCACATCGCCGAACTGGACAAGGAGACCTTCGAGACCCAGGTTGCGCTGGGCCACCTGTTCCGACGGCGGGGCGAGGTGGACCGTGCGATCCGCCTGCACCAGAGCCTGGTGCAGCGGCCTGACCTGAGCGACACGCAGAAGGTCCAGGCCCTGCTTGCGCTGGGCGAGGACTACCTGCGGTCGGGACTGCTGGACCGGGCCGAGACCGTGTTCACCGACCTCACCCGCATCGACCAGCGCGCGCCACAGGCGCTCAAGCACCTGATCGGGATCTACCAGACCGAGCGCGACTGGGAGCGAGCGATCAGCAACGCGCTGCGCTACGAAGAAGTCAGTGGCGAGGCGATGGGCAAGCTGGTGGCGCAGTTCGAATGCGAGCTGGCCGAACGCCACCGCACCGCCAACGACGCTGCGCAAGCCCGGGCAGCGATCGCGCGGGCGTACCAGGCCGATGCGTCCTGCGTGCGCGCGGGAATCCTGGAAGGCCGGATCGAATCCGACGCGGGTAACCCCGAGGCTGCGATCCGCGCGTTCGAGCGCGCTGCCCGCCATGACCCCGACTACCTGCCCGAGGTGATGCCGGGGCTGCTGGAGAACTACCGACAGGCCGGCGACCAGGCCGGTGCGCGCGCGTTCCTGTCGGAGATGTGCGAACACTATCGCGGCATCGCGCCGGTGCTGGCACTGACCCACCTGATCGAGGCGCAGGATGGCGTGGCTGCCGCGCGCACCTACCTGGCGCGCCAGTTGAAGGACCGTCCATCGGTGCGTGGAGAGGCCGCGCTGATCGATCTGACCCTGGCCGACGGGGCCGACGCCACCGCCACCCTGCACGATCTCAAGCACATCACCGACCAGCTGCTGGTACGCAACCCCAGCTATCGCTGCACGCGCTGCGGCTTTGGCGCGCGCACCCATCACTGGCAGTGCCCCAGTTGCAAGGAATGGGCGACGGTGAAGCCGCTGCTGAACTACGCGGTGATCTGATGTCGTTTGCCCTCTGGATGCTGCTGCACCTGGTGCTGGCAGCAGCAGGCACATGGTTGGCCAGGGGCTATGCGCTGCGCCGGCAGCTGCTGGACCAGCCTGGTGAGCGACGCAGCCACCGGGTGGCTACGCCCAGGGGCGGCGGTGTCGCCATCGTGGCCACGGTGCTGGCCGGGATGGCCTGGCTGGGATGGCGGGAGCCCGGGCAGGCGGGGGTGTTCGCCTGGGTCGCCGCTGGCCTGGTGGTGGTGGCTGCCGTGGGCTGGATCGATGACCACCGGCCGCTGTCACCGTGGTGGCGGC
>Ga0335395_10002281_pt1 | contig 11907 bp, 10 predicted proteins | sample MAT02_FD_205744 | JGI IMG/M metagenome (GOLD analysis project Ga0335395, IMG submission 205744) | Freshwater microbial communities from Lake Fryxell liftoff mats and glacier meltwater in Antarctica - MAT-02 (spades assembly) (version 2) ...
ATCCAATCGATCGCGGCGACACGTCTGCGCGACTCCTGTCGCCGCCAGGACCGCACGGGAGGAGTTCATGAAGGGTCGCTCGAATCGTATCCAGGCAGTGGGCAGGGACTTCGAGTTTCAGAAGTTGATTGCAGTGAATCATCACTGAGGATGCGTTCTGACTATCTGCCCTTGGTTGACCAGGTTGGCTTACCGCTAGATCAACCGTCGAGTCAATCGCTTGGGTTTGGCGGTGCTGGCTACGGGTTCCAGCGCGTTTGGCCCAGTAGTAGAACGAGTATGTGTGGATGTTTTCTTGAGCGCAGAATCTGGCAATCGACAGCCCCGAATTGCGAAAGCGACTGAGACGTTGCGACCAAAGAGAGAACTTGGACTGATCAGGAATCCGGGACATATTTGCATCCTCGAACCCGTGGGACGAACGTGACCTTGTGATCACACCGCAACCCTACAACACGACAACCAACCGCGCCGCCGCAGCCCTTACTGGCTGTGGTGTACGCTTACGTTTCAACCCCCAGGCAACGTGCTGAGTCCCTCAGCTTTCCGATTATCCGCGAGGATAGGGGAACAGTCGCTTTAGTCTATTAATTGGATTCTCAAAAAACTTCCAAGATATGAACGCAGCGAAAATTGACACGACGATGCAGGGGAAGAATAGAACCACGCTTCTTTCCGGTTCCGAAAAACCTGCCTTTCCTGCAAGTCGCCAAACAAGTTGCCCGCTGAACATATGAAGGACATAGATCCCGTAGCTTATACGTCCAATCCCAGCAGCCCAGGAGTTACCCAGAATAATACTAGCGTAACCGGTCTCTTGCCTCGCCGCCCTGTCAATAACGAATACGAAGAACAATGCTGCAAAAAAGTCTGCGACAACGAAATTGATTTTGCCTGCCGTGTCATCCTGTAGTCGGATCTCCGCAAAATTCCAAAGTAAAAATTGTAGGACGATAAATAAAAAGCCCGTTACTCCACAGACATTGAGGAGCCGCGTTAATGCGTCCTGATTTGGTGAGTACAAGCGACCGTAAGCTAAGAGCGACCCCATAACCAGTGAATCGATGTTACTTGTGGGAAACACCATCGCCACGCCCGGGAGATAGCCAAAGAAAAAACGCAAGATAAATCGCGTTACAACTCCGCAAACAATACATACAACCATGACTTTTGGTATCTGCTGAATCGGCGTAAGCAGCAACACCAGCGGCCAGATCAAATAAAATTGTTCTTCGATCGCCAGCGTCCACAATATCGAGGCGCCTGGGATAGCGGAAATGCTTTCTTGGTTAAACATCAAGATGTTATGCAGATACGAAGCAAACCAGGGGAAATAAGAAGCCATTTCTTTTGTCGCCACAAGCAACAGTACGATATACGCATAATACAACGGGAATATTCTTAGTGCGCGGCGGGCGTAGAATGAGTAGAGCACGGAGGCAATCTTGGCTTCGGGCCTTTTTTCCCGCAGAAGAATGCCCGTTATCAAGAAACCACTAAGCACAAAAAACATCCGCACCCCAAACCAACCCCAGCGATACGAATCGCGAAGCAAATTATCGTAAGGCAGAAAATGCCAAACCATAACCAAAAACACAGCGATCGCCCGAAGCCCGTCCAGGTGGGGATAGTAGTCAAAACTGTGCGTCGTGCGAGCAGGCAAGTCCGGAGACGCTTGTCCGATCTTTTCTTCAGCCATTAGGGCGTCTCAATTCCAATAATGCGTAGCTTGTCAAAAAGTTGATCGGGTATCTGACGAGTAAGTTTGCCTTAACGACTTCGCATTGATGTAGGAACCCAAGACGCTTCCTGTAATACGGATGCCCAAAAAAACCGTGATAGCGAACAACCTCGTACCCAATCGACTCAAATTTTTTAATCATGGAATTTGTGGGGCCTCTGCTCCAGGAGTAGAACGCACGAAATTTTGCTAGGTGATATTCGTCACGGGGATTGAATGTGGATAGTAGTCGAGAGCTAATCCATTCCGGAAGTACGCGGTTTGCAACGAATGGCAAGGCGTAGAGCGTTGAGAAAAGATGGAACGTTCGCCCTCCCGGCTTCAGTGCATTGAGAATATTTTCGTAGTAATTTCTGCCCGATTTCACATGTTCATTGACCATTTTACTGAATATAAGATCGTACGTGTTCTCAAGTTTCAAGTTCGGCTCACTGAAATCTTGAAGCAGCGTTTGATAGCTCGCATCGGCTTTCGCGAGTTCGTTTGGCTCGATGTCATTAGTCGTGTAAATTAGATTGGGATGACCCGCTAGAAAGTCGGGCTTGACAGTGGGATTGGCTCCCGAACCGATTTCCAAAACACTATTCGGTCGGTGGGTGTCCAGATAATCCTTGACAAACGATTCACTCCTCTGCCATCCAGGGAATTGCAACCACGTGCCGTAGGCGATATCCATCTAACGTTTCCTCTTAAAGGTGACACGGAGCTCTTTTGGTTGAGCGAAAAGCATCAATACCAAGTGTCGAGCTTGATTTTAAGCAACTGTTCAACTTGCTCAATATCGGGGCGGAATGTCTTTCGAAGTTGGTCGCGGAAATCCTCGCTCAGGGGCGCGCGCGGTTCTCGTTTTGACAGCGAATGAGCGAGCCAGTCTCGCATCGGAATCGACGCATTAGCATAGACATGTCGTATCCTTTTCATAAGTGGCTCGATAAGCTGGGGGGGGTTTTGATAAAGCCTTCCGAGAATTCGAGAGCGATACTGCCTGGCCGCGTTCATGCGCGGAAATTCGGAGCGGCCATTGCTCTCCAGTTCCAGGAACTGACATGTCGCATCATAGACACTTTTGGTGTTGCCGCAGAAATCTTCGAACAGAAAGACTTTCCGTTGTGACTCAGGCACAAGATCAAAGAGACGCTCCAATTGGACTCCATAGCTGGCGACGTCCTTGTATTGAAGTTGATTGACCATCACACATTGATGAGGCACCTTCTCGCCCTGCGCACGCTGGCTCTGTAAGTCCCAGGCTGTTTTGAAGTCTACAACATCCTCAAAGTAGTGGCGGAGCAGTTCACCATGCATGCCGTATGCGACGTCAACAGGGTTACGTAACAAAACGATGAACTTACTATCGGAATTGAACTCGATAATATTTTTGACCGCATTGTGTGATTGCAAATAGTTGGTTGAACCTTCACCAATCGCCACATATCCTTCGGAACCTCGGAAGTATCGAAGATAATCCTCTAAGGTGAACACATTGTGACGATTTCGTGCCTGCGGATGGTCGGAAGACCAAAAGAACAACTCTTTTGGTTTCGCAAAGAAGACTTCCGGGTGCTCTGAAAGGTAGTGCGCCAAGGCCGTCGTTCCCGACTTTGGTGCCCCTATGATAAAGAAGTTTGGTCGTGACACAGCAGCCTCTTTTAAACCGAGTTACGCGAAAGATGAAGACGAGCAAGAAACTCGCTGGGCCTGATCGCCAAGGAAGGTTCCAGCGATGTGTTGAGCCCCGTCAATCGCCAGCACTGAAACCACGTCACTACGCTTATTGCTGCCGCCGAAAACGTCACCAACCAAGCAAGGCCGATGGCACCATGGTTCAACGCCATCCAGGGTCCGACGAAGACTAACACTGCAAAACCAAGTGCAGCCAATTGGAGTGAAATGCGTTCGTGGCCGGTCAACGAAAGCACCAAACCGCAAGGTCCGGTGACGACCACAAAAACCTGACCGACGACGAGAATTGGCAACATTGCAGACGCGGCTTCATAGCCGGGACCAAACAACAATTGCAGTACGAACGATGGCGAGATAATTGCCGCCAATGAAACGATTAAGGCAGGGAAGCCAATTGCCGTCGTGCCAGCCCTCAAAAAGGACTCCAGCGCACGCTTCTGAGCATTGTCTGTCGCTCCCCCAATCAGGCCGCCGGCCGTCAGATTCAATGCTGCCAAAGGCATCGCTACCAGCAGCGTCCAGCGTCGTGCGGCGATGTAGGCATAACGGTCTGTTTCACTGGGAAACCACGCCGTCAAAAAGAAATCGCCCTGGGTGGTAAGGAACATCAGGGCTCCCGAAATCGCCAATGGCCAGGATATTGCGAACAGGGTGCATAGTGAGTACTCGCTGGGAATTACTTCCGACGGTAATGTTTGTTGACCCAACGGGCGTGAGCCATTTACAACTATAGTCAAGCCTAGGAGCGTGATAATCGCTGAAAGCATCAGACCGACACTATACGCCCAAGCCACTTTCACCCAATCACCGTCAATCCAACCTGGCATAGCGTAGAGCACAATGAACAGGAAAAGACTAGCAAACGGAGTGCCTCGAATCCCACCAAACAAGGCTGAGAGCCCAGGGTAATTTAGTCCGCGCGCCGCGTCCGTCACGATCTGTAGCCATCCCATTCCGAGCGATGCAACGATCACCGCAAAGGCTAGCACAAAAGTACCCGGTCTAGCAAATAGGCATTGTGCAGCCCATGGCGTCGCCAGTACGATAATGCAGCATACTGTCAATGACGCAATTGCCGCCAGTAAAGCGACTTGGAGGAGGATTGTTTTGGTTAGCCTTGCAGAATTTTCAGTTACACTATTGGCTTCGGCGAGGAGACGCAACGATACGATTCCCAGCCCGAAGGAGCTTGCCAGCCCAAGAAGTGTGATCGCTGTTCGAAAAACCGCAAAGTGACCAAACGAGATCGGTTCAAGCGCTCTAGCAAGTAGCACCGTCATGGCGATACCTGACCCAATCGATAGAAAACGACCAATTAGTGCCGCAGCACCATGCCGTCGAACTTCGTTTCTCATCAAACTTCGTGCAGCCGTGTTAGAGTTCCGCGTACTTCACCAAGTATAGTTTCAAAGTTGAATCGTCGCAATTGCTCCGCCAAAAGAATCGACCATTTTACAAATGCCAATCCGTATTGTTTTTGATGAAATTTTAATATGTATCCCCAGGCAAACTCATCGACGTCGCGACTGGCTGCTCCTACGATTTGGGTCGCGGGGGGCACGTTCGTTTTCTTCGCGGCATGGCTCTTTCCCCCTGCCTGGTACACTCGCATTTACGAGGACAAAAACTTCATCTTTGGTGATGTTCGATCGTTTATTTTTTGTTCGGCATGCATTCTGGCTACAATAGCCGGTTTGACGGTCGCGATTTATCGGAGGTCGCGACCGCGCATCGTTGCAACTCCAGTTTCCCCATTTCACTCCGCACCGCTGACGGAGTTATTGCTAATTTTGACCTGCCTACTATTGACTATTGGATCGATAGCGATCCTCTCACGGAGCGGCGCCGTCAACGCCTTTGGAACAGCAATCTCCTCCGAAGGTCAAGGCATCAGGGGAGGCATTCGTCAGGATGCAGACGATGGCGAATCGTTGGGTTGGGAAACGCTTATGGTTCCCGTCTCCTTTGCTATGCCATTAGTCTATTTCTGCGTGCGATCCTCAGATATGCGATCGAGGAACCGACACCTTTTCTACGTGTTGGTTGCGATGTACATCTTGGTCGCGATCATTACGACCAAACGAAACTATCTTGTTCGACCCGGTTTTGGATGTTTGTTGATCTTCATGGCTTGGCCTTCTGTAAAGAGATTCTCTTTTGACAAAGGGATCCTGGTGTCGGCTAGTGCCGTTCTTACGTGTTTGCTGATGTTCGTCAGTCTCGCATTCGTTCGATTTGGACCAGATGGCGTAAATTCGTCAGCGTCTGAAATTGGACGATATCTTATCACGCCTTACAACACCGCCGCATTAATTATTAATGATGTGCTACGAATGCCGGGAAGTGGCTCAGGTTACTACTGGACGCAGTTCATTTGGCAATTCCCGGTAGTTAGCGAGCTTCTGGATCTGCCAACGGTACGAGCGGAGTTCTTTGGCGACAAGCCCCTGCACGGGGCGCTAGAGCGAGGCCCGCTATTGAAGTCCTACGGAATCACAACAGGGACCGCAATTCCGGCATTCGCCTGCTCCTATATCGATTTCGGATGGCTTGGCATCTTGCCTTTTTTTGTTTCGGGCGTCCTATGTGGGTTTGCCTGGAGATCGTTTTTGCTTGGTCGCTTGATCGGCTTGTGTTTCTATCCGGTGATCGCTTACTCGTTTTTGGAATGGCGAGCCAACCTTCTCTTTCCTCCGTCGACTTTAGGCTTCTTTATGGTTGTTTACTTCACTTTAGTTTTTTTTCGATTCATCGAAGTGTCGTTGCGACGGTCAAACTCTGTTGCATGATTCATGCGTAACCGATCACGGGCTGGACGAAGGATTCGAGAAATCGATCTGGACACGAAGTGCCAGTTTCAGCACCAATGGGCGCATGTCTGCACCGATTCCACCGTCGAAGATCGCTATTCCGCCCGAAATCGAGGCGGAGATGACTCCTGCGGTCAAGGCTTTTTTCTTGGTGGTGTGCGCACAGTATGAAGCCCGGATTGCTGAACTGGAAGAGCAAGTCAAACGACTGTCTGCCAAAACACCGAAAGCTACCCCGAACAACTCATCACTGCCATCGAGCACGATTCATCCTCATAACGATCATGACAAACCCGGCAAGAAGAAGCCGAAATCTAAGCATCGTTCGGAAAATTGGTGTCGCAAGGGTTCGTAAAATGGGTGATGCTGTTCTCCCTTTGAAAAGTTGAGTATAACTTCAATTAAAGCGAGGCCAAGGATGGCAACATTGGCGTTTGAAACGGATTCGGATATCTTAAAGTCCTTAACGTCAACTTGCTTCTTGCTTGCTCAGTGATGAGCATCTCGGTTAGATTGCGCAATTAACAGTACCAATGCGACGAACGGCTTTCCGTAAAAGCCGTCATAGTGGCTAAAACTTCAACATTACGTAATTTTGGCTGTAGAAAATGCGAGGCGGATTTCGAGGTAAGTTAGAGTACATATCGGTTGAACGGGGCTGTAACAAACTTCGCTGATACTACGCCGGTCGTTTTGCATCCCAATCGGTTTCCGTGAAAGCGAATCGAGCTCGTTTGTCGACATTTGCCATCGACATACCGTCTCCTGGGTAACTATGATTACCGGTTAACTGACGATCGTTCGCCAATTTACGGGACTGCGAGTCCTTGTTTGCGAGAATTTGTAGTGAAGTCGATACGAGTGCTGATGATCAGCGAAGCGACCAGCGCCGGGGTTGGCAAATACACCATCGATCTTGCCGAAGGATTGTTGAACCAAGGGCACGAAGTGCATCTCCTTTACGCCACGGCACGCATTGATAATGCCTTTCGTGAAGGACTCGCTAGGCTTTCCGGTCTTCGGTCCGAAGTCATCGAGTTCAAGAGATCGCCACATCCCGAAGACGTTTTCAACGTCTCCAAAGTTCTCAAATACATTCGCCAACACGGACCAATGGATATTCTCCACGGCCAAAGCTCTAAAGGAGGCGCAATTTCCCGGCTAGCCGGGATCGCCGTCCGCTGCCCTGTGGTCTACACGCCGCTTTGTATCTCGACGCTTGCTCCGACGTTTGGACGAATTTCAAGAGCCATATTCGGTCGTATTGAATGGCTCCTTGCAATGAAGACATCAATGATTTTGTGCGCCTCTCAAGATGAGTTCGACCATATCAATTCACTTGGAATTCCATTCAAAAAACTCAGACTGGTTCACTATGGCGTTGCGCCACCGATCAACTCGAGTCGCGACGCAGTTCGGCGGTCGTTGGGGCTTCAACAAGACGCAATTCTAGTAGGCTTCGTCGGCAGGTTCACGGCTCAGAAGAATCCAGAAATGCTAGTTCGTGCGTTCGCAGCGGCGGCACAACAGACTGCAGAAGCGAGGCTGGTATTAATCGGTTCTGGCGAACTAGAGCCGAGCTTACGTCGAATCGCGGAAGAGTTAGGAATCTCGCAGCGCATCGATTGGTTAGGTTATCGCCCAGGATGCCAGTCCATGCCAGCGTTCGATATTCTGGCTGTCCCTTCAAGCTACGAGAGTCTGCCGTATGTGATGCTTGAAGGGTTGACCATTGGCCTACCGATTGTCATTACTGCGGTGGCAGGTGCGCGAGACGGCGTAGTCGATGGTGTCAACGGCTTTGTGATCGAGCCTTACGACGAAGCCGCAATGACTCAGTGTCTGCAGAAATTGATTGAGTCAGCTCAACTGCGAGAATCGTTCTCAGCGGCGGCGAAAATGAGTTCTGCTGAGTTCACGTTGAGCAGGATGATTGAAAAGACAATGGACGTGTACGAACAATGCTTAACCAGCAGCCACAAACAGGCGACGGATAACTAGAATCCATATGTCCAAAATACTGCTTACATCGTTCACGCCATCAGTCTATGGTGCCGGTCGAATGGCGGCCATCTTCGCGCTTGAACTCAAGCGGCTTGGTCACGAAGTCCATTTTGTTTACGAGCGAGAATTAACCGACGACCAGCCCTCGATCGCCACGGAATTGCAGGGGCATCAAATTAAGACCCGACATATCGTCAAGATGAGCTCGGAATTAATTCCCGGGCTGCGCCATCCGCTTTCAGAGTATATTTCTCAAGAGCGATTTGAGTTGGTCATTTCAAGCCAACTTCGCGATGCCGCGCCCGCGATGGCTGCCGCCCATCGCCAGCGTATCAAAGCAGTCATGATGTGCATGAATCTGCCGCATTTTAGTGGCAGTCCTGTCGTTAAGATTATCAAGCATCGGGTTTACCAAAATGCGGCTTCAAAGCACGCCGACCATGTTGTGGTCGTCGCCCCTGCGATCGAAGAGGAACTCGTCAAGAATTTTCGAGTCGCGGCAGCCGATATAACCGTCATTCCCTGCGGCTTAGACATCGCATCGATTCCTGCGGTGGACCAAGGCAAAGTCGCACGCCTGAGGGTTGAACTCGGGCTGCAGGACGCCAGCTTTGTCGCTGTCAACTTGGCTCGCATTCACCGCCAAAAAGGCCAGGATTTACTTTTGGAAGCACTGCGGAAACTTAGCGAAACGAAATCGCTTCCCGTAGGCTTTAGGATGCTCTTTGTCGGTGGACCTGAAAACGACGAAGGTAAACGTTTAATGGATCAACATATCGAAGCGACGCATCGAATGGGGCTGGACTCCTACGTCCGTTTCGTAGGGTTTCGCGACGACTATCGTAATTTCCTTTACATTGCAGATGCGTTCATTCTGTCGTCCCGCTGGGAAGGACTTCCGCTGGTTGTCTTGGAAGCGTTTGCGGCCAATGTTCCGGTATTGATGACTGAATACGGAAAGCGGTTCGATCGATTTCGACAAGGCGTTGATGGGTTCTACGCCCCAAACGAGAATCCTGCAGCACTAGCAGCAGCAATCGCGAGGCTAATGGAACTAAGTCCGGTGGAAAGGAAAGCGATCGGAAAAAACGGACATGATTTCCTCCAGAAAAATTTGACGTTGCAAAGCTCGCTGCTTAAGTTTGGTCAATTGATTGATCGCGTGCTCGCTCCCAGCACTTCTCTAACCCCGTCTTCAGTTCCATCCACCTAAAGTTCGGTAGCATCGATAATAATTTCTCGGAATTCAGACTCACGCTTTGAATGTCGGTAGGGCGAGCCATGACTTTGTTTAGCTCAAACTTGCGATCGCAGATCAGCCGCAACAAAGCAACCAATTGATTGAGTGAGGTCGCAGTCCCAGTACCCAAATTATAGACGGCAGTATCGCCCAGTCGGTCGCAACTGCTGGCCATGCAGTACGCCGCGTCGTTGATGTAAACGTAATCTCGCTCGGCTGTCCCATCTCCAAACAAAGTAAGTGCCTTTCTCGCCTCCAAAGCGGCGATCCAGTGCGGCAAAACTCCCTGGCCAGGGCGTGTCGGTTGTCCGGGTCCGTAAAGATTAGCGACTCGGTAAATGTCAACCTTGCATCCGCCCCGGTCCGCGCTTGAAAGCAGCAATTGCTCGGACGCGAGCTTGAAAATTGCATAGGGCGTTCTGGGATCGACCGCCGTTTGCTCCGATCGAGCCGCGGTCTGATCGGCATAGATCGTGCCTCCCGACGACGGAAACACGATCTTGCGAACTCCACAACGGGCGGCGGCATCCATGACTGTGAACAGTGGCAACAACGCCATCTCAATTTCAGCCGTCGGGTCAAACAGATTAAGTGTCGGATGAGTCGACGCAGCGGCATGAAATACCACATTCGCGCCAGCACACGCATTTTCCAGAACAGACTGAACGCGGATGTCTCCGATCATTCTCGTTACCAATGGCTCCGAGTCGTAATCTTTGCGATGGAAGTTTCTCGAGACGGCGACGACGCGATGGCCCATTTTACTAAGCTGCTGAACCAAGGCAGCCCCCAAGAAACCGCTGGCACCTAGCACCACGCTTGATAGGGGGGCCTTGTTTGAAAGTTCGCCGTGCTCGGCCAAATTGAGCATTAATTGGCGTCCATGTCCGTAACAAGCTGGCGCAGATACTCGCCGTATTCACTTTTCTTAAGTCGATCCGCGATCGCGCCGATGGCGTCCGCCGAAATCCATTGCTGGCGAAAGGCGATCTCTTCTGGACAAGAAATCTTCAAGCCCGTGCGCTTCTCAATAGCTCCCACAAAGTTACTGGCGTCCAATAATCCATCATGAGTCCCAGTATCAAGCCACGCCGTCCCCCGTCCCAAAACCTCGACACGCAACGAGCCTGCGTCTAGGTAGATTCGATTCAAATCCGTAATCTCCACCTCACCTCGTGGCGAAGGCTTTATCGACTTTGCGTACTCACAAGCGTTACAGTCGTAAAAGTAGAGTCCCGGTACCGCGAAATTAGATTTCGGAGTCATTGGCTTTTCTTCTAGTGAAATAGCGTCTCCCTGGGCATTGAACGACACAACTCCGTAGCTGGACGGATCCTTCACCTTGTAGGCAAAGATAGTAGCACCGTGTTCAAGAGCAGCTGCGCTTTCCAAGCAACGGATCAATCCCTGGCCGTAAAACAAGTTGTCACCTAGCACCAGGCAACTTGGTTGACCTGCGACAAACGGAGCACCGATGATGAATGCCTGCGCTAGTCCACCGGGGGTGGGCTGAATAGCATAAGAAATTTCCATGCCCCATTGATGGCCATCGCCCAAAAGTTCCTTAAAAAGCGGCGTATGGCTGGGGGTCGATATCACGAGCACCTCGCGAATTCCGGCGAGCATCAGTGTCGACAACGGATAATAAATCATCGGCTTGTCGTATATCGGCAATAACTGTTTACTGACCGCCGACGTCGATGGGTACAATCGTGTACCGCTGCCGCCGGCGAGAATAATGCCTTTCATGTGGGAACTTTTTCCAGACGAGTATTGAAGATTGCGACTATTGCAACACCTTACCGAGCCGTTCGAGCTGGTAAGTCCCAGCAAGAATCTGGGACCACCACTCTTGGTTTTCTAGATACCAGATTACGGTTTTCTTTAAACTTGCCTCAAAGCTATGCGCCGGTTCCCATCCCAGCTCTTGGCGGATTTTTGTCGAGTCGATCGCATAACGATAATCGTGGCCAGGACGATCCTTTACAAATGTAATCAACTCCTTATAGGATCTGCCACCTGTGCGCGGCCGCAATTCGTCCAAGATACTGCAAATTATATGTACCAAGTCGATGTTGCGACGTTCGCTGTTTCCGCCAACGTTATAGGTCTCTCCAATTTTGCCTTTCTCAAGTGCCGTCAATAGCGCTCGAGTATGGTCCTCAACAAACAACCAGTCGCGAACATTTGCCCCCGCGCCATAAACAGGAAGTCGCTTTTCTTCCAAGCACTTGATGATCATCAGTGGTATCAGCTTCTCGGGAAACTGATACGGTCCATAGTTGTTCGAGCAATTTGTGACGACGACGGGCAGCCCGTAAGTGGACTTCCAGGCGTGGGCTAGGTGATCAGAACTGGCTTTGGTCGCGGCATATGGGGAATGTGGGTCGTAAGGTGTCTGTTCAGTAAATAAACCGTCTTCGCCGAGCGAC
>Ga0335395_10002285_pt1 | contig 11892 bp, 8 predicted proteins | sample MAT02_FD_205744 | JGI IMG/M metagenome (GOLD analysis project Ga0335395, IMG submission 205744) | Freshwater microbial communities from Lake Fryxell liftoff mats and glacier meltwater in Antarctica - MAT-02 (spades assembly) (version 2) ...
GTCTGTATCGACGCGGTTTCAACCGCCCGGTCTTCTACGGTAGAGTTTTGAAAACAAAATGTGATATGAAAAAAGCGCTAATTTGTGGTATATCAGGTCAAGACGGAGCTTATTTAGCTAAACTGCTTCTGGATAAAGGTTATGAAGTTTCCGGCACCTCCAGGGACGCGCAAATGTCGAGTTTCGGAAATCTGGCCCGTTTGGGAATCCGGGACAGAGTAAAACTAGAGTCAATGTCTCTCAACGATTTTCGCAGCGTCTTGCAAGTATTGGCAAAAATTCAGCCCGATGAAGTGTACAATCTAGCGGGTCAAAGTTCCGTCGGCCTGTCTTTTGAACAACCCGTAGAAACCCTCGAAAGCATTGCCACAGGCACATTAAATCTGTTAGAAGCAATCCGGTTTACCGGGGGGAAAATCAAACTTTACAATGCCAGTTCCAGCGAATGTTTTGGGGATACCGGAGGCATAGCAGCAGATGAGAATACGCCGTTTCGCCCCAGAAGTCCTTACGCGGTGGCGAAGGCAACGGCATTTTGGGAAGTAGCAAATTATCGGGAAGCGTACAATTTGTTTGCGTGTTCTGGTATTCTGTTCAATCACGAGTCGCCGCTGCGGCCGGAGAGGTTCGTCACGCAAAAAATTGTATCTGTGGTGTGCCGGATTGCTGCGGGGAGTTCGGAAAAACTGCATTTGGGCAACATTTCGGTGCAGCGGGACTGGGGCTGGGCGCCGGAATATGTGGAGGCGATGTATTTGATGTTGCAGCAGGAAGCACCGGATGATTATGTCATTGCTACGGGTGTAAGTTATCCTTTGGAGGAGTTTGTGCGATCGGCTTTTGTGGCTGCGGGTTTGGATTGGAGGGAACATTTGGTAACTGATGCGAGTCTCTACAGACCGACGGAGATTGCGGTTGGGTTGGGCAATCCGGGTAAGGCAAAGGAAAAGTTGGGATGGGAGGCGAAGTACAAGATGCCCGATGTGGTGCGGATGATGGTGGAGGCGAGGATGGTTTGAGGGAAAGTTATGAGGTGAAAATATGGCAGCAGAATATCCAACGGCTAAGGAGTGGTATAAGGCTAATCGCCAAGAGTTGAAAAAATATCGAGGTGAATGGATTGCCTATACTAATCATGGGGTAATTAGTCACGACTCAGATTATCTAAAAATGAAGGAAGGAATTTCCCCTGATACACCTAAATTGAGTTATGTGCTTTGTCGCATATTTGAAAGCGAATTTGGAACTGCTGTCCGTTTCCCAGGATTCCACTGTAACTAGAGATTAGTTAATGACATTTAAAACTGTGAAAAAATGCAAGTAGTTACAGAATGCGTTTTAAAGCAATAGTCGCTAGAGCGTTTTGCTGCGGAAGGTCAATTGATGGCTTACCGACACGGCGGTTTCTTTTTCGCGATCGATATTTACCTGGAATACAAGTATTTCAATGAATTGTGAGATAATGGTGATTCTGCATCGCAGGTGTGGGAATGAGGTATGATGTAAGGGGGGGGCGATCGTATTCACAACGACGAATCCAAATTCCTTTACCAAAAACTGTTGTATAGCTTAATTTACCAATTATGTCAAAATCAACTAATGAACCAAGCAAAAACTGTTTGATTGAAATACCAAATAATATCGATGTATATTGGCTTCAGACATTCAACGAAAAATATATATCAGTAGTAGATGGAAGAGTGTGCCAGACTCAAGCTTCCGATTTATCAGCGGAAGTTAATGTAATTATGGCTGTGAATCGAGATCGAGATTTTGTCATTTTACTGACTCCTCAAGGTGACTATTTATCAGCCCAACCTGATGGAACTTTGCAAGCAGATAGAAAGTTGATTGGTCCTTGGGAAAAATTCAAACTTGTATATTTTTCTAATGAAATTTTGGCCCTGTTGACAACTCATGACCAATATTTGTGTGCTGAATTAGATGGAACTTTAGCTGCAAATCGTAGTAGTATTGGATCTTCTGAAAACTTTAATTTGCAATCCGTTCCCAAATCAATTTTGGACGAGTTAGTTGCTGCAATATACCCGAGTATAAAAAAAACTATGACCTTCGGAAATTTTGAGTCAGAAATTAACAGATTTAGAAATAAAGTTTTAAGCTTACAAGCTGAAAAAAAACCGATTAAACTTTATGTAGGACCAGGAAGAATTCCTAAAGCAGGGTTTTTAAATATCGAACTAGCAGTTAACGTAGAAGCTGATTTTTTGGAAAATCACTTTGATGAAATTTTTCAGTTTCCCGCAAATAGCTCGTGGTCAATTCCGGATTGTTGTGTAGACTATATTTTCCATGAAGATTTTATTGAGCATATCGATCAACTGTCTCAAATCGAGTTTCTTGCAGAGGCATATAGAGTTCTAAAGCCGGGCGCTATTCATAGAATTAGTACGCCTTGTTTAATTGAGTCAATGCGCTTACATTCTGATTTTGAGAAAGGTTCGCAAGGTGTGTTTTCAGATGAATGGAAACGCTGGGAACACATTAATTTACTAACCCAAAAAATGATAGAGGAGATAGCGACGATGATTGGCTATAAGCGGGTTCATTTCACATTGAAGAATCACAGTCTATCTGATCATCATCCCGGAGATTCGAGACCTGGCAGCGATAGAGATGAAAACTTCGGCAATATTTATGCTGAACTCTTAAGAACCGTAGAGTTGTAAATCAGAGATCGGATATTCATCCAGATCCTAATTCATGAATTGGGGCTAAGGGATATGCCTTAATCCCCAATTCATTCATGAGTAACCCTGCTAGATTTAAAAGAACAATATAAGTTTTAACTGAACCTTATCGCTGCATAGTCAGGGAAATTAGAGAGTATTTTTTACTCTCTGCTCGTATCCCAACTTAAAACTTGAATCCCGTTCCAGAATGTCCGTTCACAACCTACAACTGCTGTTGGTAAATCTAGCAATAGTTCACATTGATGGTGGGTATCAATAAATTCCTTATTTGCCTCAGTAACATCTGCCCAGTTAGTGTCATCTACAACAATCAATGCTTGCTTGGCCAGAAAAGGTTTGGCCAGCATTAGTCCCGATAGTTGCGATTGATAATCGTGAGCTCCATCGTATAAATAAACACCAAACTTTTTTGTTGTCATCTTAACCTGTTCAAGATTAATAAAAAACTCCTCCATACTTGAATTGTTAAAAATGACTTGATTTGTCAATCCAAACTTTGACAAGTTATTTTCAAGGATCTTAAAATTTTCCCCGATTGTATCAAATAAAGAAAAGTTATCTACAGCATAGGCTATTTGCGCAGGATGACCAAGAAGCGATCCCACTAAAGTCCCTCCTTGAAAAGTGCCTACCTCACAGTAAACTTCATCAATCTCCATGCAACTAACAGCAAAATTAAGCAGTTGCATCACATTGACAGTAGTCATACACCTAATTTGAGATTTAACTGGCTGAAAGTAATTATTTTTGGGACGTATTGTTTCCTCACCCCAATTCTCATACAGACTGGGAAGGAGATTGACAAACTTTTGATAGTCCATAATTGGTATAGAATATTTTTGATTTCATTTAAAAATACCATGTCATTCCTGAAATATTTAACAAGTTTAAAAAAATTCACAAAAATGCGACAGATGTTAAGTCAATAACTTAAGATGGTGTCAATCTTTCACAATCAAGTAACTGGACAGAATTAATTACACAAAAATTAGCCTAAAATTCCTACTTAGCAAGCTTTGTAATAAAAAATTATAGTGTAATTATTTTTGTCCAATTATTTATTCTGATTTTGCGTTTAGGAACCTTCACCAGTGTCCTAATATCCTAGCTCACTCCTGCCATCTTGAGCAAAGCTTTTAGTGAATTAATGTTGACCAATGTATCTTCAAAACCATCTATCTGGTAAATAAGTTGACGCAAGTAAGAACATTCAATACTATCTCCAATCAAGTAGTAATAATCTAGTTCTAATTGATGACTGAGAATGTAGAAACATATTGCCATGTGGTGAGGTGTAAAAATTTCTATAACCTTCGTTCCCGGACTGCAAAATATCAGGTTAGTCTCTCCACCGCCGTGCATACTGACTACAACCTTAGCATCTCTCAACAATGAACCAGTTTCAGCTACCGAAATTGATTCGGCATGGACAGTTACAAACCCTAATTTATTCAAAACTTCTAAAACTTCATATTCATTAATGATTCGTCGAGTCGGCCCAAGGTTTCGACTAATATATATACGTTCTGGCTGTTTTGATTTTGATATGGCTGTGGCAGGCAAAAATTTACTCCTGAGAAAATCTACGGCCCATTTAGTTGGAAAGCAAACTATGCCTGGGTAAGACGAAACAATTAACCTATTTGCTTTTACATGAGGGTACTTGCTGATCTCTATAATTTTATGTTCCGGAATTCCCAAAATGCTCAGTGTTTCTTTGTGAAAGGGTGCATCGTAACTAACCACGAATTTGTCTATACTCTCTAGTTTTATGCCACTTAATTCTATTAGCCCCAGTTTTGGTAGCGCATCAATTATCCAGTGATAGTAAATCGCACTTGTATTCCCAGCTAAAACTGCTACTGTACCGTCGATTTCATGAATAGGAAAAAGGTTGATTTCTGAGGTGTTATCGGGGTTTATAAAACTAGAAACATCCAGTAATACCTGATTTTCTGGTGAAATATAAGCTGTCTTCCTTCCATCCAGTTGACAATATCTGCCTTCTGGAACTGTGGCAACAAATGTAGCTGGCGACTCAAATTGACTCCAGTTTTTTAAGACAGGATTAACATCTGTATCTATTATTTTCGGTACATTTATTTTAACTTTATGGCTGGGATGTATATCATTATAGCTAGTTGCATTCCATTTAGAGTCAGTTGCCCATTCTTTGCTTGAAACATAATATCCTTGCGGAGGAGTTATTGGCTGTATTTTTTGGAAACAGGTATTTGCTTCTTCTACTTTACCTTGTTGAATTCTAATATTTCCTAAACTTTTCATAGCGTCTACATAAGTTCCTGGTAGACATTTGCCCAGTAACTGTTCTAAATAAAATACAGCTTCATCAAACTGCTTTTGTTCGGCAAGGCAATTAGCTAATGCTGTGTAGGCGTGATAATGAATATTGGGTTGGGCAATAGCTTTAATATAATATGTTATTGCTTCATCTTTTTGATTTAAAATTGAAAAACAATGTCCTATATAAATATAAACGTCTCCCTGCTCTGGGTTACAATAGAGTGATTTTTTATAAAAATTGATAGCAGTATAAAATTGTTTTTTATCCGAAAAGCAATGTCCTATATGAATATATATTTGCGATTGTTTAGGGTTTATATTCAGGGCGCGTTGGTAGCATTGAAGTGCTACTTCTGTTTTATTTTCTTGTTGTTGTAATTTTCCTAATGCGAGATGTATTTCGCCCGATTCTGGGGAATCTGCTTGAATCAAAAGAGAGTTTTGATAAGCCTGGATAGCATCCCCAGTATGACCTCTGAGTGCTAATAGTTGACCTAAGCAAGCGTAAAATTCCGCTGAATAAGACTTGCTTAGCAAGGCGTTCAAAAATGTCGCTCTGAAAGCTACTTGCTCGTCATGTTGGTTTTTTAGTGCTAAATGTTCAGCCCAATGGCTGTATGCTGAGGCTATGTCTGGTTTCAGAACCAGTGCTTGGTGAAAGGAACTCAACGCTTCATCCCATTTGCCCTTTTCTGCAAAGATGGTTCCTAAACGCCAGTGGACTTCCTCAATTGAAGCTGTGAAAAAGTTTTTGTAATGAGATTGAAATTCTATTGATGGTCTGACGATTTCGGCGATCGTCTGCTCGCGCGATCGCTCGCTCGCTCGAATGAGATCTAGAAAACCTGCAATGCTTTCATCATTGAGATAGCGTTTAAGATAGATTCGGAAAAGCTCTTCGACAAAATCTGCATCGTTGAGTTGACAGGTTTGTTGCAAAAATGTGGTGTCATCAGGAGGAAATTGCTCCAGATAACTGAGTTTAGCCAAAGCTTTCCCTAACTGTTCGTCCGATACCAAATATGGGTGCAGTTCTATCCCACGTCGGTATGAGGTGACTGCTTGTTCTAGATGGCCTAGTTGTTCTAAAGCTTCGCCTAACAGGTGGTGAATTAGAGCCTCTTGGGGTTTAAGTTCGATCGCTTTGTGATACACTTCGATCGCCTCCTCTAAATTCCCCTGTTTGACAAAGGCACTCCCTAACTGTAAATATACTTCCAAGTTATCTGGCTGAAGCTGTAAGAGCTTGCGGTACACTTGAACGTCATCTGGATTGAGTTCGACAGCACGATGGTAAGAGGCGATCGCAGACTTGACATCTAGCTGACTTCGCTTTAGGAGAGCATCCCCTATTATAGGGTGAATCCAATCAACATCCGGGTTGATAGCTATGGCTTGACGGTAAGCGGCGATCGCCTCATCCAACTGACCCAAATTCCCCAAACTCTGCCCCAACCCGCAGTAAGACCCGAAATGTTCAGGATTGAGTTCAATCGCCCTGCGGAAAGCAACCACCGCTTCCTCCCACTGTTGTTGTCTATCGAGGACATCTCCCAAGTGGTGATAAGACCACGAAAAATCCGGGTTGAGTTCGATCGCGCGACGGTAAGCTGCGATCGCTTCCTCGAATTGACCAAGCTTTGCTAGAGCTTCCCCTAAATTGTGGTGAGACCAAGAGATGTCAGGATTTAGCTCAATCTCACGGCGGTAAGCTGCGATCGCCTCCTCCAGAGTCCCTGACTCTAGAAGTCTATCGCCCTCGTCCAAATAATCAACGGCAGTTTTTTTGGCTTCCATCTTGAGTTACTGTCAATCGTGCTAAGCTGATGAGCTAATTCACATTACACTAAGTTGTGTACTTTTGACAAGATGTAACCTTAATGACCTGACCTTAGTGTAAACTGTGGTTGAATCCCGGACTCTGGAGAGGCGATGTACTTGATGTTGCAGCACGAACAGCCAGACGGTTGGGTAAGTGCAACAGGTGAAAGTCATCATGCGTTGTCAGAAATTCTGGCGACAGTGATTGATTCCAGATTAAACCTGCAGGAACATATAGCTATCGACGCTAGTCTTAACAGACTAACGGAAATTGCTGTAATATAAGCTGCGCTTGGGGATCATTTATGCGAAAATTGGGTTGACGTGCAGATGAGTCAAATGGAATCATTGTCAGGATCACTTACGTCAATTTACACAAGTCTCAAAGCTGAATAAATTTAATCTAGAAAAGACAGGATGAGCCACAATGCAAGAATGGAAAAGAACGTTTTTTTTCAATAACCAAGAGTTTTATTACAATCGTATAAATTTTAACAATCCTACCGAAAGAGCTGTAGAGATACCTATTGCTTTTAACTTTCTTGCCACTATCAACAAACCATCCAGCATCCTTGAAGTTGGAAATGTACTATCTCATTATGAAAACCATTTGAGTGAAACGCTTGGTATAACATCAAGACGAATTGTTGACAAATTTGAAGTAGAACTAGGGGTAGATAATGAAGACTTAATGAACCTGCCGTCGGAAGAAAAATACGACGCGATTGTCTCACTTTCTACAGTCGAACACATTGGACAAAAAGGAGATCCTTCTGGTGGATATGGAGAGCAGCAAGAAAACCGCGATCTGGAAGGTCCCTTAAAAGCAATTGCTAAGATATACGATTTACTGGCTCCTGATGGCAAAGCTGTGATTACCGTTCCTTTTGGAAAACTTATAGATGGGGAATGGTATATTCAGTTTAGTAAAGAGTATTTGTATCTATTAGACAAAAAATATGGAATTCCTAAAGAGGCTGTCTCTGTTAATTGTTTAAAGCTAATAGACAGAGAAACAACTGACCGTGGTTTTAACGTGCTTTGGGAAGAGTTAGATGCTCTTGAACTGAGTTATGTGGAATACGGCTCGCCTTTTTCTCAAGCAAATGCGATCGCAGTTATCGAGCTTTCCAAGCTTTCAAGTGACTTTCACTTGAAATTAAATGTCGAGCCGAGTCCTCTGTTATACAATATGCCCTATGAGACGCGCACAGAATTTGAGCAAAACAAGGCTCTGCTACAGCAAACTCAAAGTGAATTGGCAGAATTTCAGTTGCAATTGCAACTGAGTCAGAGCGAAGTCAAACAATCCCAAGAACTGCAGCACCAGACTCAGAGTGAATTAGAACAATCCCAGTTACAACTCCATCAGACTCAGAGTGAATTAGAACAATCCCAAGCAATCCAGCACCAGACTCAGAGTGAATTAGAACAATCCCAAGCAATCCAGCACCAGACTCAGAGTGAATTGGAACAATCCCAGTTACAACTGCATCAAACTCAGAGTGAATTGGAACAATCCCAGTTACAACTGAATCAAACTCAGAGTGAATTGGAACAATTCCAGTTACAACTCCATCAAACTCAGAGTGAATTGGAACAATCCCAAGCAATCCAGCACCAGACTCAGAGTGAATTGGAACAATCCCAGTTACAACTGCATCAAACTCAGAGTGAATTGGAACAATCCCAGTTACAACTGCATCAAACTCAGAGTGAATTGGAACAATCCCAAGCAATCCAGCACCAGACTCAGAGTGAATTAGAACAATCCCAGTTACAACTCCATCAAACTCAGAGTGAATTGGAGCAATCCCAGTTACAACTGAATCAAACTCAGAGTGAATTGGAACAATTCCAGTTACAACTCCATCAGACTCAGAGTGAATTGGAACAATCCCAAGCAATCCAGCACCAGACTCAGAGCGAATTGGAACAATCCCAAGCACTCCAGCACCAGACTCAGAGTGAATTAGAACAATCCCAAGCACTCCAGCACCAAACTCAGAGTGAATTGGCACAATTCCAGTTAGAACTCCATCAGACTCAGGGCCAGTTGGAACAATCCCAGTTACAACTGCATCAGACTCAGAGTGAATTGGAAAGATTAAAGTTTTCGCCAGCTAGGGTTAGAGAAACTGAGGTCAAAAGTCAGATGCAGTACAAAGACTTATTGTGGGAGGGGTGGTACGCTTATTGCAAAGGCGATAGGGCGGGGATGGCTAACTTTCTTAAAGAATCCTTGAAGTGCACGCCTTTTTCAACAACAGAAACAGTTTTGAACTGGTTAGAAAATTTTGCTAAATTTTCGTCAGAAAAAGGAGAGATCCTCGATACCAATACGTTAGTTAACTCAGCAGAATGGAAAGAATTGATGCGTCGTAGCATTAATGGCAAAACTGCGCTAACCATCCATTAGTAAGAGATTGCAAGCAAGCTATGATGACAAACTCGGGTTTCAATATTGAGAAAACTATCATTAAGCATCAGCTATTGATTGTTAATGACGAGCCAAGCCTCACAAATCCAGTCTCGCAAATGGCCACCGAGGCCCAGTGTCGATCGGATGCCTTCTACTATTGGTGTGACGAAACTCGTCTGCCACACGAGCCAATATTCCATCGCAAACTGTGGGAGTACGCCTATATCCTTCAGTGTCTGTCCGAGACGGGCATGATGTCACCGGGCAGGCGCGGACTCGGTTTCGGTGTTGGCAAGGAACCGTTAGTAGCTGTAATGGCTGCCCGAGGCTGCGATATCGTCGCCACAGACCTAGATATAGACGAAGCGACAAAGCAAGGATGGGCCGGTAGCGGTGAATATGCAGCAACGCTGGAAGCGCTTAACGATCGCGGCATCTGCCCCGCCGCACGCTTCGCATCCCATGTTATTTACCGCGTGGCAGACATGAACAAGATAGATGCGGATTTGGTCGGCTTCGATTTTGTCTATTCCTCTTGCGCTTTCGAGCACTTAGGCTCGATCGAGCTGGGGCTCGAATTCGTCAAAAACAGCCTTAAGTGCCTGCGTCCGGGCGGAATAGCAGTGCACACCACCGAATTCAACGTTTTGTCTAATGATGCGACGATCGACCACCAGCAGACTGTACTTTTTCGACGGCAGGACATCGATCGGCTGGCGGCAGAGTTACTAAATCAGGGTCACGAAATTGTCCTCAACTACAACACTGGAAGCGGGCCATTTGACCGTCACATAGACGTACCGCCCTGGTCGGGGATACACTTAAAGCTTCAGTTAGAGCAATATGTCACAACATCCTTGGGGCTGCTCATTAAGAAGGCTTCATAGATTAAATCGTTGTTAAATCCTCTTCAGAGATTTCCACTAAGCAAACAGCAAGGCAAATGTTAAATAATAGATCAAATAATTCTTTGGGTGTAAATCTTGCCGGTCACATAACCGGTGACTTTGGGCTAGCAGAAGCCGCCAGAGGTACTATCAGAGCAATGGAAGCAGCTAAAATTCCCTTTGCTCTGACCGATTTAAAGGTAGGCGGCCAACCTAACTCAGATTCCACCTACAAAAATTTTGCCACCGATAACCCATATCCCATTAACATTATCCAGACCAACCCCAATTGGGTCGAGCAGATTTTAGCAGGATACTTTCCGGGCATTGGTTCTGAATATTTTAAAGGCAAATACAATATAGGTGTCTGGTTGTGGGAACTGCCCGTATTTCCGCAGGAGTGGCAGTGGGCTTTTGATTTATTTGATGAAATTTGGACTCCCAGCAATTTTTGTGCCGAAGCTTTTTCGGCTGTTTCCCGGGTTCCCGTGCTCAAAATTCCTGTGAGCCTCGCTTTTCCTCAGCCTTCCCTGACAAGAGAAAACCTAAACTTACCCAAAGATAAGTTTATTTTTCTGTTCATGTTTGACTTTGCGAGTTCCTTTGAAAGAAAAAATCCTTTTGCCACCGTTGAGGCGTTTAAACAAGCTTTTGGAAAATCCAATCAAGATGTTTTACTCGTGCTCAAGTTTGCCAATACCCATTATTTCCCGCACCTGCGAGAGCAGCTCGCCGAATTGACAGAGGGCTGGCCCTCGATTCAATTTATAGACGGGCATTTGCCAAAAGCAGAAATTCACGCTCTGGTTAACAGTTGTGACTGTTATGTATCTCTACATCGGGCTGAGGGGTTTGGTTTAACAATGTCTGAAGCCATGTACTACGGGAAACCAGTAATAGCGACAGCCTATTCATCTAATATGGAATTTATGAATGTTGGCAATAGTTTTCCGGTTAAATACGATCTGGTGACAACAACTGAAGATTATGGAGCTTACCCCAAAGGCAGTGTCTGGGCCCAAGCAGATATTGACCATGCTGCCTCTCTGATGAAGTATACTTTTGAAAATCCTGGGGAAGCACGGCAAGTAGGAGCTAAAGCTGCTCAGGAAATTAGAGCTTTGCTGGGCCCTCAAACAGTGGGCATAAAAATAAAAAATCGCCTTGAATTTATCATGGGGAATATCAATCAGTCCCACTTGTCAAGTCGTTTCCACGAGCTTCAGATAGAAAGAGATTTATTGGCTCGTCAAGCTCAAGCTTGGAGGCAGACAGCATTGCAGGTACAGCAAGATTTAGCAAAACACTCCCAGTTTCAACTGCAACAGCGCTGAATTGTCAAGCCTCGATCCTAAATGTTTATTAAGTAGAAGACTTACTATGGTAAATCAAACGCCAGATTCTAATTTCGGTATCAACTTTATAGGACACCTCAGCGGTGAATACGGCCTGGGAGAAGGATCGAGAGCCACTCTCAGAGCGATTGAAGCTGCTGGCATTCCCTTTGCACTCAAAGATATTAAGGTACATTGGCATCGCAACTTAGACAACAGCTATACAAGTTTTTCCGAGCAAAATCCCTATTCGATTAGCCTAATCCATACTCTGCCGGAACCGATTGTTTTCAACATGATCGATCGCGAATGCTTTAAAGGTCGATACAATATTGGCTTCTGGGCTTGGGAACTGCCGATATTTCCTCCAGGGTGGCTGTACGCTTTTTCTTTATTTGACGAGATATGGA
>Ga0335395_10002286_pt1 | contig 11892 bp, 13 predicted proteins | sample MAT02_FD_205744 | JGI IMG/M metagenome (GOLD analysis project Ga0335395, IMG submission 205744) | Freshwater microbial communities from Lake Fryxell liftoff mats and glacier meltwater in Antarctica - MAT-02 (spades assembly) (version 2) ...
CGGGCCAGATATCGTTGTGATCATGGTGCATCACGACAGGCCTCAGATCCCGCTCGATCCACTTGTCGATCGAATCAAGGAGCTGGTTTTCGAAATCGGGGTCGATCTCGCGGGTCTGGCTGTAGGCTGTGGCCATAACGTCTCTCCCTATTGGTCGCCGGGACCGAAGCCGCGTTTCCAGATCAGCATGGTGCGCAGGAAATCGCACACGATCACGCCGTCCTGATTCTTGCCGACGGTTTTCACGGTGACGAGGCCCTGTTCGGGACGGCTTGCGGATTCACGCTTTTCGATCACTTCGGTTTCGCCGTAGAGCGTGTCTCCGGCGAAAACCGGGGCCAGCATGCGGATTTCCTTCCAGCCGAGGTTCGCGACGGCCTTCTGGCTGACATCGGAGACCGACATGCCGACAAGGATAGCGACCGTGAGCGGCGAATTCACGAGCGGCTTCTTGAATTCGGTTTTCGCTGCATAGACATGATCGAAGTGGCTTGGATGCGTGTTCATCGTCAGCAGGGTGAACCAGATGTTGTCTGTTTCGGTGATGGTGCGGCCGGGGCGGTGTTCATAGACATCGCCGACGGTGAAATCCTCGTAATAGCGGCCGAAGGTTTCCCGGTAACGCTGAGGGCCGACTTCGATGACACCTGGGCGCATGTGCGATTTCCTTTTTTTCGGCTTGACCCGAAAGCTATTTGTCCGGACAACTTTCTTGTCAAGCGCTGTTGGTCGGCGCGAACGAAGCTGAGGGGAGTGACGAATGCGCGCAACTGTTGGAATAGCGGTCTGGCTGCTGATGGCCGGGACCGCCAGTGCTCAGACCACTGGAACGCTGGATTTCGGCAAGCCGGCGGATGCGCAGGCGATGTTCCGCAAGATCCAGTGTTCGACGAAGGACAATGTGCCGGTGGTGTACCATTGGTCCGGCCGGGTGTGGAGCCGGGTGCAGGGCGAGCCCGACCGCCATTTGTGGAACGTGGAGGGAATGAACATCCGCCAATGCGTGAGCGTGACCGACCCCAAGCGCGGGCCGGGCGTTCGCATGGTGAGCAAGGAGCTGATGTTCTATCTCGACCCCAGGACCAACGCGGTGGTGGATCGCTGGGAGAACCCCTGGACCGGGAAGACCAACCGGGTGTTCCATGTGCAGAATGATCCGGTGAACCAGCCGCCATCGTTCCTGACCGGGCGTGACGGGAAGCCCTACGCGCTTCCGGTGCGGGTCGATAATGGGCTTGTGTTCTGGAACATTGAAGTGCCGCTGTTTTACAAGAACCCGCTGGCTGGTGATTTCCAGGATTATGCCGGCAACCATTATCACGCGATGGAAATCTTCAATTTCGTGGCCGACGAAAAGCGGCTGCGGGACCGCAGGACGACGCAGGCAGGCGCGGCTGTCAGCTGGGTGCGGCTCTCGACCTGGATGCCGTTCATGGAGATGGGATCGCGGCCGGGCGGGCTGGTTTTCAACGCGACTGGCACCACGGTGCAGGATATCAATTCGCTGCCCAAGGTGCTGGTGGACCAGATCGACCGCAACTTCCCGGATTATCGCAATCCTCCGCCCGGCGATGATGCGCGCCCGAATGCGACGACATGGACGGAGTTTCGCAAGTTTATCGAAGCCGAGCGGGCGGCGAAAGCCGGGGCGGCCGAGCCAGCGGCGGCGGCGGCGGCGGGAAAATGAGCCTGATCGCCATGCTGGTTGGCGCAGTGGCTTTCGCCGGTACATGGACGAACGAGGAACAGGTCCGGTTTGCCGAGGAGGCCGGAGAAGCACCACCTGTGTGGGTGGGGCTGCGCGTGGAGCCAGCGGGGGATAGCTGGCGGGCGACGCCAGTCGACCCCTTCGGTGCGCAGTCGGGCGCTGCGAGGGCTCTGAAGACGGAAGAGGCGACTGCGGACGGACTCAGGATTGCCGGAGAGGGCGGGGCGATGCTGGACCTGCGGCGGGCGCGAGCATTGCGCTGCTGGGCCGCAATTCCGAAAGTTGGAACGGACCCTGTGCAATGGTGGAGCCGGCGCGAAATCGCCATGCATGACCAGGGCGGCCGGGCGCTGCTGCGGACGGATGAAGCCGTGCCGCAGCAGTTCGAGATCCGTATGCGCAATGTCGTCTGGCCGACCGGGCCGAACCAGCCGAGCCTCGTGCTGTATGTTCACACACCTGCGGGCGGTAACGTGGCTGTTGCCTATGGCTGGGCTGATCCGGCAGCCAGCCGTGTGGGGATCAATATCCGAACCATGCAGGCGAGCTGTTCGCTGGTGCAGTGAAGACGCCTGCACCGGGTTGCGGTCTTACACCGCATCGCATTGATGAAAACCTGTCGCTTTCGGCGGCACGCCGCAAGCTCGACCGCGCGCCGGCCGCTCGGCCGAACTCGATGAGTCTTCCGCATCGAGCCCTGGTATTATTGACGGGTTACGGTTTCGATATCGCCCGAGAGAATGATCAACCCGGCTTCCGAGACTTCGGCATAGCCGCCATCGACGTGCACCAGTTCCGGCTGTGATCCGGCTGTGGCGTAAATGGCGATTTCGCCGGGGCGGATGGTGCTCATCATCGGGGCATGGCCCGCCAGAACGCCGAAATCCCCCTCCGTACCCGGAACCACGACCATGTGGACCGGGCCGGAGCGGATCAGCTTGACGGGAGAGACGAGCTCGAACTGAAGCGCTGCCATCAGGCTGCCTGTTCCAGCTTCTGCGCCTTGGCGACGGCTTCCTCGATTGTGCCGACGAGGTAGAAGGCTGCTTCGGGCAGATGATCATATTCGCCGGCGACGATGGCCTTGAAGCCCTTGATCGTATCTTCGAGTTGCACGAACACGCCCGGCGTTCCGGTAAAGATTTCAGCGACATGGAACGGCTGACTGAGAAAACGCTGAATCTTGCGGGCGCGGTTGACGGCGAGCTTGTCGTCTTCGGACAGTTCGTCCATCCCGAGGATGGCGATGATGTCCTGTAGCGACTTGTAGCGCTGCAGCACTTCCTGGACCGAACGTGCGACACGGTAATGGTCTTCGCCAACGGTGCGGGGTTCCAGCACGCGCGAGGTGGAGTCGAGCGGATCAACGGCCGGGTAGATGCCGAGCTCGGCGATCTGGCGCGAAAGCACGGTGGTGGCATCAAGGTGGGCAAACGACGTGGCAGGCGCCGGGTCGGTCAAGTCGTCCGCGGGAACGTAGATGGCCTGCACCGAGGTGATCGAGCCGCGGTTTGTTGAGGTGATGCGCTCCTGAAGGGCACCCATGTCGGTGGCGAGCGTGGGCTGGTAGCCCACGGCCGACGGGATGCGACCGAGGAGGGCGGACACTTCGGAACCGGCCTGGGTGAAGCGGAAGATGTTGTCCACGAAGAACAGCACGTCCTGCCCTTCGACATCGCGGAAATATTCGGCGATGGTGAGACCCGAAAGTGCGACCCGCGCGCGGGCGCCCGGGGGCTCGTTCATCTGGCCGAACACGAGGGCGACCTTGGAACCTTCCGATGTGGCATTGCCATCGGCATCCTTGGCGATGACGCCGGCTTCGAGGAACTCGTGATAGAGGTCATTGCCCTCCCGGGTCCGCTCGCCGACGCCGGCGAACACGGACGTTCCGCCGTGGCCCTTTGCGATGTTGTTGATGAGTTCCTGGATCAGCACCGTCTTGCCGACGCCGGCACCGCCGAACAGACCGATCTTCCCGCCTTTTGCGTAGGGGGCGAGGAGATCGATGACCTTGATTCCGGTGACGAGGACGGACGATTCGGTGGACTGGTCGATGAACGCGGGGGCTTCTGCGTGGATCGGCGCGGTTTGGGTGGCGTCCACGGGTCCGCGCTCGTCGATAGGCTCGCCGATGACGTTCAGGATGCGGCCGAGCGTTGCCGGGCCGACGGGGACGCGGATCTGCGATCCGGTGTCAACCACTTCCTGGCCGCGGACACAGCCGTCGGTTGTATCCATGGCGATGGTCCGCACGGTCGATTCGCCGAGGTGCTGGGCGACTTCGAGAACGAGGCGGCGATCTTCGACGCGCGTTTCAAGCGCGGACAGGATAGCGGGCAGCTGGTCTTCGAACGCAACGTCGACGACGGCACCGATCACCTGGACGATACGACCGACATTGTTGCTTGTGGGGAGGGTTGCCATCTGGGTGTCCTATTCAGTCAGACAAAGTTTGAAACAGCGAAGACATAGAAATGAGTCTTGGTTGGCGTCAGCTCTGCGGCAGCGACGAGCAGCGAGGGCCGCCGTCGAGCCATGTCCAGCCTTTGCCGTCCTTTGCAACAAATGCGATGCTGCCGGTCCAGCTCTTGCCCTTGAACCGCTCCTGCCAGCTGCACCTGTACTCCGTCGGATCGCCGAGTTGGGTGCAGGCCAGCTTGCGGATTGGCGGGCAAGATTCGCCCTTGGCGGTGCGAAGCTTGGTAAATTCTGCTGGCGAAGGGCCAACGGGCGCGGCGGAAATTACCACAAAGCCGAACAGTGACAGCAGGACAGGACGGACCATCATAGGCTTTCTCCGATAGATTGTCGTCGAACGCGACGTCGACGGCGGCGCTTATAACTTGGGTGATCCACCCGACACTGTTGGAAATTGCTTCCATACAAATGTTGTTCAGATCATCGCTTGGCATTCGGCGAACAGACGAAATTGAGAAGAGCCTCGCCGACTGTTTCGGGGATTACTCGTCCCAGTTTCACTTGCCATTACTTGTAATCCCAACTGGATGCTATGCTGCCGGAAGACAAATAATTTGCACCAGATAACGCGGCTAGACTCCGATTCCCGCAATCAAATACATAGTGAAACCTTTTTTTCGATAATTTCGTCGTCAGTCGCAGAGGGGGTTGGTCAAACGAAAAGATCCATTATGCCTCAATGAGCCTTTCTCACGAAGTTGTTTCGATTTCTCAATGTTTAGTATCTCTTGTTCAGAAAACTTTCTATTTTCACGGTCTAGCTTGACCCATTCCTTAGTTCGAGGACCGCTTGTTAAATAGAGGTCGTGTCGAAATGATATACTTCTTCATTTCCAGATACGAGCGCAACCTGCCAGTTTGCCGCTTCAGCAGGAGCGCCGAGCCCTAGGACGGTCAGAATTGCTCCCACAGATTTAATCACTGTAGCGCCTCTGCGCCCGAGATGATTTCGATGAGTTCCTTGGTGATCACGGCCTGCCGCGTCCGGTTGTAGGTCAGCGTCAGGCGGGTGATCATGTCTCCGGCGTTGCGTGTGGCGCTGTCCATGGCTGTCATCCTTGCACCTTCTTCGCTGGCCCGACCTTCGAGGAGCGACTGGTAGATGTGAACGGCGACCGAGCGCGGGAGCAGTTCGTCGAGGATGGCTTCCGGGCTGGGCTCGAACTCGATGTCGGCCGAGATGCGCCCGGTGTCCGCAACGTCCGGGCGGGGAACGGGGATGAGCATTTCGTCTGTCGGCACCTGGGTAAGGGCCGACTGGAAGCGCGCGAACAGGATGTGTGCCACATCGAACTCGTCGCCTTCGAAGCGGGCGAGAACGTCTTCGGCGACGACCTTTGCATCTGCGAAGGTCAGCATGTTGCGGCCTTCGACGGAGCGGGTCGCGACGATGTGCTTGCCGTGCGTGCGCTGGAGCTGGGCGCGGCCCTTCTTGCCGATGACGAAGAGCTTCACCGTCTTGCCACGGGCGATGAGATCATCGGCCTTGCGGCGGCAGAGCTTCACGATGTTGGTGTTGTAGGCACCACACAGACCGCGTTCGGACGTGATGACCAGGATCAGGTGCGTCTGGTCTTTTCCCGTGCCGTTCAGCAAGGGGTGCGAATCCGGCCCCGTAAGGGCGAGCGCCAGATTGCCGATGACCTTTTCCGCACGTGATGCGAAGGGACGACCGGCGAGGACAGCCTGTTGCGCGCCGCGAAGCTTCGCGGATGCAACGAGGTTCATCGCCTTGGTGATCTTCTGGGTCGATTTGACCGAGGCGATCCTGGTCTTGAGGGCTTTGAGGTTTGGCATCCCGGGGTCCTCAGGCAAATGTCTTTGCGAAGCCCTCGATCGCGGCCTTCAGCTTGTCACGCGTGTCGTCCTTCAGGTCTCCACTGGTGCGGATCGCTGTCAGGATGTCGGAATGGCTGGCGCGAAGGGTGGCGATGAGGCCGGCCTCGAACTTGCCGACATCGCCGACCGGGATCGCATCGAGATAGCCGTTCACGCCGGCAAAGATCGAGACGACCTGCTCTTCCACGGGCATCGGGCTGTATTGCGGCTGTTTCAACAGCTCCGTCAGACGTGCACCGCGTGCCAGAAGCCGCTGGGTGGACGCATCGAGATCGGAACCGAACTGCGCGAAGGCCGCCATTTCGCGATACTGGGCGAGCTCGAGCTTGATCGAGCCGGCAACCTTTTTCATCGCCTTGGTCTGCGCCGCCGAGCCCACGCGGGACACGGAGAGGCCGACGTTGATGGCCGGCCGGATACCCCGGTAGAACAGCTCGCTTTCGAGGAAGATCTGGCCATCGGTGATCGAGATCACGTTCGTGGGGATGTAGGCCGAAACGTCGCCGCCCTGGGTTTCGATGATCGGAAGGGCCGTAAGCGAGCCGCTGCCATTGTCTTCGTTCATCTTGGCCGCGCGCTCGAGCAGACGGCTGTGCAGGTAGAACACGTCCCCCGGATAGGCTTCGCGGCCCGGCGGGCGGCGCAGCAGGAGCGACATTTGCCGGTAGGCGACAGCCTGCTTGGAAAGATCGTCATAGACGATGACGGCGTGCATGCCATTGTCGCGGAAATATTCGCCCATCGTGCAGCCGGTGTAGGGCGCGAGGTACTGTAGCGGGGCGGGCTCGGACGCGGTGGCCGCGACCACGATGGAATATTCCATCGCGCCGTTTTCTTCGAGTGCGCGGACGATCTGCGCGACGGTGGAACGCTTCTGGCCGATTGCGACGTAGATGCAATACAGCTTCTTCGATTCGTCGTTGCCCTGGTTGGCTTCGCGCTGGTTGATGAAGGTATCGAGCGCGACGGCGGTCTTGCCTGTCTGGCGGTCGCCGATGATGAGCTCGCGCTGGCCACGGCCGACAGGCACGAGGGCGTCGAGCGCCTTCAGGCCGGTTTGCACAGGCTCGTGGACGGATTTGCGCGGGATGATTCCCGGCGCCTTCACTTCCACGCGGCGGCGTTCGGTGGCCTCGATGGGGCCCTTGCCATCGATCGGGTTGCCAAGGCCATCGACCACCCGGCCCAGAAGGCCCTTGCCGACGGGAACGTCGACGATGGTCCCCGTGCGCTTGACGGTGTCGCCTTCCTTGATCGAAGCGTCGGAGCCGAAGATCACGATCCCGACGTTGTCGGCTTCGAGGTTCAGGGCCATGCCCTTGATGCCACCTGGAAATTCGACCATTTCACCGGCCTGGACCTTATCGAGGCCATGGACGCGGGCAATGCCGTCTCCGACCGAGAGGACCTGGCCGACCTCCGAGACTTCCGCCTCGGTGCCGAACCCGGCGATCTGGTCGCGGATGACGCGGGAGATTTCCGCGGCGCGGATGTCCATCTCTTAAAGGCCTTTCATTTGCTGACCCAGCCGTTCGAGCCGGGTCTTGACGCTGCTGTCGATTTGTTCGGAGCCTATGCGGACGATGAGACCGCCAAGGATGCTTGGGTCGACCATCACGTCGACCGCCATGTCGCGGCCCGTACGGGACTTGAGCTTGGCTTCCAGCGCCTTCTTCTGCTTGGCAGAGAGCGGTTGGGCGGCAGTAACGGTGGCGGACAGGGTGTTCTTGTGGGCGCCGATCATCACCTGGAACTGGCGGATGATGGCGGGCAGGGCGGCTAGCCGGCCATTGGCAGCCAGCACGCCGAGAAACTTCATCGAAAGATCGGAAAGGCCGAAGCCCTTGCCAAGCGTAGCGACGATGGCGCCCGCATCGCTGCGGGAGACCTGCGGTGCCTGGGTAAGGGCGCGAAGATCGGCTGATTCGGATAGTGCCGCTTTCAGGGTTGCCAGATCATCGGATGTGCGATCGAGTGCCTTGCCCGAAACAGCAAGATCGAACAGGGCCGCTGCATAGCGCCCCGGCAATCCGGCTGCCGAAATTGACACGCGCATGTTCGTAAGATCCACCGACAAGCCTCATGTTTTTGTCCGCCGTTGGCGCCACATTTGTGACCGGCGGGTATTCGCAGACCATGCAGTTTCCCGCCGGCGGACGCCTGGGGTTCCTGGCATGACAGAAAGCGGGCCGGGTTGCTGTTGCTGCCCCGCCACTTGGGGCGCGCCCTAGCATGCACCCATCGGCCCCGCAAGCGGTGGCGGGGCGCGATGCAGCCCTGAATGTCACTCTAGCCGCGTTTTCTTCTCAGGATGAGATAGGCGGCGCCTGCGCCGCGCCAGCGGCTTAGCCGCGTTTTCTTCTCAGGATGAGATAGGCGGCGCCTGCGCCGCCGTGCCTGGGATGCGCGCGGCGCACGGCAGCTATGCGCCCGGTGAGGCCTTCCTCCCCCAGCCAGCGGGGGAGATCGGCCTTGATGCTGCCGCGCGGGGTCGGCCCTATGCGCAGGCCGGGGACCATGTCGGCCGGTGCGGGGCCGGGCATAAGGCCTTTGCCGGTTATGACGAGGATGACGCGCTGCCCGCGCGATTCGGCTTCGACCACACGGCGATAGAGCAGGTGGCGGGCGGCTTCGCGGTTGAGGCCGTGAAGATCGATCGTGATGTCGGGTTCGACACGCCCACTGCCGAGGCGGCGGTCCCAGCTGCCATCCAGCGATTCGCCGTGCGGGCGGGGCGCTGGAGGCTTTTGCGGCGCGGGCGCGACCGCCCGGCGGGGGCCAACACCCTGCCTGTCGGGCTTCAGGGCGGCGATGCGCGGGGGCGCTGCCGGACTGGCCGCTGACGGCGCAGGGGAACCTCCTGTTGGCCGGGGATGAAGCGGCCTGACGGTGGCGGCGACGAGGGCCCAGAGCGCCTCTTCCTCTGCGTCGAGACGGCGGCTCATCAGGGTAGGCGCGCTGCGGCTTGCCTGGGGAGGAGGAGTGTCGCTGTCAGCGGGGCGGCCAGCGCGCCGGCCTTTCGGCCTGCATCTTCGCCCGGCCCGAAGAAAATGTCGAAGCGGTTGGCGCCCTTGATCGCGCCGCCGGTGTCCGATGCCACCAGCAGCCGACGGTAGGGTTGGCCTTCGACTATGGTTTCAATCCAGACGGGTGTGCCGAGCGGCAGGGTTGCCGGATCTGCTGCGGCGTTGGCGTCTGCGATAAGCGGCACCCCGAGCGCGCCGATCGGGCCGTCGATGCTTTCGGGGAGGCGCCGGAAGAAGATGTAGCTGGGATTTTCCCGCATGAGGGCTGCGCCTTCTCCTGGGTTGGCGCGCAGCCAGGCCTTGATGTCGGCCATCCCAGCTTTTTCGAGAATGCCGCGTTCGCGCAACAGCTTGCCGATGGCGACATAGGCGTGGCCGTTCTGCCCGGCATAGCCGATGCGCACGCTGCTGCCATCAGGCAGGCGGAGCCGGCCTGAGCCCTGGATATGCAGGAAGAACAGGTCGACGGGGTCGGCCGCCCAGCCCAGCTCGAGGCCGCGGCCGGCGAAAGCGCCGGATTCGATGGCGGCGCGATCCGGCGCGCGCACGACCCGACCATCCTTGACGACGCCCCGGATCGTGGAGGCGTAGCTTTGGCCGAACTGGGACAGATCGATGTCGACGAGTTCGGGCGGGCGGGCGAGGACCGGCGCGGCCCCGGCTGAAGCACGGGTGAGGCCCGCGATTTCGGGCTCGAAATAGCCGGTGGCAAGGCCCTTCCCATCATCGAGACGGACGGGCGTGAAATGGCGGGTGAAAAAGACGGATGGATTCGTTTCGGGATCGGCGCAGGGCGCTTTCCAGTCGTCCTGGGTGGTGAGACCTGACCGGTCTGTGCGCTTCAGCAGCCTTGGACAGGCCCGCCGGAAGGCTTCCAGCGCCGCGGCTGTGGCAGTGAAGCCAGGGATTGGCGGGGCCGCGCGCGCAATGGCGGCCGGCGCTTGTGCTGGCGCTGGTTTCGAGACGGCTGGCACGTGAACGAAGACTGGCTTCGGAGCTTCGGTGCCAGCATTTGGGCCAGCATTTGGAGTAGAGCAGGCTACAAGCGAAACCGCTGCCAGCAACGGCCAAAACCGCGCCGGGTTCGGATTCACGCGTCCTCGTCGGTCGCGACGAGCAGCCAGGCTGGATCGGACGAGGCCGTATGACGGCTGAATGTCCACAGATCGTGGGTTTCGACCGACTGGTTCGGATCGCCGGCGATTACCCGACCTTCCTCGTCGCGCGTGACCGACACGATTTCCGCATCGAAGCGAACCGTGACTTCAGCCATAGTCCCGTTCATGTGCGCGCCGACGATCTGCGCCCGATCCACTTGCAGCAGCCGGTTGTCCAGCTTTTCGCCCGATCCGGTGCGGGCATCGATTGCGGCCTTGAAGTTTTCCAGCATTTCGTCTGACACGAGATCGGCGAGTTGGTCGAGATCGCCCTTCCAGAAGGCCTCCAGCGTCATCGCATAGGCACCCTGCGAACCGGCGAGGAACTGGTCCGGGGAGAAGCTGCGATCTGCCTTGGCCACTTTCTCGAGGCCGGGGCGAACATCCGGCGCGATATCGGCCGGGAGATCGAAGGTGATGGGGGCATCGGGCTCGGCCTGGCGGGGGCCGCTCGGGCGCGCCACATCGGTTCCGGCCGGGCGGAAGGGTTCGGCTACGGGCTTTTCGTGCCCGGTGCGTCGCCCGAGCACGTGATACAGGCGAAGGCCGATGAAGCCGGCCAACATCGCCAGAAAAAAGATTTCGACCCAACCGCTCTGCATGACAGTGCCTCTAGCTCCCGATGGGGCATGACGCCAACCCGCCGGCACCACCCCAGACAATGGTTTACGGTTGCCGGGGGGCAATATGCAACCGTTGCTTTGAAATAGGGGCTCGGATGCGGCGTGCAACCCTCTATACCGCCGAAGGGGTGCGACGAGCCGTAGCACGGAAACGATGCGTGCCGTTCTGGCAGCTGGGGCCAGGCATGGTTGGAACGCTTGCGGGCCGGGGCAGCGGCTGCTAGCCGCAGCCGCGAAGACTTACAGGCCATAGCCGGATGGGTGATGCCGGGATTGGGCCCGCTGGCGAGCAAAGAGGGACTGACATGACCGAGATTTCCGAGGAAGCCGCTGAGGCGCTGGCAAATGGCGCCGATCTTGCGCCGCAGGCCGGCATTCTTGCCCAATATGTGAAGGACCTTTCGTTCGAGAACCCGAACGCACCTGCTTCGTTGCAGATGCAGGGCCAGCCGAAGATCGACATCAACGTCAACGTGAATGCCCGCTCCGGCGGGCAGGACATGTATGAAGTCGAACTGAAGATCGACGCGTCTGCCCGCAGCCCGGACGACAAGCTGGCCTTTCAGGTGGAGCTGCTTTACGCCGGGTTGTTCCGGCTGGCCGGCGCACCGCAGGAATCGATCGAGCCGTTCCTGATTGTGGAAGCGCCGCGCATTCTGTTTCCTTTTGCCCGCCGTGTGATTGCCGATGCCGTGCGCGATGGCGGGTTTCCGCCGCTGATGCTGGAGCCGATCGATTTCGGCGGCCTGTACATGCAGCAGCTGGAAGCGCGTGGCGGAGTAGACTTACAGCCCATGGGCAACGCCTGACCGTCGTGGCGGCCGCAGGGGCGCCCCGATGTCGTTGATCCGCGCTGCCACCACCGTTGGCGGTTTCACGCTGATATCCCGATTCGCAGGCTTTGCCCGAGACCTTCTGATGGCGCGCTTCTTGGGGGCAGGCTTCGCTTCGGACGCGTTCCTGGTTGCGTTCCGCTTGCCAAACCTGTTCCGGTCGTTGTTTGCGGAAGGCGCCTTTGCGGCGGCCTTCGTGCCCATGGTTTCGGCAAAAATCGGCAG
>Ga0335395_10002287_pt1 | contig 11891 bp, 10 predicted proteins | sample MAT02_FD_205744 | JGI IMG/M metagenome (GOLD analysis project Ga0335395, IMG submission 205744) | Freshwater microbial communities from Lake Fryxell liftoff mats and glacier meltwater in Antarctica - MAT-02 (spades assembly) (version 2) ...
TTGGGATTCATAAAATAAATGGCGATTTTATTTTTATGTTTTTATTTTAAATAACCAACCCAAACTATACCACATTTTGAGAGAATCAGATCAAAATTAGCAAAAAATTGGCGAATACCAGTAATTAGACCAAGTGCGTTAAAACTTAAGATCAGAAAGATTGTTTGTAAATTACTGAGGACTAAAGGCGTGAAAAAACGGGTAACGCTGACGTTTCCCCAACGATCGATCCAAATGCCTGTCACCTACCGACTGGCAAAGGATTTTAATGTTGCAGCCAACATTATCCGCGCTCAGGTGGCTCCGAATCAAGTGGGCAAACTGGTGCTAGAGTTATCAGGGGACATAGACCAACTAGAAGCGGCGATCGACTGGATGCGATCGCAAAATATCGGCGTTTCCCTCGCCAGCCGGGAAATCCTTATAGACGAAGATATCTGCGTTCACTGCGGCTTGTGCACGGGCGTATGCCCCACGCAAGCCTTGACCCTAGACCCAGAAAGCTTTAAACTAACCTTTGCTCGATCGCGCTGTATTGTTTGCGAGCAGTGCATCCCTACTTGTCCGGTGCAAGCTATTTCTACTAACCTCTAGGCCACCCGCGAACTTCTCGGTGCAAGTCTATAGAAGAATTGAAGAATTGAAGAATGAGAGATTTTCTGGCAGCTTTCGATGTGGGAACTTGAACTTTGGTCTAAAATTTGGGAATCGACCGTTAATCCTGTCGGGGGCTTCCGTTTTTGGGCGGGTCATCCTTTTTGCGTGGTTTCCCTAATCTTTTCATCACATGAAAAAAAACTGTTGGCTTTCCCTAACCCTACTTTTTGTTACTTATTTCATTTTGGGCTGGAAATTATCTGAGTTTGATGTTCCCCCGCACCTGACTTGGTTTTTAGCCGTATTTGCTGTTTTAGTGTTAGCTATCGCTTTGTCCTTCCCGCTCAAGAGCACAAAAAGATTTATTATACGGTGGATTTCGAGTGATTCTGGAGCTTTTATTTCGATTATTGTAGGAGCTCTTTTGGCAGTTATAGTTTTTACTTGGCTGCACCTTTTTGTGACTGGTTTAGTCTTAACTTCAGCAGGAGCTTTGGCAAGATTAGATATTCAATTGTTTGGCCACCACAGATGGCGGACTTTTGCAATATTAACTGCTGTTTCTATGACTGGTTTGGGGTTGGGCGGGGGGATAGAATTTTTGGCAAAAACAGGCCAGATCGTATTACCTTAATCGGGAAGGGGAAATTCACCCAACCAAATTCTACAATTGGCAGCGGATATTTAGCCGCAAACTATGCGATCGTCCTTGAAGAAATATAGCTCTAGTTTTTTCAATAGCTCACATCTGACCGATCGCCCCATCGGCGCAATTATAGCAGTTTTCCATCTTCGCGATATAGTGTCCGGTCGGTTCTTCGTGCGGACTTTAGTCCGCAATCCAGGAGCGGACTAAAGTCCGCACTACGAACCGTTTTTGTTACGATCGTAGATCGCCCTGGGATATCACGTACAGATTCTAAATGACCGATTTTGGCCCAATAAAAAAGCAGCTTTCGGGAGCTGCTCGTCAGAATGCATGAGGTATTGTTTTTAGAATAGGACAAGTTAAAGTCGATCGATCTCGGGTTACATTTTTTGATACGGGAGAATTGATGAGTGAATGGACGATCGTGAAATCGTCACATAGGAGGATAGCATTGATGCTAAATTTTCCGATAATCAGGTTAGCGTTTAACTGTCCTTGCGCCCTACAGCCCTTCAGCGGTGGGGCCATTTTATTTTTTGGCACAACAGAAGGAAGAAGGAAGAAGGAAGAAGGAAGAAGCAATAAAAGCAACGGTTTCAGCAATGCGAGAACGTCCTAATCGTCTGGGCGGTTGCTATATGAAACTTACGCACCGCATCCGCTCAAACCCGGTGAATTCCCCAACATTCTGCGGTTAAACGGACACAATCAGACAAAAATCAGTATTTTTACGGTATACAAAAGTCCTCATAAACCTGTTGTTTTCGCAGAAACTCGGTTTCTGAATGTATCAATTGATATCGGGTTTTGTTTCGGGTTTGATAATTTTTTGAATTTCCTCGATCGCGCGACGGGCCACTTCTTCAGGCCTTTCGCCTCCACTGGTGGAAACTCGGACATCTGCTCCAGCGTAAAAACGCTCTCGTTCGTTTAAAATATTTTCCAGCTTAGATTTGAGATCGCCCTCCCGCAATAGGGGTCTAGTGCTGTCCGATCGCAGTCGATCGCACAATCTATCTACAGGTACATCTAGCCACACCACTATACCGTAGTGCAAATGACCCCAATTTGTCGGTCGCGTCACAATGCCGCCGCCCGTAGCCACGATCGAATTTTTATAAGCAGACAATTCGGCGAGCACCTTAGCTTCTAATTCCCGAAAAGCCTCTTCCCCTTCGCGATCGAAAATCTCAGCAATTGACTGATTCGCAACTCGAACAATTAGCTCATCAGTATCAAAAAAACGGTATTTTAATTCCCTTGCCAAAATCCGCCCCACCGTCGTTTTTCCCGAACCCATCATCCCGACGAGATAAACATTAACTCCCCTCAACAAATCCACCGCCAAATCCTCCCTATTTTTATTTGACTATTTTTTTAAGTTAATCGGCCCGCCGCTGGGGGGTGAGTCCTCATCAAATACATCATCCTCATCCAATCCCCAATCATCCTCTGATTCTGCACTCGGATTTTGAGGTAATTCCGCGTCACCCGGTTGAAGTATGGTGTCTTGCGGTGGAACCACCACCCGATACTCCGCATCGTATACAGACTCAGTTTTCCCCACGCCAGATTGATTCGGATCTCGATAGCCGTAAGAGTATATCGACCCAGCCCAAGACTTGCTTTTCGGTTCCTGTTTCGTTTCGTAATCCCTCGGATTTGCCCCTGCAACGTCATTTACCTGCGGTTGACTGGGAAAATCGCGATCGTCCCCCCAATCATCATCGCTGCCGTCAGAGCCGGATTTTGAGCCATCAGAAACCCAATCATCCTCATCGTCTGCAGCGCGATCGATCCCTGGTCGATCGTCATCCTTCGCCCCAACCGGGTTCGGAATTTCTTGCTGGAAAGTCCGAGCACTGTAACCCGCCGGTGTCCCGTACTGAGTTTGATAGGAAGTTTGGCTATTTTCCGTATCAAAATCCGGGTCAATCTCCTGTTTTCTGGGAGGGGGAGGCGCGGCGTAAGCTGTTCTCCTGTCTGCTGAGACAGCATCACGGCTGGGAATGTCGCGGCCGGTGCGGTTTTCTCTTTGAGATAGGTAATTGGAAAAAGCCAGCATACCAGAAATAAATAAAGACGTGACAGCGCCCGCGGCCAGGCCGAGCAAAATCCAGATAGATAAAGGCAATGCGGGCGCTCGAATTCCGAGAAATACCAGCGATAATACCGGCTCCACATTTTGCAAGGCAAAAATAGTTAGCCCTACCACAATTACTAGCAATAATATAGGACGCATATCAATTTTTAATAGGTAATTGGTAATCGGTAATTGGTAATTAACTAATGACTAATGACTAATGACTAATCACTAATGACTAATGACTAATGACTAATGACTAATGACTAATGACTCTTTTCTTCTTCCTTCCAGCGTTTGAGAGGAACGCAATCAATCCCCAACTGGTCTAAAGCGCGAGCCACTACAAAGTCTACCAAATCTTCAATAGTTTGAGGATTGTGATACCAAGCGGGAATCGCTGGCACAATTCTAGCCCCTGCTTCGGCTAAGGTAGTCAAATTTCGCAGGTGAATCAAGCTAAAAGGAGTTTCTCTAGGTACAAGTACCAATTTTCTGCCTTCCTTAAGCTGAACGTCGGCCGCTCTTTCGAGCAAATCCGAGCTCAATCCCGCCGCTAACTTGCCTAGTGTACTCATGCTACAGGGAATAATGATCATTCCTTGGGTGCGAAAGGAGCCGCTAGCAATATTAGCACCAACATCTTGCCACGGATGGCAGCGAAGTTTGCCAGAATTGGGTACTCCTGCTTTTTCCCGCCAGAATTCTTCTTGCAGAGTCGGTTCTGCGGGCATTCGGATGTTCTGTTCGCTTTGCCAAACCATGTAGGTAGATTTTGATGCTACCAGTTCCACAGCGCGATCGGCTTCCAACAGATATTTTAATGTTCGCACCGCGTAAATTAATCCCGATGCTCCAGTCACTCCTACAATTAGCGGGTAGTTATTTATCATTATTTTTAAGGAATAAATTTGAGGGAAGAAGCAAGTAGGAATAGAGAAGAAGCAAGCAGAAATAATATCAAATTCGATCCATGTCTTTCTATAGTGGTTTCAATATCTTTGTGGATGATTTCGATGTCTTTATGGACAAAGTGCCACGTCCATAATTGTATAAAATGTCGTTTTTGTCGATGTTTGTGGGATAAGGCATTAAGGTTTGTAGTGAGGACTTTAGTCCGCAAAAAGAAGGACTAAAGTCCTCACTACAAACCAATCTTACGATCGCCCTCCGATCGCACAAAATATCATTCGTCAACAGTCAACAGTCAACAGTCAACAGTCAACAGACTAATCATCATCATCAAAAGCTTGACTACCGCCACCAACAGCAACTAAATCAATTTGCTGGCGGTAGTAGTCAACACTCTTAACTTGCACTTCTACCCGATCGCCCAAACGGTACTGATTGCGGTTTTTGCGACCAACTAGAGTTTGCTGGCGCGATCGATATTCATACCAATCATCCTTCAGCGAAGAAACGTGCACCAATCCTTCAACTCGCAGAAGTTCGCTCTCCGGCGGCCGCACCTCAATTTCCACAAAGAAACCGTAAGACTGCACCCCTGTAATCAAACCCTGGAAAGTTTGACCAGTGCGCTCTTTCATCAATCCGGTTTTCTTCAATCCCTGCAAATCGCTTTCGGCATCTTCCGCAACCCTTTCGCGTTCCGTCAGATGTACCACCCCCGCTGCAAACTCTGTCTCAAATTCGTGGTGCAAATCTGGCGGAAGGACATTCCAAGTAATTTGACCGTGACAGGAGGAATGGTGCAGATTAACTTTTTCCTTAGCCCGAGTTGTGCGGCTGCTGCGGCCTTGCTCGAACACCGCTTGCAACACCCGCAGCACGAGTAAATCGGCGTAGCGGGAAAGCGGGGAAGTACAGCGCGTGTAACCGTCTTGCAGCGCTAAACCGAAGTGCGGCTTAGGAGTTGTGCTGTAAACAGCCGGCTTCATAGTGTCTTCCAGCAGGTAAGTGAGAACTCTTTCGGACTTTAGGTCGGCAAATTGCTGGGTAAATCGCTGGAAGTCCAAGGGCAGAACTTCTTCTTCGCTTTCGAGATACAGTTCGCCTCCGAGGTTGTTGGAGAGTTTGATAAACTCTTGAATGTCCGCAGGGTCTGGCATCGGTTGGACGCGATAGATTGCTGGGACTCCCAAGGCTTGCAGGTGGGTGGCGACAGCTTGGTTGGCGAGTACAACCAACTCGGAGACAGCCGACTGGGCGGGGGTAGCTGTTGTAAAAGCTCCTAATTCGCCTTCGTCGTCGAAGTGAGAGTTAGCGTCGGGCAAATTTAGTTCAAAAGATCCCCGCTGGAGTCTCGCCTGTCTGGCAGCCTGTGAAGCAGCCCCGATTTGATCTAGGAAAGGACGGAGGGCCGAGGATAAAGGGTTATCTTCGGCATCGGAGTCTGGTTCGATAATTGCTTGAGCTTGTTCGTAGCTGAGCTGGTAGTCAATGTGAATGACGCTGGTTTGAATTTCGTATTCTGTGAGTTCTCCCGATTCGTCTAGGGTCAGCAGTACGCTGAAGGCCAGCCGTTCGGTGTCTTGTTGCAGCGAGCAGCGCTCGTTGAGGATTTGTGGCTGTACGGGGATGATTTTTTCTCCGAGATGGGCGCTAGTGCCTCGTTTGCGGGCTTCGCGGTCTAGGGGGGTTTCTGGCTGCACGTACTCGGCTGCGTCGGCGATGTGGATTGCTACTTGCCAGCCGCCGGACTTGAGGGTTTCGATCGACAGTGCGCGTTCTATTGGCGGATCGCACAAAAATGAGGTCGGGTCGAATTCGTTTTCGAGCTCGTTTTCGGCTGTTCCCTCGGAGAAATTTTCCTCTGGAATTTGAGGGGCTTCGTTTTCGGTGTTGGTTTCTCCCGCTTCGTTTTTGCTAAAGGTGACTGTCAAACTATTCCGCAAATCTAACCGTTTTTTGATGTCGGTTTTTTTGAGTTTGCTGGGCAAGTTTTCGGCTGCTTTGATGACGGCGGCGGGGAAGGAGCGCGGCAAGTCGTGTTTGCAGCATACGATGTCGAGGTCGTCTGCTGCTTCGGCGTCGGAACCTAGCACCTGTACTACTTTGCCGACTGGCCGATGGGTGCCGAGGGGGTAGCGTTTGACTTCGACGTGTACTAAATGGTCGATCGCCTCTTGCAGGTTTGTGCCGTTGGCGAGCAAGTCTAGTTCAAACAACAGGCGATCGTCCAGGGGAATTGCTCTGTAGCTGACGCGGCCGGTGGGGGTGGCGGTTTGCTTGACTCGCGCCAGTACCGAGGGGTTGGCGCGTTCGAGGATCAGCATGACTTCGCCTTCGGGCGATCTGCGGCGGCTGCCTTCTTTGATGATTTTGACTAATACTCGATCGCCATTCCAAGCTGTCGAGAGGTGACTTTCTCGCACATAAACGTCTTCTGAGCCTTCGGCGTCTTGAATTGCGAAACAAAATCCTTTGCTCGAACAGCGGAGTTTTGCTTCTACTACGTCCTCTTCAGGTACTCGGCGATAGCGGCCTTTGTCTTTGACTAATATGCCAATTTTCTCTAGAGCTTCTAATGCGATTTGAAGTTTGAGTTGACTGGTGGCGTCGTTGCAATCGAGTTTTTTCTCTAATGCTTTGGGAGCCACTAATTTGTCTTCTGTAAAATTTGCCAGCAGTGCAGCGATAGAAAATTCCATGTAGCGATCGATCCTCTTGTTTCCAGCAATTAGTCTAATTTTGGCGAAATCAGCCGCACCCTTTCTTACCCTCGCAGTGCCTGCTTCCCAACAAATGCGCGGGTTAGTAGGTGGAGATGCCAGCACAGTCGGTGCTACCTGCGGCCAGGGATTTTTTCAGATTTTTTCCCGACACCGGCAGTCGCTAATTGTCTGCTGTTTGTCTGCAACTGACTGATGGCGGTGCAGACAAAGGCCCCGCACCCTATTCCCCAATACAAGTTTTTAGCGTTGGTTCCTTGGCTTTGGGCTGGCAGCGCCGAGTTCTTCGCTAAGTAGAAAGCCCCTGTCGGTTCTTAAAAGATGACTCGATGCTGAAAGCGACGGGTTGAGTCGGGGATGGGGAGATGGATTTGGAGAGGAGAAAATTTGCATTTGAGCCTCCTGCATTTTTCCGTCTGCCTTGTTCCTGCTTTCTTCTTGCTTTTGAAGTGCCTTTTGCCTTTTGCTAAAGCCAAAGATTTTACTGGCGATCGGGCAAAATTGCTAGTAGCTTACCGCAAGAAATGCCCTGTTTTTTGCAAGCGCTCTGTCCTTGCGGACAGAGGTGCAAGCAGCGGGTAGGGAGCAATCTGTGCTGTAGAAAGTGCAAGGTACACAAAACCGGAGACTTTACTACTTTTGCTTAGTTGCTGTTTCGTACCCGCTGCTTGCTAGCTTAAACGGCAGGATGTGGGATAGGGTTTTGTCGGGTGAAAGGTTGCGCTGTTGATTCACCTTTTATTTATTGTATGTTGAGTAGGTGCTTTCAGAAAATTGTTTTCTGTGGGTTGTACTAAACTGAAGTCATCAGCCCCCTTCTGGTTTCGGGGTCAAAAAATTATGTTTGCTCAATTTCGCGCCCTTTATCCCACTGGACAGTTAATCTGTGAGTTGCTGACTATTCATCACGGTAAGTTTGTGGTTCGCTGTCTGGTTCAGGTTGACGGTAAAACTCTCGCTACGGGTATGTCGGCTGCTGAGTCTGTGGAGGGTGCTGAAGACCGCGCCCGATCGCGGGCGATCGCCGTCCTCGGATTTTCCGAACCCGCTGCTGCTCTTGTTGCCGTTTCTCCGGTGCCGGTGCCGCCTCCGCCGACCGTTGGTGCGGAGGCTTCGGTGCCGGTGCCGCCGACCGTTCCGCCGACCGTTGCTGCTGCGCCTCCGCCGGCCCTTGCTCCTCTTCCTGTTTTAGAAATGCCTGTTGCCGAAAAAGTTGATATACCACATCAAAGCAATTTTGTCAATACCGAATCGAAATTAAATGAAGAGCCGATCGCACCTGTAGCGGAACCGGAACGGCCTGCGGTTGATCGGGTTCCGGCGGCTGGATTTGTACCGAAGCAAATAGACTCGGATGCTTGGCTTTCTTCCAGCTACGGGGAACCGATGGAGGAACTGTCGGTAGCGCCGGCCCAAATCAGCGAACTGTCGCAGGGTGCTGCTGAAATTAGGGAATTGCAACCGATCGCGGTGGGAATTCCGAGTGATGCGATCGAGGACGATTCTGATACGATCGCCCAAATAGACGGCATCCTCAAACGCCAGGGATGGAATAAAAAAACGGAAACCGACTGTCTCCAACAACTTTATGACCAGTCGTCGCAGAGAGAGCTTTCTAGCGAACAGTTGGCAGATTTCCTAGAATATCTGGAAATTTACACCAGAACCACTGAGGAAATCAAGCGGTTAAGCTGGAATCCCAACCAAGGAAAAGATCATCTCAAACAAGCTTATGAGAAAGCAGCGCGGCATTTATTAAAGCCAGAACAACTGCTCGATTTCTTGCAATATCTCGAATCTTTACCCTCTCCCTCCGAAAAATAGGTTCGTAGTGAGGACTTAAGTCCTTCTTTCTTACAGGTTCGTAGTGAGGACTTAAGTCCTTCTTTCTTACAGGTTCGTAGTGAGGACTTAAGTCCTTCTTTCTTACAGGTTCGTAGTGAGGACTTAAGTCCTTCTTACAGGTTCGTAGTGAGGACTTAAGTCCTTCTTTCTTACAGGTTCGTAGTGAGGACTTCAGTCCTTCTTTCTTACAGGTTCGTAGTGAGGAACGCTGGGAGCATCTCAGTTTTGCATTTATAGTGCGAGCGTCCCCGAAGAGCGAGTACAATACGCGAGCGGGGACGCTCGCACTACAATAAAAAAATGCTTTTTGCAAAACTGAGATGCTCCTGTAACGCTCAAACAACTTAGGATCGAAAACTTAATAACTTAAACACCTCCTACAGTCCTCTCTCCTGTAAGTTGCCAAATCAAAGGAGGCAGAGCCTCCGGATCTGCATTACCAGGCAGAGCGAAAGTAACGAGCAATCGCTTAAGTTATTAAATTTTAATTCCTTAGAGGTTTGTAGTGAGGACTTCAGTCCTTCTTTTTTTGCGGACTAAAGTCCTCACTACAAACCGATTTTATGAAAAGTAATTGAGCGAGTCGTAAAAATTAAAAATTAAAAATGAAGAATATTTCCCATTTTTAATTTTTAATTTTTACTTTACGCCACAGCGGCGATCGGGCGGCTGGAAGAAGGACGGCGATCGACTACTTGATCGACTAAACCGTATTCCTTTGCTTCTTCAGCGGACATGAAGAAATCCCGTTCGGTATCTTCTTCAATGCGGGAAAGCGGCTGACCGGTATGGTTAGCAAGATGTTCGTTCAGGCGGCGTTTGTGGTACAAAATCTCTTTTGCCTGAATTTCAATATCCGTTGCTTGTCCTTGAGCTCCACCGAGAGGTTGGTGGATCATAATCCGGGAGTGAGGCAAACTCATCCGCTTGCCTTTAGCGCCGGCACTCAACAGAAAAGCGCCCATGCTGGCGGCCAAACCGAGACAAATGGTGGAAATGTCGGGGCGGATGTGGTTCATCGTGTCAAAAATGCCCATACCTGCTGATACCGAACCCCCAGGGGAGTTGATATAGAGGTAAATGTCTTTCTCTGGATCTTCTGCGTCTAAAAATAGCAATTGGGCAACGATCAAGTTGGCTAAGTCGGAGTCAACCTGTTGGCCCAAGAAGATGATGCGATCGCGCAGGAGTCGCGAGTAAATGTCAAAGGCGCGTTCGCCGCGACCGGATTGTTCTATAACTGTTGGGATCATTGACGCCAGCCTGCCTATTACGTATCTTTTTTTTATTTTAGCGATTTGGGCTCATTTATAGTTAGGGTGCGGTGGCGGGCGATCGGCAAATCTGCAAAATCCTTGAGTTTGAGCGGGGTTGGGCTGTTAATTTGGGGAAAATGTGTCGGGTGTGCGATCGGAAATCCGATCCTGCGGGCGATCGATCTTGAGGAACCGGATATTAATCAAGGTGGTTATGTGGCGATCGTATCATTGCGAGAACTGCGATCGCTCGATCGCGACTGACACTAGGGAAATGGTCGAGAAACTCGTTAAGCGAATCACCAGCTTCGAGATAATCTAGCAAAGTCTTCATCGGGACGCGAGTGCCGATAAATACAGGAGTTCCCCCTAGAATGTCGGGGTCGCTATGAACGATCGGTAGTGTGGGCTTCATAATAACTTACGTATTTTGAATATATCGATTTTAGTCGATCGACCAGCAGTATAAAGACACAGATTATCAATGTGCCAGTTTTGTAGAAATCATCGAAATTAACAGACCTTTGGGTGTAAAATAGATTTCTTGAGCAGTAGTCGGCATATTAAATTCTCCTCTTTTCCTTTCAATTTTAACTTAAACTGTTATCCCGATCGCAATATCGAGCCACAATTCAAATCTTAACCTGCCAACCTCGGCGGTACATTCCATATAAAATCAACCACCAACACAACACCGCCGTCACCCCAAAAGTTAGAGAACCATTGAGCGGCCCTCTTCTGGCACGTCTCGATACTTATAGTTTTTGTACAGTTTCAAACCATGTTTTGTTAGTAACTCCGGCCAACATCCCAAACAACTCCAGTAAATATCTTCTAAAGGTTTTGACGTATCCACACAAGTAAATAATGCCGGCCCCCAAGTGTACTGACAATAGGGGTTTTCTTCTTTTTTAAACTCTGGTTCTTCCTCAGATTTATTTGGGCTATAATCCTGGTATAAAGCCGTCAAATCCGAGCGGATTAATTCGCCAGTTTCTCCATTAACGATATGACATCCCAGCCTACTGATATCTGTTGGGCCAGAAATCACCCCATAAAGTTTTTCTAAATTGTCAATTTCGCCCGATGTCAACACTGATTCATCTTTTTGATTCATAAGACCCTTTTTTGTTGAACTTGCTAACACAAACCATATATTTTAGTGTTTAGCAATTAATACAAGATATCTTAGAATTTTTTAAAAAAATTACTTGCCAAACTTCCATAATTAGGATGGATTGTCTGGCAAGCAAAAATCAAAGAAAAATGTATCTGGAACTACAGACGCGATCGCGATTTGTTGTCGGTTTTTATTCTTTCCCGATCGGACTTCATGCTGATGGGTTGTTCGATTTAAAATGCGGGTAAATTTCCTTCTCAAATAATTCTTGAATTTCTGCTGGCTGCTGTGCAACCAAATCTTTATAATCTTCCTCAACAGGAATATTGTAATCGGCAGTCCGTTTAGCAATTTTTGGTAGCCAAGCTGTGTGTAGCGTAAACCCAAATCGCAATTCAGGATGACCTAACTTACAAATCGGCCCACAGACCAATTTTTTCGCATCAAAAATCCAAATTTCTGACGATTTTTTAAAGTAAATTGTACAGACAATATAGCCATCTGTCGAATCTCCATTTCCCCCTGCACGCGGCACAAATTGCGGGGAGTTTATCATGTATCCTTGGGCTGTATTATCGGCTTCAATTGGCTCTTCTGGGTTTGCGGTGTAAAGTGTATAATGTAGGAACTTTATGCTAGAGCGTCGCTCATGGATTTTCATCTTGACGGATTACTCAATTTGCCAGGCATTACGATTGAAAGATGTATT
>Ga0335395_10002293_pt1 | contig 11870 bp, 14 predicted proteins | sample MAT02_FD_205744 | JGI IMG/M metagenome (GOLD analysis project Ga0335395, IMG submission 205744) | Freshwater microbial communities from Lake Fryxell liftoff mats and glacier meltwater in Antarctica - MAT-02 (spades assembly) (version 2) ...
GAAGCTGGAAACCAACCACGGCACCGCCATCGGCCACTACGGAAGCGTGCAAAGTTTCAACGGGATGGTGTTTTACTTTCCTCAGCAGAAAGTTACTGTGGCCTTGATTAGAAATTCAGACTCGGCTAAAATCAAAAAATTTGTGGAGAGCAAGGATATTTTCGACTTCCTGTTTGAGGATAAGTGAATCGAGGTCGTATTTTTTAACCGAAAAGTATGAAGTTTTCCGGCCTAGCCCCCCTGCCGGGCTGAGGGCTGCAGCCCTCAGCCCGGCAGGGGGGCTTTTTTTTCAGCCATTGCATTTATTACTTGAATCCAAGCTTCATTTCTTAACTTAAGTGAACGAGATTAGCCAATTCCTCAATCTACCTTTGCATTATCGTTTAACAACTAAATAGTATTGATATGCAAAAGAAAATTTTATTGTTCGCTTTGACCTTAATGATGATAAGCGCTCTACAAGTTAAAGCACAGTATGCCAAACAAGACAGTACTTTTAAACGGTGGTTCGTTGGTAGCACTATATTTTTATTAGGTAATTTGGCTCCTACAAATCCCCCCGACTTTGCTCAACTCAATATTGGCTATCGGATTACAGGAAAAGATGTAATTACATTGGAAGCAAAAACTTGGAAATATGCCTGGCCAAATGGTATTCATCCATTATTAAACAAATCATACGGAAAGCCGGAAGAAGAATTTCCGGGGTATATTCGTGAGTATGGCTTATCAGTGTCTTACCAACGATTTTTGTGGAAAGGATTATATACCGAACTCAATGTTATGCCTTCTTTACAAGATTTTGTGAACGACAAAGGCAAGAAAATTAATAATGGTTTTCAGGTTTTCAATACATACCGTGTTGGTTATCATATCAAACTTTTTAAGGACAGATTTTTTATTCAACCATCTGTTGCAATTACTCACCGTGCTTATCACACAAAAATGCCCGATGGATTTAAACAGTTAGACGATAAATGGCCTAAATTTGTCTTCGGAGAACCAGGATTTCATTTAGGGTTTAATTTTTAGTTGATAATTTATGAATACACAAAAAACACCACAAAATGCACTGGAAGACATCAAAATCAGTTTGAAGCTGAAACTTGCTACGCTGTGGGCGAGTTTGATGTTTCTCATTATCTATTTAGATTATTTCCACTTGTATATGCCAGGTTCACTGGAAGATATTTTAGCAGGCAAGGTATTTGTATTTGATATTACGCATGGATTTCTTTTGGCCGCACTCGCCATGGTTGCAACTCCGTCACTAATGATTTTCCTTTCCGTTGCCCTGAAGGCTAAAGTAAATCGCTGGGCAAATATCATTATTGCCGCAATTAATATTCCCTTAATATTATATAATTTGGCAGGAGAGGCTTGGATGCACATGGTGTTTGGCGCTGTCGTAGAAGTCATTCTTCTTTGTCTAATTATCCGTTATGCATGGAAATGGCCTCGTAGTGAAACATGAAAAACCCATGAATGAATAATTTTGGGAAAAGTATGCGTGGATAATTTTCCTAATTATTAGAGTTATGGTTTCAGTGGGTGCAATTCCTCACATATTCGGCATTCATGCGGACCCTGCATTGGTTCAGTTTATTAGACGCCAAACAGTTGATGTAATTGAAATTTTGTATTCAATTACATACGAGAGTTCCATTTTGATATTGCTTATCCCGATTCTTCATCGAGCCATCGGTGGCCGTCACCAACTGGCCCATCAAGACTAATCCCCGGAATCCTTTGCCAGGCTGGACAACAATTGGCCGAAATACCTCCTGTTCGAGCCGAAGCTGCACTTCGGGGTCATGTTCTGACCCAATTTCTTAACCAAAGTCAATGGACAGCAAAATTGACCCTTCTACTTTTGCCTTTCACTTTTACCAATCAAATAGCCATGAAAAAAGTAATTTTCCTGATTATACCGATGTGGGTTAGCGTTGCTAACGCCCAAACTACTACACAACCCTTCCACTTTTCAGTGGTTCAGTCGGTCGGCACCGATGGCACTGACAGCAAAAATCACGACTATTATTTCTCGTTCAATCTCATTTCCGGCACAGTCAACAGCGTGAAAGGAGTCGAGATAGGGGCACTCTACAACCAAAACGAGGGCGATATGACGGGGTTCCAAAGCTCGGGGCTGCTCAACGTCACCAAAGGCAGCGTGACAGGCTACCAAACGGCGGGCCTCACCAACATCTCGGGTGACGTGAAAGGCTTGCAGAACGGGGGCTTATCGAACCACGCCAAGAATGTCGAGGGCGTACAGACCGCCGGACTGGTCAATACGGCCAGGGACGTCTTTGGCGTGCAGCTGAGCGGCATCGTCAACAAGGCCACGCACCTCAAAGGCTACCAAATCGGCCTTGTAAACGTGGCAGATTCCGTCGAAAAAGGGGGTGGAATCGGGCTGGTCAATCTCTACAAAAAAGGCGGCTACCGTGAGGTTGAAATCTCCGTAGCCGACTACCAGAACGTAGGACTGAGCTATAAATCAGGGGTAAAATTCCTATACTCAATCATTTCAGTGGGCTACAATTTTCTGGATACGCCGCTTTTCAGCGCCGGTTTCGGAATTGGTAGCCGTACCGGACTCGGAGCCAACTGGTTTTTAAAACCTGAGCTGGTATGGTACAATTATCTGACGAAAGACCTCAGTTTCAACACCGCCACCCAGTCCTCGCATCTTCGGCTAGGGATTATGAAGCGAGCCAATAAGCTGTCATTAACGCTCTATCCGAGTGTTTACTACGCAAATGTTCCAAAGGGCTTGGAAGGCGATTTAACCAAAATAGGCGAATTCAAACCTTTCGCGCAGAACAAGCACGGCCAATTTGGATTTGGGCTTGGGTTAGGGGTTGCCTTTTTGAAGTAGGGCGCCCTGGCCGTATCAGGAAAAATTGCTCTCGGCAAGAGGGGAGTTTTTCATTTCTTGGCCGAGGTAAATTATTTTCATTCTTGGTAGGTTTTTTTTACTAAAACAATGAAAATGAAAATGAATGGATAAATAAAGTAGAATAAACAACGAACCATTAGCAGCACCTACCCAAAAGGCGGTATTTGGTGTTTAAAGGGCAGTTTTGTAGTGAAGGGAAGTTCAAATTTTCAAATTAAGTTTGGTAGAAGTTCCATCCTTCTGGCATCTATAAAAGATAGGTGGAAAGCGTATAAAATTAAATTACTAGAAGAAATTAAAAGCATGATAGAATTCAAGTTATCACAGCATTCGAGGCAATTGGAAAACCAATATAGCCTAAAAAAGATTCTGATAATTTGGGCTTTATCAGCAATACCAATGGGCTCATTGGCATTTGTTGTTACTCCAAGAGTAGTGGCAATTACAAATTGGACTCCTCTAATCGTATATTGGATATCTATCAACATTGGGCTTATTTGGCAATTTATCCTTTCATTGATTATTCTTAAATATGATGGGCATAAATTAAATTGGCAGACACTAGTAACTAGAATGAAATACCAAAGTCCGATAAACCCAAAAACTAATAAGCCAAGCTATTGGCTGCTTTTATGGACAACACCATTTATTGTATTAAGTGCCTTGATACAGTCCGGTATACTCAGGTTGCCAAATGTAGATAAATGGATTACTCCGCTTATTCAGCATCTACCAAGATATGATTTATCAAGTTTGGTTACAACCGAATACAAAGAAGCTTGGTGGATTCTTGGATTATTTATTGTGACAAGTGTATTTAATTATTTTCTTGGGGAAGAGTTCATGTATAGGGGAATACTTTTACCTAAAATGAATGGAGTTTTCGGTAAATGGGATTGGTTTTTTAACGGTATATTGTTCGGATTATATCATCTCCATAAGCCCCAGATAATATTATCAACTGCCATTTATTTCGGATTTGTATTTGCTTTGCCATCAAGGATATTCCGATCAAATTGGATGGCTGTCATTATTCATGGACTGGAAGGGATATTAGGAATCATAGTAATACTGGGAATAATTCTGGGATTATCGTAAATAAATAATTAGAAATAAATGTTTAGAAAGTACTGTGTAGAAAAGGATTTTTTTAAAAGTAAATCCTCAACCACTAACACAAGTATTGGCAAAAGTAGAGCTGGATAATGAAATATTAATTATGTGCAAGTATTTGTAGCTAGAAATCAAGTAATATGAAAAAAGTATTAAAGAATATTTTTAAAATAAGCATACTAATTCATCTTAGTTTAGGTTTCATGCTCTTTGTAGGAGTAATGATACCCAAGAAAATCTATACCCAAAAAGAAGAACGAACGAATGAGTTACTAATAATTAATTGTAATATCGTAGATGTAAAAAATGGAGTAATTATTCCAAATAGGCAAATATTTATACTAAATAACAGAATTGTATCAATTGACAGCATTATTTTAAACGTCCCCGAAAATATAAAAATGATTGATGCAATGGGTCAATACATAATGCCATCTCTATGGGATATGCATTTACACACACTTTCAATTTCACCCCAACTACATTTCCCATTACTTATAGCCAATGGTGTTACGGGAGTAAGAGATATGGGAGACGGTGATTCGTGGATTTCTGATATTGACAATAATTTAGAAAGAGATAAAACCATTTGGAAAAGACAATCTATTAAAGAAAATTTATTGTTGCCAAAAATTATTCAAGCTACAAGTTTTCATGTAGAAGATATTGAAGGTATAAATAAAAATAATTATAAACAAAAAGCATCCGAATTAGTTCGTAAACTAAAATCACGAGGTGAACCTTTTATAAAAGTTCAATTAGAAGAAACTGAAATACCTGATTACATTTTTTATGAATTGCAAAAAGAAGCAAAGAAACAAGGAATTCCTATTTTAGGACACCTATCATCAAATTTAGATGTCCAAAAGGTTTTAGATAATGATTTTAAGAGTATTGAGCACGCCTGGGCCTTAATTCCACATTTTGTAAAAAAGAAGAAAATATTAAGAAAAGATATTGAACAGAAGAAATATGATATGACCAATAAAGATACTACTGTGATTAAAGATGTTTTGATTAAATTGGCAAAAAAAAATACTTATTATACTCCGACTCATGTTACATCTAATAGAAAAGAATATGGTTCTTTAACAATTCTTGTGGAGCAGATCGCCTCTCTCGTTTCCATATAGGTAAGCTCCGACTCAATCCCTTGATTTTAAGGCACTTATAAAATTCCATTTAGTGGAATCAAGCCGAATAGTCATCTTCCACAAAATTTGTCAGAGAACCAAGAATATTTAGCTTTCAATCCCGAATTCAATAACAATCAAAATAATATATATGTAGAAAACTTACAACTAATTTTCTGGAAAATACTTAATTGGTTGCATACCAAAGGTTATAATGAAGAAACCGATAGGCCAGTTTTAGAAAATTATTACAAGTACGGATTGGAAACTACAAAAATGGCAAACGAATTTGGCGTAAAAATATTAGCAGGAACAGATGCTCTCGACCGAAATGTATATTATGGTATAAGCGTACATGAAGAACTGCAAGAATTGTTAAAAGCAGGATTAAGCAATGAAGAAGCGTTAAAATCAGCAACTTATAATCCGGCGCAATACTATGAAATTTCAAATGACTATGGCACTATTGAGGTCGGTAAAATTGCTGATTTTGTAGTTATTGAGAAAAATCCCCTAAAAAATATAAAGAATACACAAACTATAAAGTTCGTATACTATAATAGTCGTTTGTACAATACTGGAGATTTGACACAAATGAAAACTTTTGTGAAACAACAAGCAAAAAGTTTTGGAATTACCAGTAAATTTATTTGGAATATGATAAAACGAAAATAATAGCCACATCACAAGGTTTGAGGTGCCACATACTACAGTAATTGGAAACAGCTTTTTATTTCTTAGCCAGAGTTAATTGTTTTCATTATTCTTTTACGAGGAGTCAAAACTTAATTTTAAATTTAGCTATTAAATAGAAAAACTTTAAGTACTTAAAGATTGAAATAAAAAACAAACTTTCAACGTTATGGATAGTAGTAATGTTGAATCTCATTTTTGCTGATATTCTTTCTATAATGATAGAACTTGTAAATAAAAATACGCTGGATATTCTTGGAGAAAATGTTACTACCACAATGGCTATAGCAGCTATCGTTACCAATATTCCCATATTGATGATATATTTTTCAAGAGCCTTGCCTTATAAAACAAATCGTGTAGCTAATATTTTGTCGGCTATTATAACGATACTTTATGTTATTGGTGGAGGAAGTATGACTCCACATTATATAATTATTGCAAGTATCGAAGTAGCATTATTGCTAGTGATTATATTGAGTGCTTGGAAGTGGGATGCCCACAAAAAATAGTAAATTTGTTAAGGTCACATCAAGACAATTTAAACAAGAATTGATACCTTATATTTATTTATATATTTTTGGTAGGAAAAATTGAGTGTAATAAATAATGGATCGATTATAGCAACTACCCAAAAATCGCACGATACGGAAACTTATGACAATAAGAAAAATACATTACTTATCAGGACTGACTATTACAATATTTGTTGGACTCCACTTATTCAATCATGTTAGTAGTATTTTCGGAGCCGATATACATATCGAAATTATGAATTCGTTTAGACTTATATATCGCAATATTTTCGTTGAGATAATTTTGTTTAGTGCTGTACTTGTTCAAATATTGTCAGGACTTAAACTCTTTACGACTAATAGAAAAACAGCAACCTCAAACTTTGACAAACTACATATTTGGACAGGACTATATCTAGCCGTTTTCTTTATTATACATTTGAGTGCTGTTTTAGGGGGACGATTTTTTTTGAATCTTGATACAAACTTTTATTTTGGAGTAGCGGGACTAAATTCTTTTCCTTTTAACTTATTCTTCATACCATATTATGCACTTGCAATTATTTCTTTTTTTGGACACCTTGCTTGTATTCATAACAAAAAAATGAAAAAAAATATTTTCGGTTTGACACCTAACGGACAATCAAAAACCATTTTAATATTTGGTATCTGCATGACAATTGTAATATTTTTTGGACTTACAAACCATTTTGGGGGAGTAGAAATTCCAACAGAGTATAAGATAATAATTGGAAAATAAAGAAGTTAAATAAATTAATATATAAAAAAAATGCACCATGAATACAGCAATTTTTAAGGTAATTCTATTGTTTTTAATAATGGAAACGATAAGTTGTTCAAAAAAAATATAAAACAAGTAGTTCTATTAGTTGACAATCCAACCATAATAAAAATGTACTTGAAAGACATCGAAATTCGAGAGTTCGATTCAAAAACGGACACTGTAAATTTAGAAGATTATGACAAAATACATAGAGATAAAATATTTGTAATGTTGGCTAAAAATCAAGTGATAACGCCCATGGATAAATATAGCGCTGCTTAAATTTTACAACATACAGCAGGAAAAATATGTGATGGACAATTGACCAGTATGAGTTCAGAAAACTTTCTTTTGGCATATCATTTATCATCATCAGCGTTAAGCCAATTAAGACTTGAAAGTGATACAATAACCATCAGAAATAATTACGTACAGAGAATGGTATAATTAAATTATGATAGATTTTTATTGTTTTCCAAAGGATATCAAAAGTTTGGAACACAATTCGTATTTGATGACAAAACTGAAGAAATTATTTTAGCACCTATAGATACCACTTTGACAAACGACATAGAAAGAAAAGAATATAATGTAGAATCATTGAAATACCTGCTTTTGAAGTACAAAATGAAACCAATGCCAAAGGAATAATAACGGCAAAGCCAATTCACATCGCTTAAAACAAATAATTAAAATAAAACGAAAATACCAAAACATGAACACACCAATATTAATAGCAAACATCTTTACGCTTTTAGCCTTTTTTATTCATATTTTTATCGGCGACAGAGAACTAAAAATAATTCAGCCATCTACCGACACGGACAATTGGATAACTAAACAAGAAAAATGGACAATGGCCCGATGTGGATGGCATTGGATTTCTTTTGACCTTTTATTTGCGTCTATTGGACTTGCTTTAATAAACTTTACAGACTACTTTGAGAACGAAAAAACAGTGCTTCAAATATTGGCAATTTACTTTTTGGGTTATGCTATTGTTTGGGCATTGACAATTATAATTTCAAAACAGTTTCCCAAAAACTATATGAAACTTGGACAATGGATTTTACTATTACTCATAAGCGGTCTAATTTACCTTGGAACAAACTAACAAAATATGCTAAGATTAGGTGAATATATAAATATTTTAATTACTATTGGACACATTGTGAGATTATTTTGGGCTGACAAAATGTTTGAAGTAACAGGCATTGGAAAAGAAATGACAGAACTTGCTCAAACACATTCTTCCTTACCGTTTTTCCTTACAATTTTTGTAGTAATATTTTTTTTATTTTCAGGCTATACAGGCTTTCAGTAGACAATAAATTTAGAAAACTGCCATTCTTAAAACCTGTAATTTTTTTAATCGCAGGAATATATTTGTTGCGTGGACTTGGAGAATTAATAGCTGGCAGGTTACAAAGAACAAATTTAACATCTGAAACTATATACTCATTATTTGCTTTGACAATTGGACTTTTATTTCTAATTGGTGGTATGAAAAAATGGAAATTCACTGCTGAAACAAAAACAACGAACCGCCAACAGGAGTTTTCCAAAAAAAGCGGGTTCAGTGCTAAATTGAACATATGAAATTCTAATAAACATTTGTGCTAAACTGAACGTTTATGCTTCTAATTCCGCTACTTCGCAAAACCCCAAAAGTAGCGATCATCGTAGGCTTGACATTTAAAGCAGCAAGGAGATGATAAGAGTATTCAAGAATTCTCTTATCCAAGTTTAAAATATGATAAAACTAAAATTAAAGTGACACCAGAAAATCAGTGGTAACCCATATCACAGTAAATGGAGGCAGTTCTTCATTTCTTAACCGAAGTCAATTATTTTCATTCTCGGCAGGTTTTTTGCTAAAAAAATGAAATTAATAGGTGAATTAAATAGAATAAAATGACACAAGAAGAGCAAATAGTTGATTGTGAGTATAGCATATTAGAAGCAATGAAAATAGGCGATATTAATGTTCTCAACGAACTTTTGCATAACAATCTGATTTTTAATATTCCGACAGGGCAAACAATCACCAAGGCAATGGACATTGAGAATTATCGTTTGGGCACGATGACGGTTTACGAAATTTCGACAACAGACCAGATAATCGAAACAATGAAAATATTGCAACCGTTGCAGTAACTGTCTATTCAAAGGCTAGATATACTGACCAAACTATTGAAGGAAATTTCAGATATTTACGTGTATGTAAATTGTCCAATAACTTATGGAAAATTATCGCAGGCAGTGGATTTCAAATTTAACTTCTAAAAAATCAATTTGGAAATAGGAAAAACAACGGGTTGCTAAAAACTCCATATCTATATAGTAAAACATACCAAGATATTAGGAAACAGTTTTTCATTTCTTAACCTAAATCTTTTGCTCCCGACTCAGGTGTGTTTTTCAGTATTTAAAAATTTGAAATTGGATATAAAAATTTTGCTTTCGTCCCTGTGAATCTTTGTGACATTTAATTACTTCTACTGTGATTTGATTGGCCTAATGGATGCCTCGCTGCTTCGGCAGTACCTTACGGGAAAAGTCGAGGGAATGGAAATTAACGAGCGGTTTTTGTTATACGCCGCCATTCTGATGGAAATACCGATCAGCATGGTGCTGTTGTCCAGAATACTGCCCGATAAACTCAACGCTTGGGCCAATATCATAGCTGCGTTTATCAAAACGGTCGTGATGATAATAACCTTATTTACCGGAAATCCTAGCAAATATTATTGGTTTTTCGCTTATATAGAAATCCTGACTACCGTGTTTATTTTGGGCTTGACTGTCAAATGGTTGAGTGAGGTTTCTTATCCGCTAACCGCTTCCTGATCCGGCTTAGAGATTCTGGTTTGATCCCTAGGTAGCTCGCCAATTGATATTGAGGCACTCGCTGGAGCAGGCTACTATTTGATTCTTGTAAACGCAGGTACCGCTTTTCCGGGCTATCGGTGAGGTAGGCGGCAACTTTTCGCTAGTAGTCCAGAAAAGTATTTTCCAGCACCCGTCGAGCAACAGATTCGAGCCGGGGAAATTTTGAAAAAAGGTCGTTTGCTGAAGCATTGTTACCAATCAGCAAGGTGCAATCCTCATCGCAGAACGATTAATAAATGGAGGGCTGTGGGTTCTCGGCATTGAGTGAAATCACCCAGTCGCCCTCCACAAAAAAAGCAGTTGTCATTTCCTCACCGTCGCTCAGATGGTATTGCCTCACCAAACCTTTCAACACAAAATACGTGTCGTCTGAAGTCTGTCCAACTCTGAGGAGTTCCGCTCCTTTTTTATACTCTTTTATGACCGAACTCGACTTGATTGCTTCGGCTTCGTCGATAGATAAAGGAGATATTTTGGAAAAATAGTCTACGATTTTATCTCTCATAAGTTGTATATAAATCAATACTCTTATCGGTTTTTTAGCAAATATAGAAATAAAGGTCAAATATGAACCCGGCTATATTTCTTAACCAAAGTTAATGGATGATGTAGTAAGCGGCGATATTTTTGCCTCATAATCATTCACCAATCCATTTTACAATGAAAAAGCTATTTTTTGTTTTATCACTATTTGCTTCGACTTCTTGCGACGAAGAAGCGGTTTCCGTCGGATCCATCAACGAGTCGAAAATGCTTGACATCAACGACACCAAACAATTTGTGATGATTCGCGGCGGGAACTCCAACAACCCGGTACTTCTCCATCTGCACGGCGGGCCGGGCGTTTCGGAGCTGGGCGGCTTGCGGAAGTACAACCGTGACCTCGAAAAGGACTTTACCGTCGTGTACTGGGATCAGCGGGCCGCCGGAAAATCGTTCGTGGCGAACTCCCCGGTCAGCGAAATCAAAGTGAGCAAGTACGTGGAAAACGTTAACGAACTGGCAAAGTATCTAAAAAAACGATTGAATGTCAACAAAATTGGTTCTTTGACATTTTTTGTGGAAAAGCCTTTTTCAATCTTCAAGACTGACTAAAAATCGCTGATTTGAGCGTCTGAGGTGCTTTTTCAAAAATTTGGAACTAGACTCACAACAAGAATTGTCAGAGAACCACAAAATTTTGTTGGTTGGTCATTCGTGGGGTTCGCGGCTAGAGGTACTAGCGGCCCCAAAATACCCGGAACATTTTAGCGCCCTGGTCACCACGGGGCAGGAGGTTGCGGCAGCGGACGGCGAACGGCAATCATACGAATACACGCTCGCCAAGGCCAAAGAGTTCAAGATAGACTCTATGGTACAGCAGCTGCAATTCATCGGCCCGCCCAAAGGCGGTAACTATGCTACCATGTACCCTTTCCCGAAAGCATTTTCAATCCAAAAATTCTTTCTGCTGGAACTGAATCGGAAAATTTATGACGGCATTTCGGTCGAAGATTTGTATGCCAATTCTCAGGAATCGGACGAATATACAGCCTAGGAAAAAGAAAACTACCTGGTGGCTGCAGACTTCACTAACCTGTACGTCGCTAAGGATCCCGACTTCAACAATTTCGATTTTAGGAAACAATTTCTTACGTTTAAAATTCCCGTATTCTTCTTTTCGGGAAAATTCGACTACATCAACCCGACGCCTTTGGCCAAGGAGTATTTCGAGTTGTTGAAAGCGCCAAAGAAACAGTACGTGCTTTTCGAGAACTCAGTTCACGATCCCGCTTGGGAAGAACCTGCCAAATACCACGCAGAACTAAAAAGAGTTTACGATATCGTAAAATAAT
>Ga0335395_10002294_pt1 | contig 11869 bp, 12 predicted proteins | sample MAT02_FD_205744 | JGI IMG/M metagenome (GOLD analysis project Ga0335395, IMG submission 205744) | Freshwater microbial communities from Lake Fryxell liftoff mats and glacier meltwater in Antarctica - MAT-02 (spades assembly) (version 2) ...
GCGCGCGCCTGTGCGCTGGCGCTGTGGCGCGCGCGGCCGCAGCGCAATGTGAATGTGTGCGACGACACCGAGCTCAAAATGGGCGACTACTTCGATCTCGCCGCCGATCTCTACCACTTGCCGCGCCCGCCGCGCGTGCCGCGCGACGCCGCCGGCGATCAGCTTCCCCTCATGCTGCTGAGCTTTATGAGCGAATCGCGCCGACTGCACAACCAGCGCATGAAAACCGAGCTGGGTCTGCGCCTGCGCTACCCCACAGTGCGCGAGGGGCTGGCTGTTCAGCCCGACGTGGGTGTCAGTGAGCGCAGCAACCACGCGGAGTAGGCCAGGTAAGCCAATACCAGCAGGCCTCCCTCCAAGCGGTTGATGCGCCCCGGGCCTTTCAAGCCCCAGCCCATCACAAACACCAACACGGTAAGCCCCGCCATCACCGGCAGATCGCGGGTGAGCAGCGCGGGCTCGATGTCCATCGGCGCGATCGCGCCAGCCAAGCCCACCACCGCCAAGGTGTTGAACAGGCTGGAGCCCAGCACATTGCCCAGCGCGATGTCGTCCTCGCCCTTTTTGGCCGCCGCGATGCATGCCGCCAGCTCGGGCAGTGAGGTCCCGATGGCCACCACGGTGAGGCCAATCACCGCGTCGCTCACGCCCAACGTCTGCGCGATCGCCACCGCGCCCCACACCAGCAGGCGCGAGCTGACCACCAGCACCAGCAGACTCAAGCCCAGCCAGAACAGTGCGCGTTGGATCGGCATGGCGCCTTGACGCAGCTCGGTGGCTGTCTCTACCGCCAGCGTGTCGCGGCCTTGGCCGCGCGCGGCCATGATCGACCAGACGATCAGCAGCGCAAACACAGCGAGCAGCAGCAATGAGTCCAAGCGCGTCAACACGCTGTCCCACACCAGCGCGGCACTCAGAGCCATGGCCGCCATCAGAATCGGCAGCTCGTTGCGCAAAACGCCCGACCGCACCGCGATCGGCAGCATGATGGCAGTGGCACCCAGGATCAGCGAAATGTTCAGAATAGTGGACCCCCAGGCGTTGCCCAGTGCCAGACTGGGCCTGCCATCGAGCGCCGCAAAAACCGAGATCACCAGCTCGGGCGCCGAGGTGCCAAAGCCCACCACCAGCATGCCCACCAACAGTGGCGGCATCGAAAAATGGTGCGCGGTGGCGCTGGCGCCGTCGACAAACCGGTCGGCACTCCAGATCAGGAGCACAAGACCGAGCAGGATCGCAAGCGAGGGCAGCAGCATGGACGGGGCAGGGGATGCCCCGGCGGAGGTGGTGAACGAGAATGGCCATTGTCTCCGCAAGCCCCAGCCCGACTCCGATGCAAAGTCCCCTGCCGTCCACTTGGTCCACACGCTTGCGCGCCACTTTTGCGCGTGCGCTGCACAGCAAGATGCTGTGGTCGGTGGCGGGTGCAGCGCTCATGCTCCTGCTGCTGTGGATCTGGCGCCCGCTGCTGCTGATCCCCGGCACCCAGCCACTCACCATGGCCGGTGGCGACCCCCATTTGCGCGCGCTGATGCGCACCATCTCGGCCAGCGAGTCCAACGTCATGCGGCCCTACCACGTGCTTCACGGCGGCGATTCGGTGGGCACGCTGGAGCGCCACCCCAACCGCTGCGAAGCCATTGGCCAAGGCCCGAACCGGGGCAACTGCTCCACCGCCGCCGGCCGCTACCAGGTGCTGTTCGGCACCTGGATCGAGCTGGCCTCTCGCTACCACCCCGACCGCACCGACGACGCACTGGACGCCGTGGGTCTGAGTTTTTCGGCGCTCGATCAAGACAGGGTGGTGCATGCCTGGCTGGCCGATCGGCGCGCCTGGCGGCTGGACATCGCTGCGCAGCTGCGCCAAGGCCGGGTTCAGCCGGTGCTGAAGCGCCTCTCGGGCACTTGGACCAGCCTGGGCCACGGCATCGAGACCAACACCATGAGCCGCAAACTGCCTGGGCTGTACCAGCGCTTGCTCAAAGACGAGCTGACGCGCTCTGGCGACACACCAACGGCGGGAAGCCCACAACCCGCAGCACGCTGAATTGGCAAGGTACTGCCAACATGGCTGACATTGGCTGGCAAGTTACCCCCACTGCCTGTGCCCTAACCTGTGGATAAGTGCATGAACAAACCCGTCAAGCCCCGTCGCCATTGGCCTGCTGTACGGTGCTTAAAGAACAGGCAATTGGTACCGGCGACACCACAGACGGGTCACAGGCAAAAAAAAGCCGCAAGTGACGCGTGCAACGCACCTTCATGGTATTCCGACTGCGCCTGCTCGCGGGGCCATACTGGCCCTGTCGCTTGACCAACAACATCGACTGAAATAAATCAGTGTTGGTCACTGCATTCAAGGAGGTTCTGTGAAAACCATTTCTGCTGCCGATGCCAACCGACATTTTTCTGGTCTGCTGCGCGATGTCGCCAGTGGCGAAGTTGTGACCGTCCTTTCGCGTGGCAGACCTGTGGCCGCCATTGGTCCTGTTGCGTATGAGGGCGGACTGCGCCAGGCTGCCCGCCAGCGTTTGCTGAACCGCTTGCGCGAGAACAAAGCCTTCGGTGTTCGCAACTGGACGCGCGATGAGCTGTATGAAGCGTGAAGCGGGCTGATCCATGCGCGTGGCCCTTGACTATGCCGAAGGGCTGGGTGACGAAGTGCGCTGCAACGCGGCGCTGCAGCTTGCAGAGCAACTCCCGGTGGCGTCCGTCGTGCTGCCCGTGCAGACACTCGGGGAGTTGATGCGGGCGTTAACCGGCAAAGCGCGGCGCCCGTCCACGGCCGCCCGCGATGCGGTGCTTGGCTGGGCAGACAGCTTTGAGGCAGCAGACTCAAGCTGGACGGCGTTTCAAGCTGCTCTCGATCTCGTGGTGGATCACCAGCTGCCGATGTGGGATGCCCTTGTTATGGCTGTCGCTGCCGAAAACCGCTGTCGCTTGCTGCTGAGCGAAGATTTCCAAAACGGCTTACTTGGCGCGGCGTCACGGTAGTGGACCCGTTCGCCGCACAACGTTCACCGCTGCTTGATGGTCTTTTGACCCGTTGATTGGCTATTCAAATAGACAGCGATGGCCCCATCGGTAGCAGCCATGCAGCTCTCACTAATGGACGGTGATATGGCCTCGCAGTGCGTGTACGCGGCAAAAGTACCCCGATCGGTGGCACATGCCCCCAAATCGCAGAGACATACCCCCTTTTGTACCCCCACATCCCCCCGGATGCCCGCACACTTCGACGGAAGTTAATGCACCAGTCAAAGCCACCCCCCATAAGGGAAAAGAAAAAGGCCGCACGTCTTTGGAACTGTGCGGCCTTCTAAGTGGTGCCCGGGGCCGGAATCGAACCGGCACGAGTTTTACCTCGGGGGATTTTGAGTCCCCTGCGTCTACCAATTTCACCACCCGGGCTAAATGTGAGCAGCCTCAAATTATGGCACAGTGGCGGCCATGAAATACCCCACGATTGAAGACGCGATCGGCCAAACGCCGCTGGTGGCGTTGCAGCGCATTGGCGCAGACGAGCACCGTGCGCGGGGCAATGTGTTGCTGGGCAAGCTGGAGGGCAACAACCCCGCTGGCTCGGTGAAAGACCGGCCCGCCATGTCCATGGTCCGGCGCGCCGAGGAGCGCGGCGAGATCAAGCCCGGGGACACGCTGATCGAAGCCACCTCGGGCAATACCGGCATTGCGCTTGCGATGGCGGCTGCCATCAAGGGTTATCGCATGGTGTTGATCATGCCGGAGGACCTGTCGATCGAGCGCGCCCAGACCATGAAGGCGTTTGGCGCCGAACTCATTCTCACGCCCAAGAGCGGTGGCATGGAAAGCGCGCGCGATCTGGCTGAGCGCATGCAGGCCGAGGGCAAAGGCCGGGTGCTCGACCAGTTCGCCAACCTGGACAACCCGCGCATCCATTACGAGACAACCGGGCCTGAGCTGTGGCAGCAGACCGCCGGGCGCATCACCCATTTCGTGAGCGCCATGGGCACCACCGGCACGATTACGGGTGTGTCGCGTTTTCTGAAAGAGAAAAATCCTGCGGTGCGCATCATCGGTGCGCAGCCCAGCGAAGGCTCGCGCATTCCAGGCATTCGCAAATGGCCGGTCGAGTACCTGCCCAAGATCTACGACGCCAGCCACGTGGACGAGCTGGTGCTGGTGAGCCAGCGCGATGCCGAAGACATGTGCCGTCGGCTGGCGCGCGAAGAGGGCATCTTTGCCGGCATCTCGGCGGCTGGCGCTTGCTGGGTGGCGATGCAGGTGGCGCAGCAGGTGGAGAACGCGACCATCGCATTCATCGTCTGCGATCGTGGTGATCGCTACCTGTCCACCGGCGTTTTCCCAGCTTGAGCATGGGTCAAGACGCCCACCGCTTTTGCCCCGCCTGTGCGGCGCCTTTGGCGCTCTTGACCCGTCTGGAAGACAGCGGAGACAAAGAGAGGCTGCGTTGCCCAGCTTGCGATTACACCCACTGGAACAATCCCACCCCGGTGCTCGCCGCCATCGTCGAGCTTGACGGCATGGTGCTCCTGGCGCGCAACGCCGCTTGGCAGCACCGCATGATGGGTCTGATCACCGGCTTCATGGAGGCGGGCGAAACGCCCGAGGAGGGCATACGGCGCGAGATCGCAGAGGAAACCAGCCTGAGCGTGAGCGCGCTCACGCTGGTGGGTGTGCACGATTTTCAGCGCATGAACCAGGTTCTCATCACCTACCACGCGGTGGCGCATGGCGAGGTTCGTCTCTCGCCCGAGCTGGCCGAATACCGGCTGCTGCGCCCGGAGCAGGTGAGGTGTTGGCGCGCGGGGACTGGTCTGGCGCTGGCCGACTGGTTGCGCAGTCGGGGCCACGAGCCGGTGTTCATGGACGCCCCTTCGGCCTGACCCGTGATCAACCTGCCGCGCCTGTATTGCGCGCGGCCGCCGAAGGCGAGCTGCCCGCTTAAAATCGCAGACCACCGAGAAACAACGAAATCACCATGAACGCAGACAAAGAACTCGACGCCCGCGGGCTCAATTGCCCGTTGCCCATCTTGAAAGCCAAAAAAGCGCTTTCAGACATGTTGAGCGGCCAGACGCTGCGCGTGGTCTCCACCGACGCCGGCTCGGTGCGCGACTTCCAGGCCTTCGCCAAGCAGACCGGCAACGAGCTGGTCGAGCAGCACTCCCAGGCCAACGAGCACACCTCCGTGCTCAAGCGCCGCTGAGGCACCGGGTTCAAAGGCGCGCGAGCTGCTCGCGCACCTTGAGCAGCGTGGCGCCAAAGTCGGCTAGGCGTTTCTGCTCTTGCTCGATCACGGCAGGCGGCGCCTTGGCCACAAAAGCTTCGTTGCCCAGCTTGCCGTTGGCCTTGGCGATCTCGCTCTCCAGCCGCGCGGCTTCTTTGCCCAGGCGAACCTTCTCTGCCGCCACATCGATTTCCATGAACAGGCACAGGCGGGCTTCACCCACCACAGACACCGCAGCAGCCTGAGCGGAACTGGCCCACGCTGCTTCGTCGGTGAACACCTTCACCTCGCTCAGTTTGGCCAAACCCTGCAGCACAGGGCCCATGGCCTGCATGTATTGCGTGTCGCCCAGCACATACAGCGGCAGGCGTGTGGCGGGTGAGACGCTCATCTCGCCGCGCAGGTTGCGGCAAGCATCCACCAATGCCTTGAGCTTGTTCACGTGCGCGATCGACGCGTCATCGACCTTGTTGAGCTGGGCTTGCGGATAGCGTGCGATGCTGACCGACTCACCGGGCAGGCCAGCCACCGGGGCCACTTTTTGCCACAGCGCTTCGGTGATGAACGGGATCACGGGGTGCGCCAAACGCAGAATGGCTTCCAGCGTGCGGATGAGCGTGCGGCGGGTGGCGCGCTGCTGTGAGGCATCGCCGGTCTGGATCTGCACCTTGGCGATCTCCAGGTACCAGTCGCAGAACTCGTTCCAGACGAAGTCGTAGATGGTATTGGCGACGTTGTCCAGCCGGTACTCGGCGAAGCCTTTGGCCACCTCGGCCTCGGTCTTCTGCAGCAAGGAAGAAATCCACCGGTCGGCCTGGCTGAAGCTCAGGTAACCATGGAAGGGTTGTCCTACTGCGCATTCGGCCTTGGTGTGATCCTCCAGGCCGCAGTCTTGGCCTTCGCAATTCATCAGCGTGAAGCGGGTGGCGTTCCAGAGCTTGTTGCAGAAGTTGCGGTAGCCCTCGCAGCGCTTGCTGTCGAAGTTGATGCTGCGGCCCAACGAGGCGAGTGCGGCGAAGGTGAAGCGCAGCGCGTCGGCGCCGTAGGCCGGAATGCCGTCGGGGAATTCCTTTTCGGTTTGCTTGCGCACCTTGGGCGCGGTTTCGGGCTTGCGCAGTCCTGTCGTGCGTTTGTCTAGCAGGGGCGCGAGCGAAATGCCGTCGATCAGGTCCACCGGATCGAGCACGTTGCCTTCGCTCTTGCTCATCTTGTGGCCCTGCGCGTCGCGCACCAGGCCGTGGATGTAGACGTGCTTGAACGGCACTTGGCCGGTGAAGTGGGTCGTCATCATGATCATCCTGGCCACCCAGAAGAAGATGATGTCGTAGCCGGTGACCAGCACGCTGCTGGGGAGGTAGAGGTTGTAGTCCTGCAGGTTGTTCTGGTCGTTGGCAGACGCGCCGCTGACGTGGCCGGGTGCGCCCGGGCTCATACTCGCTCCGCTCGCCAAATCGCCCGGTTCGCCCCCGGCCACGCCAGCGGCTTTGGGCCAGCCCATGGTGGAGAACGGCACCAGCGCTGATGAATACCAGGTGTCGAGCACGTCGTCGTCGCGCCTGAGCGTTTTGCCCGGTGCCTGGGCTTGCGCGTCGGCCTCGTTGCGCGCCACGTAGACCTTGCCGTCTTCGTCGTACCAAGCCGGGATCTGGTGGCCCCACCAGAGCTGGCGGGAGATGCACCAGTCCTGGATGTTGTTCATCCACTGGTCGTAGGTGTTGACCCAGTTCTCTGGCACGAACTTCACCTCGCCAGACTTCACGGCGGCGATGGCTTTGTCTGCAATCGAGGTGCCGCTGGTATTTTTTTCGTTGCCCTTGGACTGCATGGCGACGAACCACTGGTCGGTCAGCATCGGCTCGATCACCTGCCCAGTGCGAGCGCAGCGCGGCACCATGAGCTTGTGCTTTTTGGTCTCGATCAGCAGGCCAGCGGCGTCCAGGTCGGCGACCACCGCTTTGCGGGCCTTGAACCGGTCCAGGCCCCGGTACTTCTCGGGCGCGTGCTCGTTGATGGTGGCATCAAGCGCCAGCACACCGATGATGGGCAGCTGGTGGCGCTGGCCCACCGCGTAGTCGTTGGCGTCGTGTGCCGGGGTGACCTTGACCACGCCGGTACCGAAAGCACGGTCCACATACTCGTCGGCGATCACCGGAATGGCGCGGTCGCAAAGCGGCAGCTGCACCGTCTGGCCAATCAGGTGGATGTAGCGCTCGTCTTCGGGGTGCACCATCACAGCCACGTCACCGAGCAGCGTCTCAGGGCGCGTGGTGGCCACGACCAATTGGCCCGAACCGTCCGAGAGCGGATACGCGATGTGCCACATGAAGCCGTCTTCTTCCTCGCTCTCCACCTCCAAGTCGGACACGGCCGACATCAGAACCGGGTCCCAGTTCACCAAGCGCTTGCCGCGGTAAATCAGGCCTTGCTCGTACAGGCGAACGAAAGTCTCGGTCACCACGGTGGACAGTTTCTCGTCCATGGTGAAGTACTCGCGGCTCCAGTCCACCGAATCGCCCATGCGGCGCATTTGTGTGGTGATGGTGTTGCCGCTTTGTTCTTTCCACTCCCACACCTTGGCGACGAAGTTCTTGCGCGCCTCGGCAGGTGTTGGCCCCATGTCGTGGCGGCTGATGCCCTGTTCCTGCAACTGGCGCTCCACCACAATTTGCGTGGCGATGCCAGCGTGGTCGGTGCCGGGAATCCAGGCGGTGTTGAAGCCGCTCATGCGGTGGTATCGCGTGAGTGAATCCATGATGGTCTGGTTGAACGCGTGGCCCATGTGCAGCGTGCCAGTCACGTTGGGTGGCGGCAGCTGGATGGCGAAATCGCAACCCTGTGCATGCGCCTCGGCACTGGGCGCGCCAGTGCCTTGATAACCCGCCACGCCGTAGCCTCGCCGCTCCCATTCGGGTCCCCAATGGGCCTCGATCGCGGCCGGCTCGAAAGACTTGGACAGGCTGGAGAGACCGGGCTGGTCAAGTGTGGTGTTGGACATGCTGAAGGGGAAAGTAGGGTGTGTGCCGCTGTGCCAGAGGCATAGGCCCGGGCTCGGGCAAGCGTTCGATTTTACGGGGCGGCCCCCGTCACTCCCTGTGCCGATGCGTTGGACTGGCTACCGCCCCTTGCGATGTTTGCGCTGATCTGATCAGGTATGGCCACCGTCCGTCACAACCCATCCGATAGGCTGGAACAATGGAAGTCTTCGTGCAGTGCCGCTTGGGTTTTTTTGTCCCCAAGTGCCAGCCCGTCGTGGCGACACCACTGAGCGCTGATGCTTCCACCCAACCAGGAGAACCCCCATGACCACCTTGAAAGGCTCGAAAACCGAGCAATGCCTGAAAGACGCCTTCGCTTGCGAAGCCCAGGCCAACCGCCGCTACCTGTATTTCGCCAACAAAGCCGACGTTGAAGGCCAGAGCGACGTGGCAGCGCTGTTTCGCTCCACCGCCGAGGGCGAGACCGGGCACGCCCACGGGCACCTGGAATTCTTGGAACAGGCCGGCGACCCCGTCACCGGCATGCCGATTGGTTCCACGCGCGACAACCTGGCCTCTGCAGCGGCTGGTGAGACAGATGAGCACGCCGATATGTACCCCAACATGGCCAACATCGCCCGCGAGGAGGGTTTCAACGAGATCGCTGACTGGTTCGAGACGCTCGCCAAGGCCGAGCGCTCGCACGCCACCCGGTACCAAAAGGCGCTGACCGAGCTGGGCGACTGAAACGGTCTCTTGCTCATAATCGACGCTTCCTGAGGGAAGCCGTTTCTTGGGCAATCGCCCACCCTCACCACCGGCTCACACCGAGCAACCCCACCATGCTCTTTCTCCTCTCCCCGGCCAAAGCGCTCGATTACGAGACGCCGTCGCCCACCGCCAGCCACACCCAGCCGCTGTTTGCCCAGCGCTCGGCCGAGCTGATTGAGGTGCTGCGCGAGAAGTCGCCGCAGCAGATTGCGGAGCTCATGCACCTGTCGGACACGCTCTCGGGCCTGAACGTGGCGCGTTATCAAAACTGGTCGCCGAAATTTACCCCGGCTAACAGCAAGCAAGCAGCGCTGGCTTTCGATGGCGATGTTTATGGCGGGTTGGACGCGAAGTCGCTCGATCCAGCCGAACTCGACTGGCTGCAGCAGCACCTGTGCATCCTGAGCGGGTTGTATGGCGTGTTGCGCCCGCTCGATCTGATGCAGCCCTACCGGCTGGAGATGGGCACGCGGCTGGAGACGCCGCATGGCAAAAATCTGTACCAGTTCTGGGGCAGCGACATTGCGCAATACCTGAACCAGCGTGCAGCAGCCGACAAGACGCCGGTCGTGGTCAATCTCGCCAGCGAGGAATATTTCAAGGCGGTGGACCGCCAAGCGCTCACGCCGCGGGTGGTGAGCTGCGTGTTTGAAGAACGCAAGGGCGACCAGCACAAGGTGGTGAGCTTTTTTGCCAAGCGCGCGCGCGGGCTGATGGTGCGGTTTGCGGTGCAACAGCGCGCTTCAACACCAGCCCACTTGCAGGCATTTGACGCAGAGGGCTACCGCTTCGCACCCACCGCGTCGGCGCCCGAGCGCATGGTGTTCCGGCGGGAACCCCAGCATTGAGCAGGCAACCAAAGCCAAGGAGATCGTCCAGATGGGCCATGACGTGACCCCCGAATTGCGCCAGTGGATCGTCGAGCAGGCGGCAGCGGGCCAGCAGCCAGAAGCGCTGCTGCGGGCCATGGTGCAGGCGGGCTGGGCGCAAGACCTTGCCACCTTCGCGCTGGAGGAGCACCTGCCCGGTGGCCAGGTCACCCAGCCAGTGACCCCGGCGTCGGCGGTGCTGCCAACCCACGCGCACGCGGAGCCTGGATTCGGCTCGCGCCTACCCGACCTGGACCTCTCAGCGGGCTTGCGCGAGCTCGACGCAGGCGACCGCCGCGTGCAGGTGTTGGCATCGTTGCAATCACCGCGCCTGGTGGTGCTCGGCGGGTTTTTGTCGGAAGCCGAATGCGACGCGCTGGTGGATGCTGCGCGCCCGCGCCTGGTGCGCTCGCGCACCGTGCAAACCCAGACCGGCGGCGAGGAGCTCAACGCCGACCGCACCAGCAGTGGCATGTTTTTCAACCGGGGCGAAGGTGCGCTGATCCAGCGCATCGAGGCGCGCATCGCGCGCTTGCTGCGCTGGCCGGTGGAAAACGGCGAAGGCCTGCAGGTGCTCCACTATTTGCCGGGCGCTGAATACAAGCCGCACTACGACTACTTCGACCCCGCCGACCCAGGCACGCCCAGCCTGCTCCAGCGTGGCGGCCAGCGGTTGGGCACGCTGCTGATGTACCTGAACGAACCTGAGGGGGGCGGTGGCACCACCTTCCCCGACGCAGGCCTTGAAGTGGCACCCCATCGCGGCCACGCGGTGTTTTTCAGCTACGACCAACCGGCTCCCGCCACGCGCACGCTGCACGGCGGCGCGCCGGTGATCGCGGGCGAGAAGTGGGTAGCCACCAAGTGGCTGCGCGAACGCGAATTCAACTGACTCCCCCCATGACATCCAACACCCCCGAACTCTCCCAGCTTGGCAAGGCCTCGGCCTATGTCGACCAGTACGACGCGTCCCTGTTGTTCCCGCTGCCGCGCCAGACCAAGCGCGAGGAGATCGGTATCACCGGCCGGCTGCCGTTTCTGGGCGCCGATTTGTGGACCGCGTTCGAGCTCTCCTGGCTGAACCTGCGCGGCAAGCCTCAGGTGGCGCTGGCGCATTTCACAGTGCCTTGCGAGAGCACCCACATCGTGGAGAGCAAGTCGTTCAAGCTTTACCTCAACAGCTTCAACAACAGCCGTTTTGACAGCGTGGATGCGGTGCGCGAACGCCTGCGCGACGACATCAGCGCCGCCATCTGGCAAGGCGGCCCGATGCGGGCGGCCGCTGGTGTGCGCTTGCTGATGCCCCATCAGTTCGATGCCGAACCGGTAAACGAGCTTGATGGCCTGTCGATCGATCGGCTCGATGTGGAATGCGATCTTTACCAGCTCTCGCCGCAGCTGCTGAGCGCCGCGCTGGAGGAGAAGCCGGTGGAAGAAACGCTGGTGAGCCACCTGCTCAAAAGCAACTGCCTGGTTACCGGCCAGCCCGACTGGGGCAGCGTGCAGATTCGCTACAGCGGGCCGCAGATCGACCAGGCGGGCTTGTTGCAGTACATCGTGAGTTTCCGCAACCACAACGAGTTTCACGAGCAGTGTGTCGAGCGCATCTACGTCGACATCATGGCGCGCTGCAAGCCGACCAAGCTCAGCGTGTACGCCCGCTACACGCGACGCGGGGGCTTGGACATCAACCCTTGGCGCAGCAGCCACCCGCAAGTGCCGCCGCCCAATGTGCGGACGGCACGGCAGTAGGTCGTGCGCTTGTGTGCTTTGCGGCAGCAGGTCGCGCCTGGGTGTGCGGTGCGGCGGTGAGCCACCGCTTCACCCAGCACGTGCAAACCCTTCCAGCAAATTCACCGCGTTCACACCCACCGCATCCACCGCGTAGCCGCCTTCAAAGGTGAATACCGTGGGCAGGCCAGCGCTGGCGAGTGCTTGACCGATGGCTGTGTAGTCGTCGCTCTGCAATGTGAAGCCCGAGATCGGGTCGCCCTCGAAGGTGTCCAGGCCCATCGGCACCACCA
>Ga0335395_10002295_pt1 | contig 11865 bp, 12 predicted proteins | sample MAT02_FD_205744 | JGI IMG/M metagenome (GOLD analysis project Ga0335395, IMG submission 205744) | Freshwater microbial communities from Lake Fryxell liftoff mats and glacier meltwater in Antarctica - MAT-02 (spades assembly) (version 2) ...
CGAGCAGCGCTTCGGCGCATTCGATGAGGCGTGGGCCGAGAATGGCTGCATGTTCTGTTTTTGTTCGATCTGATCGGCATTTTAGGGGTTCAGGGCTGCTTTGGGTTGGTAGCTTCGCCGTCGAGGACTTCCCATTGCCCGCCTTTCGCGGAGCCAATGCGTGTTAGCTGCCCGTCGTTTTTCAAGCGGCGGATCTGCCATTCGATTCCTTTGGGTGTAATGCCGATCGCTTGCGATAGCTCTTGTGTGGTGACAGCGGGGTTCATGCGGATCGCTGTCAGAATTTTCTCCCTAGTTTTCTCCCTAGTTTTCTCCCTAGTTCCTCCACGTGACTCGGGTCGTGACTGAGCATCGGCTGGTACATCCGGCCCGGGAGCCAGCCTTGGGAATTCGGTGATGAAGATGCTGGCGACTTGGGAGAAGCGGACTTCGGGGGCTTTTTCGAGGATGAGCGGGATGCCGCGCCCCCAGGCCTCGATGAGGTGGATGCGGCGCAGGAGGTCAGCGATGAGGGGATTGCGGCGGCGGGAGACTTTGGCGGTTTTGAGAGTCCGCAGGGTAACGCCTTCCATGAGGGTTCCCGGGTTTCGGACTTCGACCCGATCCGGGAAGATGGCGATGCGAACTTCATCGGGATCGCGGTAGTCGCGGTGGCAAAAGGCATTGATGATGGCTTCGCGGAAGGCCTCGCGGTCGATCTCCGGCACATCGACGCGGACGAGGCCGTCGAGCCTCATGCCGATACGGATGTTCTTGAGGATGTATTTTTCGGCTTCTTCGATGAGGGTGAGGATGTCGCCGGTGAAGTCGTGCTGGTCGATGATCGTCGCGGTGGAAGGGGTGGCGAAGACGGCGCAGCGGAGAGTGAGCGCAGGAGGCTTGGCGAAGAAGATGCGGGCAGCGTTGGGGTAATGGCCGTCCACGTGGAGCCCGAGGCTTTCCAATGCGCCTGCTGTATTGCTCCATGTGAGACCAGCCTTCCTGATGAAGGCGCGGACTTTTGCGGTATCGGGTTTGAAGGAGTCATCCTGGATAGGCTCCGTGTCCCAGCCGCGATGGCTGCGGTTCTTGCGGAGGAGGAGAGCCTCGATCTCCTTGGCGGAAAGTTGCCGGTCTTCATCCGCCACACGCATGTAGGCGCGCCCGTGCGAGTAGTAGGGCTTGTCGTGACCGGAGAACGAGACGCGGATGCAGGACTTGCCGTCGATGGAAACAACCGCGACATCCGGGTAGATTTTCGGTTCGATATGCGCGGCGATGGCTTGTGAGACTTTGCGCAAGGTGGTCTCGGAAACTTCCATGCCCACCGCGCGCCCGTCATTGCGAATCCCGAACCATAATTCACCGCGCCCGTGCTTATTGAGCATCGCCGCCACGGAATTCAGAGCATCGCTCAGCTCAGCGAGGCTCTTCTTGTGTTCGATGGTTTCGGATTCGGGCATGTGGGGCGGGTTCAGGGGCTTTTCATGGCTCGATGGAGATGGCCAAGGTGGGCGCTAGTGAGGTCGAGCCTTCCGGTTTTGGTTTGTTCCAGAGTCCAGCTCACGACGGATTTTGCACGGATTGAGTTGTCGTAGAGCATGGTGGATTTCTAGCAGATGGGGGGCTTGGACAGATTGTGATAGAGGACGTTGTATATGTCTCTAACTTACATGGTCGAAACCCTGATCACCTTGCCAGAGGAGGACAAGGTAGAAGATGGCCAAGTCTGGAAACGCCGATGGTAGCGGTGACTGATTCGGAGAGCGGATAGAAATTTCCTTTGGGGATGAGGAAGGTGGAATGAATGGAAGATGGGTTTCATCCTTCATCCAACAGCGCCAGCGTGGGGAAGTAAGAGCGGAGGTAGCCACGGTCAAGGGCGGCTAGGCGGTCTGCCTGGACGCTGGCGTGGGCGGCGATTAGAAAGTCCGGGATGAGGTTCAGGCGTGGTCCGCCGTTACGCCGGTAGCGTAGGAAGATCTGACCGGCGAGGTAAGCGGCCGCAGGCGTGATGGGATCGTAGAATACGTGGAGGAGGGCCAAGTCCGCCTGAGCCGCTTCCACATGGGGATAGGCGATGGAAAACTCCGCGAAGGCGATGGGAGAAATGAGCAGTTCGCCTTCGCTGGCGGCAATCTGGAGGCGATCCCGCCATACCTCCCAGCCGGGTTGTTTGCGGGAGAGAAGGAGGAGAACGGAACTATCAAGGGCGGTGCGCATGGCGAGGATGATTTACAGTGACTCTGGAGCCGGTAGCGCAACGGGGCCTCGCAGTTCATCCATGATTTCAAGGACGCTCATGCCCTCCCATGGATCAGACGCGGCTTTCCCAAATTGCTCCCAAGCTTCGGCGGGGATGGTCTTGGTGGCTTTGAGAAAAGGGGTTGTTTCATCGAATTCGAGAACGTCGCCCGGCTTGAGGCGGAGCCGATTGCGGACATGAATCGGAATGGTGATTTGACCCTTGGAAGTAAGCGTGGCTTGCATGCTTAAATTAGTAAGCGATAAAAGTAAGGCGCTCAAGGAGGACTTTTATCAAAGAGGAAATTTTTGTGAGCAGGTGGGCATTAAGGTGGCGAGTTGTGGTGATAATCTAACCCATCTTTAACACCTCAATTCACAAGTTGCTTATAATAAATAATTTACGAGCTTTGAAGATTCCTTCTGGCACTACATTTCGATCATTCTGTTAAATTGACACCCTTTGGAGGCCGCCGGGATCGGGAGCAATTCTCAATTTGGTGTAGATTTCGCCCTGCTCATCCGCCGGTTCTTCAATTCGGAAGCAAAAGTTTGACACCCACACCTCGAAGCATCATGATGCTTTGATGAGATCTACTGTTACTTTGGAGGCCGACGTCGCCCGGATGCTGTAGGACTATGCCCACCGGACAAAGAAATCTTTCAAAGACTCCATCAACACTGCGATTCGCTGCGGCCTGAGCCAGTCAGCCAACTCTTCTCCCCAGAAAGACTTCAAAGTTGAAGCCCACTCCCTCGGTCTCCGCGAAGAGTTCGAAGGCCTGAGTTTCAGTAAAATCCTCGACGACCTTGAGATCGTGGACTTTGTGGAAAAGCATTCAAAAACCTTCGCCGTGAAGACACCATGATCGTTCCTGATCTCAATCTTCTAATTTATTGCTACAATGCCGATTCACCTCTCCAGCCCAAAGCGGCGCAATGGTGGGAAGACTGCCTGAATGGATCGGAAGAAATCGGATTGGTTTCGGAAGTTGTCTTCGGTTTCATCAGAATCAGCACCCAACCGCGACTCTTCAGGGACGGACCGCTCGACGAATGGGACTCCCATCGGCTCAGCATTCACAAGAACGGAAGCGTTCCGCCCCCCGTGATGACGAATAGAGAAATAAGTTAGATGAAATTGAGGCTTTGCCTCTTGCTATCGTCCAAACGGAGGTCTAGCTTTTGGGTGCCCTTATTTCGTGAATGATGAATGAGTCAATTCGCTAAGAAATTACGACAATGAATGCAAAAATGAAAACGATGAGTAATCCGGAACTAAGCCGCATCCATCGCGAGAATTACAATTCAAGGGAAAATCCCTGCTACCTTGATCGTTATTCCCGCTACGATCTGGAATGGATCCAATTTCTAGTAGATAGCCGGAAATTGAAGGATGCAACGCACGAGGATCCCTGTGAACCAGAGATTCTACCGAATGTGTGGAATGCTCCACAACATTAGTTTATTACTAACATTTAAGTATCATCTAATAAACCCTTTAGCCCACCAAAGAAATTATCTAATTCGTCACTACTGGGCGCGGCTCCAAGTATGTTATCATAAGTGGTGTGATTGAGGAATTCATCATCAAGCTCACCGATGAAACTACTCGGCTGGCAGCCTGTTTCTTGGCCCCATTTGATCCGGGTGGAGCAATAGGTCATTGTAAGCTGGTCCTTCGCCCGAGTAATGCCTACATATAGTAAGCGCCGCTCTTCATCTTTTGTCCCTTCCGCGATGCTGCGGGTGTGGGGAAGATAGCCTTCCTCGAGGCCGATGAGGAAGACGATGGGGAATTCCAGTCCTTTTGAAGCATGCAGGGTGATGAGCGTGGCCCCTTGTTTTTTTTCCAAACCCTCGTCTTCGCGGTCGGAGGCGAGGGCGCTGGCGTCGAGAAATTTTTGCAGGCTTTTGCCCTTTTCGGTGTGGGCGCGGAGGCTGTCGATCACACTCTGGATGCCTTCGCCGCGCTGTTGGCGCTCGTTGTCAGTTTTGCACAGCCGCTCGATCCATGGCAGGTATTGGATTTCCTTGATGAGAGCGTGGAGGACATCGGCAGCATTTTCTTTCGCCAGATCGATGCGATTTTTACCACCGGCGATCAGGGCGACGAAGTCTTGGATGGCGTTGGCGGCCTTGGTGCCTAGCTCGGCGGTGAAAAATGGATCACAAAGCGCACCCCAGACGGATTGATTATTTTCCCGGCTCCACTCGGTGGCGAGCACGGCGGTGGCTTGGCCGATGCCTCGGTTCGGGGCGTTGAGCACACGCAGTAGCGGCACATCGGTATCGGGTGAGGCAAGTAACTGGGCGTAGGCGAGCACATCGCGGACTTCGCGCCGATCGTAAAAACTCTGGGCACCCACCATCCGGTAGGGGATTTTCCGCTCGCGGAAGGCCAACTCCAGTTTGCGACTCTGGCCATTGGTGCGGAAGAGGATGGCGAAGTCTTCCCACTCGCGGCCGATGGCACTTTTCTCTGCTAAAATCTCCTCGGCGATGAATTCCGCCTCTTGGTCATCGCCCGGCATCGCGACGATGCGCACGGGATCGCCGCCGGCGCGGGTGGAGCGGAGGATCTTCTCGCGGCGGCCGATGTTGTGTTTGATCAAGCTATTCGCGGTGTGCAGGACCGCGTGGGTGGAGCGGTAGTTTTCCTCCAGCCGGATGATCTTGGGATTGGGAAAAAATTTCTCGAATTGGAGGATATTTGCCACTTCCGCACCACGCCAGCCGTAGATGGATTGATCGTCATCGCCGACGACGCAAACGTGGTAGGGAGCACCGACGAGCTGCTGGAGTAGCTGCATCTGGAGCGCGTTGGTGTCTTGGAACTCGTCCACGGTGACGCGGGTGTAACGCTGGCGGAACATCTCGCGGACGTCGGAATGGTTGCTCAGGACTTTTTCGGCGAGCAGCAGTAGATCGTCGAAATCCACGGCATTTTGTGCGCGGAGCTCGTTGTTATAGGAAACGGCAAGAGTGGCGAAGTAGTCGTCTTTGAGTTCTGATAACTCGATACCTTTATTTTTCGCTTTGGAAATTTCCGATAGAACATTGTCGGGCTTGACCTTTTCATCAGAGCCGCCGTGGCGGACGAGCAATTGTTTCATCATGCCCACTTGGTCGGAGTGAGAGCAGATCGAGAAGTTTTTCTTGTAGCCAAGACGGTCGATGCCGCCGCGCAGAATGCGGACGCAGAGCGAGTGGAAGGTGCAAACGGTCATTGCCTCGGCAGCTTTTTTAGAAACCATGCCAGAGATCCGCTCGCGCATCTCGCTGGCGGCCTTGTTGGTGAAGGTGACGGCGAGGATTTCTGCGGGATCGATTTTTTTCTCCAACATGTGGGCGATCCGGCAGGTGACCGTGCGGGTTTTTCCAGTGCCAGCACCGGCCAGCAACATCACGGGACCATCGAGCGCACCCACGGCTTCACGCTGGGCTTTGTTTAGGGAATCGAATGAAAATGAACTGGCCATCGGCGGTCGGATGGAAGCGGGGAAGACGCGGCTTGGCAATAGCTGCGGTGTGGGAGAGGGGGAATATGTTTGTTGAAACCCAAAGACTGGAGTGGGACAGCTAGCCTGAGGTATCTAAGCCGAGGACGATGAAGAGTTTTTAACCGCCAAGACGCCAAGAATGCCAAGGGATGAGGAGTTTTTGCTTTCTTCCCTTGGCGTCTTGGCGGTGGGACTCACTTTCAAAGGAATTTTTTGCGGCGAATCAAATCATGGGACTTTAACTACTGGAAATGGACGAGATGGGCGATCTTCGACTCACGTGATGCTTTGGGCTTGGCGGCAGCGAGTGGAAGGAGAGACTCGCGCCAGTGAATGCAGCGCCTCTTGGATTTTTCGACTCGGGTGTCGGCGGCTTGACCGTCGTCCGGGCTGTGCAGGAACTTTTACCTGCGGAAACAATTTTGTATCTCGGCGATACCGCGCGGCTGCCGTATGGCTCGAAAAGCCCCGAAACCATCCGCCAGTTTGCCGATGAGGACGTGCGTTTTCTCATTTCCAAAGGAGTGAAGGCCATCGTCGTCGCCTGCAATACCGCGACGGCCCACGCTTTGCCAAGTTTGCATGCTAAATACCGGATTCCCATCCTCGGTGTGATCGAGCCTGGGGTGGAAGCCGCCCTAGCGAATTCAAATGCCGAGCGCATCGGCATCATCGCCACTCGCGGGACCATCCGCTCGCATGCCTATCAACACGCTTTGGCACTCCGCAAAACCGGCCTGATCATCCATGCCCAAGCGACTCCGCTATTGGTGCCGCTGATCGAGGAAAATTGGTTGGATCACCCCGCCACTCGCGCGGTGCTCAAGACCTACTTAGAGCCACTCATCGAGAAAAGCATCGATACGCTGATGCTGGCCTGCACTCACTATCCGCTCTTGATTCCGGTGTTGAGAGAAATTTTACCCATGGATGTGCGCCTCGTGGATTCCGCTACGACTTGTGCGGAGCATTTGAAACAGGAACTTATCCGCCTGGAAATGCTAGCATCGGCCGACACCGTTGGTGGCCTCGAACTGCACCTGACGGATCTCTCGGAAGAATTTGAAGCGCTTGCTCGGCAATTTCTGAAAAAATCTCCCGGGCGCATTTACCGCGCCGTGCTGGGTGGCTGACTGATCACCGCATGCGTTTACTGCTCATCGAGGACAATGCCGCCCTGCGCAATGCACTGGGCAACTACCTGCGGGAGGCCGGCCTCATCGTCGATTTTGCCATGACTGGTGACGAGGGTCTATGGGCTGCTACCGAAAATTGTTATGATGTGGTAATCCTAGATCTCATGTTACCCAACATTGCTGGGATGGAGATTCTCGCGAAACTCCGTGCAAAAAACAATCCAGTCCACATTTTGGTCATCAGTGCATTGGATGGACTCGATGATCGCCTCAAAGCGCTCAATGCCGGAGCTGATGATTATTTGGTGAAACCTTTTTCCCTCGCTGAAGCACTCGCTCGCGTGCGGGCCTTGCTCCGGCGTCAATATGGCAGCAAGGCACCGTTTCTAGAATGTGCGGATCTTATATTGGAACCACTCTCCCGCACCGTCCAACGGGGTGGCCGCTCGCTCGATCTCACTGCCTTGGAATATCGCTTGTTAGAATATCTCATGCACCGCCGTGGCGAGGTGGTCAGCCGCAGTGAGATATGGGAAAAAGTTTTTGAAGATGGGACCGGCGGCACCAGCAATGTGGTCGATGTTTATATAGGTTATCTCAGGAAAAAGCTGAATGTTGGAAATGCTGTTGATTTGATCCAGACGCGCCGGGGGCAGGGTTATGTATTAGAGTCATACAACTCATGAAGCGCCCTTCCATCCGCCGCTGGCTACTAATCCGTTGTGGTGTGGCCATCGCTTGCCTACTCGTCATAGTGGGAGTTGCGATTTATTTCACGGTAAAGCATAGCATGCTGAACGCTTTGGATGGCTCCATTCTCGAAACTGCGGCATTATTAGGCAATGAAGTGGAACTGGAAAATGAAAGAATCCAATTCGAATGGCAGGAAGGATTATATACAAATGCGGCTCTGACGGCTGGTGGTCTGTTTCAATATTGGGATGAGCAGACGGGTATCACAACTCGCTCGCCCGCTCTCGGTTCTGGGAATTTAACTAAATTCAGCGGCACGGATCATTTCCCGGTTGTGCGAGATATTCTTCTTCCCAACGGTCGCCGGGCAAGGGCCGTAGGACTAAGAATTCATCCTTTCGTGGTTCCAGAAGAGATGGAACGAATGGTTAAGGTGGGAAGGGTGATTGATCCAACCAGCCGCACCTTTATCCTCGTCGTGGCAGGGGACGCGGAGCCCATTAACTATACACTGAATCGGCTACGCTGGATTCTAGCAGGGTCTTTGTTTCTGAGTTTGACGGTCGGATTTCTAATCATCGTCCGTGTAGTGAATCTCGCGCTCAAGCCCATCGCTCATCTCACCAAGCAGGTGAAGAATCGCAGTGAATTGCAAGTGGATAAGTCGCTGGACCTTCCGCCCGGCTTGCCTTCGGAGTTACTGGGTTTAACGGAAAATTTCAATCTCTTGCTTGGCCGCGTTGCGGGGATTCGCGAGCGTGAGGCGGGTTTCATCCGCCTGGTCGCTCACGAGCTCCGCACTCCTGTAGCCGGACTCATGGCCACTTCGGAGTTCGCCCTCTCTAGAAAGCGTGAAGCTATTGACTACGAAAAGGAACTCAAAAATTGCCACCAGAGCGCCCTTGAGCTGGACGAGTTAGTTAAACGTTTATTTGCCCTTGCAAAACTGGGCGCTAAATCAGAGCCACACTCGTTTGAAAAAATTGATCTAATTGCGCTATTAGATGAATGTCTTCGCCCTTTCATCAAGGAGTTTGCAGATCGTGATTTTTCCTTGGTTGCTGATTTGGCACATGAATCTCTCATAATCTTGGCCGATCCCTATCTGGTTCGGCTCATATTTATTAATTTACTGGACAATGCGCTCTCTTACACCCGACCGGAGGGGGAGATCTCCATCGTTTGCGAAAAATCGAAAGATATCATCATCGTCCGTTTTTCGAATACGACTGTCTCCCCACCCGATCAGCCCGAGCGATGGTTTGAGCCATTGTTCCGCAAGAATGCATCGCGGCATGATGCGGCTCAACATCTCGGAATCGGTCTCACCTTGAGCCAACACGCCGCAGAGGCGATGGGATGGACGTTGCTCGCACGCCAGACGGCGGAGGAACAAGTGACATTCGAGATTAAAATTCCCGTGAAATAGTGAATCCTTGGCAGACCCGGGTAGTTACTTACAAGAATCTGCGTTTACTCATGATTCTCTCATGATCACTTCTGCACTCTGCGGCTGTGAATAAATTATTATCCCAAGCGGCGACACCGGCAAATTCAAATCAAGGTGCGAAGGCATCTGCCAAAGGCAAAGCCGAAATCATCCGCAAGCCGCTTTCTGCGCTTGTTGCAGCGGGTTTGGTCTTTTTGATGATTTTCGGCCATCCCCAATGGCTCGGCACTTGGCAGATGGAAATCCTGCGGTTGTGTGGGTTCTTTCTCATTTTCGCCGGTGTGCTTGGCCGCATCCTCTGCACTCTCTACATTGGGGGCCGGAAAAATCGCGAACTCTATCAAAGCGGCATCTATCGCCTCTGCCGGAATCCACTCTATTTCTTTTCATTTCTCGGTCTCACTGGGATTTGCCTGCTGACCCAGAGTCTCTTGCTGACATTATTGGCGTGCTCGCTCTTTCTCATCCTCTACCATCGCGTAATCCTCAGTGAAGAAGGTAAACTTCTGCGCCTGTTCCCGAAGGATTTTCTAATTTACCAAGAGGCGGTTCCACGGTTTTGGCCCCGTAGCCGCCCGGAGCTTCCCTCGCAAATCCTAAGTGTGGACACGGGAATCTTTATTCGTTCTCTCTCGGAGGTATTATGGTTTCTTGCCTCAATTATCTTTATTGATTTCATCAGCTATGGGCGGGCAATTGGCTGGATCCCTACTTTGTTCTCATGGTTCTAATGGAAGCCCCCATCGGTGATTTTTCAATCTCCGCACATCTATAACTCGCTGATCTGCCTGATCGCCTCGGCGAATTCAGTCGCGTATTGATCTTGGAGACTATTATGTCTTCCGCCGGAGATGGCCCTGAGCTCTACGATTCCTTGCTCCAGTGATTCGAGTTTCTGGCTCATGGAATAAGGGATGACTTCGTCGTCAGTGCCGTGAATGATAACCACCTTTCCCGGTCCACGGGCGGCGAGTTCTTGAAGGCGCGCGCCGTTGTCGAAACGCTGCCACACGAAGGGCCCGAGGGGTAATCCGAAAAGGTGTTGGGCCATCTCCATGGTGCTGCTGAATGGCGCGATGAGGATGCCGTTTTGAATCTTGAATTCCGTCGCTGCGATTAGGCAAGTGGCGGCTCCCAAGCTGTGTCCGAAGAATTTCAAGCGCCTCGGATCCGGCTGCTCAGGCCAGCCAATTTCCTTGCAGGCGAGTGGTAAAACTTTAATCAACGACTCACGGATTCTTTCTGGCGTGGCAGATCCCTCGCTATCGCCGTAACCGGGAAATTCAAAGAGCAGCCAGGCATCATCCTTACTGGTGTTTTCCATGATCCACTGCGACCACTCAAGCGCAAGGGTGCCATTGCCGCCGCAGAGGATCCATAAGTTCTTCGGTGATTCCAAATTCCCTTGGAGAAACGCTCGCTGTGTTCCTTGTGAAGTTTGGTAGGTGATCGGCCTGCCCTGTGTTTCCCTTTGCCATTGGGCGGTGGTGCCAATGGCGTAGGGGCGCGGAAAGTAGATCAACTGTGATTGGCAGCCGCTGAAGAAAAGTAGAGGAATGAGGGTGACCATCAGCATCCAGATGACCACTCGCCAGAGCAGGGCGGGGTTTGCTTTTGCTTGGTTGCTAGTGGAATTCATGAGGGCGAGGCTAGGTGGCTAGGAAAAAATCTTTATCAATTCTTCAGAAATCGCGGTGGCGGCTTCTGGAAGAGAGATCGGGTAGGAAGCCTCGCTTTGCAAGGTGGTCATTCTCACCTGATCGAGGCCACATGGGGTAATAAATATGAAAGGCGCGAGACTCTCGGCGGTGATGTTGATCGCAAAACCATGCATTGAGATCCATTTCCGCACACCTACGCCGATGGAGGCAAGTTTACGGTCTTCCACCCAGACGCCGGTGAGGCCATCGCGACGGTTTGCGCTCACTTCGTAGTGGGCACACGCGCGGATGAGCGCTTCTTCAAGTTTCCGCAGGTGTTCGTGAAGATCTTTACCGCGCGATGTGAGATTGAGAAGCGGATAGCCTACAATTTGGCCTGGGCCATGATAAGTCGCTTGCCCACCGCGATTGGTCTCATGGACCGGGTGGGGGAGTGCTGCTGGATCACGGAGTGATGAGGTATCGCGCAGACGGCCAATGGTGTAAACCGGCTCATGCTCCAGCAAAAGTATGGTTTCCTCGCCCGTGCCGTTTAGGATCGCCGCGACGTGTTCATCTTGCAGGCGCAGTCCCTCGGGATAGCTGATGAGACCTGGGAGATGGTTGATATGAAGCATCAGGAAGTAAAATTTAAAAAATATACCTCACACCAGCCTACGATCAAGGAGTTTGGCCTTGAGTGGGTCTGAGGCTTGGAGGTGGGCCATGGCGATGGCGAGGGCATCCGCAGCATCCGAGGGCGGAGTTTCCGCGAGGCCGAGCAGCGCCCGGACCATGAAGGCGACTTGGGATTTATCCGCCGTGCCCTTGCCAACTACAGCCATTTTCACCTTCTTCGGCGAGTATTCATAAACTTTTAGACCATGATCTGCGGCGGCAATCAGAGCTGCGGCCCTGGCTGCTCCCATCGAGATTGCTGTTTGGTGGGATTGCACATAAATGATGCCCTCAACGGCCACTTCATCGGGTTGAAATTTCTGGATCACATTGACCAAATGGGTGCGGATGGCAGAGAGAGCCGCAGATTGGGGGATTTTCTGCGGGATGGAAATGACATCAAAGGCCAAGACGGTGGGCTTCCGTGGATCGCCCTCGAGCACGGCGTAGCCGGTGTTCCTCACCGCTGGATCGATCGCAAGAATACGCATTACTTCAGCTTCGCGAAACCTTATCCAGCGAATGCTGATTGACGAGAATGA
>Ga0335395_10002297_pt1 | contig 11864 bp, 17 predicted proteins | sample MAT02_FD_205744 | JGI IMG/M metagenome (GOLD analysis project Ga0335395, IMG submission 205744) | Freshwater microbial communities from Lake Fryxell liftoff mats and glacier meltwater in Antarctica - MAT-02 (spades assembly) (version 2) ...
TAATTTTGGCTTTTGTATAATGTTTGAAAATCCTCGTGTCCCCAGTTCAAGTCTGGGTTCTGGCATATATAAACCCTTATAGATTCAAGATTCTAGAGTTTTCTCTAGATTTTAGATTTTTGGTTTTGACTATCGTTTGACTATCGTTTGACTATGGATTGACTATTTTATATTTCTGGTACGTCATGGGTATCAATCAATCCAGCGTAATGTGACCAAATTGTTTTGGCACTGTTCCCTACCCATGCTGCTACCTGAGTCACTGGTATTTGATTGTCTAGGCAGATTGTGATGAAAGTATGGCGTGTATTGTAGCTAGAACGGTAAGGCATTTCTAAGGATTCCATAATTTCTTTCCATGACCGATTTTGGAAATTGTGATCGTCCAGTTGGCAGCCATTGGGAGATGAGAATAAGCGATCGCATGGTTTGACCTCTGAGGGATAGATACTTTTGAGTAAGGTTTGTAATTTTTGGTTACATGGAAATTTCCTAATAGTGTGTGTTTTAGTATCTTTGCGCTTACCCAATACCACTGCCTCGGCAATAGTGATGGTTTCAAAGTCTCGGCTGATATGTTGCCATTGCAGAGCGATCGCTTCCGATGGTCTGCACCCAGTAAAGAATAGAAATTTAACAAAGTTGAGATAGGTTTTATGGCGATCGCTATTTTCAAAAGCAGCAATAATCTGATCCCTTTCATCTACTGAGAATGGGTTAATTTTCTTAGTAGTTTTGGCAGTGCGGACACTTGGTAAATCTCTATACGGGTTAGTTTCCAGTAATTCTTCTTCTACTGCCCACTCACAACAACCATTGATAAACATCAATATTTTTTTAGCTGCTGGTGGGGTCAGAATTTGGATTAAGTGTTTGCGAACTTGCCGTGCCGTGAGATTTTTGGGTAATCTGCCAATGTGATTGGCGACTTTACGGTAATCGGTAGCGATCGATGTGGCTGATAGAATTTTCACCTTGAACTCTGTGTACTTCTTCCAAAGTTCGGGCAAGTCTAAGGGAATTTCTCCTAGTTGCTGCTTTGGTTTATAACTTTCAAGAGTGAAATCAAAGCGTTCAAAAGCTATTTCTGTCTCAATTACTGCCGCTTTAGATTCGGCAGCTTTGCGATTTATTGGGGAATCTGGCAAGTTTAGAGTTAGATACTTTTGTTCTCCACTATATAAATGCCTTGGCAGTCTAAGCCGTAGCATTCCCCGTATTGATTCAATCCCCACTGATCCTTTAGGCTTTCGCATATTGCACCCCGTGAGATGTAGGAATTTTCATCAACCATGAGATTGGCACCTCAAACATTAACTTGCGGTTGCGATGGTAGATGGTGACCTTGGTACCTTTTATTTCTTTGACTTCATAGCCTGTATCTGGAAGGTTTTTGACTTTATCGAAAGTAGCAGTGAAGTTTTTTAGATCGAAAATCGCAACTTGATCAAATTTTGTAATTGTGGCTGAGTAATTATTAACTAAGTGTAGATTTGGTTCAGTTTGCTGTTTTACTTCATTTTCCTTGATATGACTGGGTTTAATTGGTTCAGATTGGTTTTTATTTGCTTCATGACTGCTTTTTACTTCATGTTCAATTTGATTCATGGAATATGAACTATTTTTATTTGATTCATTATTTGATTCATTGGGTAAAATCTTTACTGTATATATATCTTCTTCTTTAGATGAAGCAAATACACCAAAATTAGGAGATATTGCAAAATTCTGTGATTGAATCCCTAGTACAAAGAAACCATGTTCTGTACGTTCGCTAAAACTCGCTTTAGGAAAGATTTTGGTTAAGGATTGCCTCATTAACCGTGGAGCTTTAACCCAAGGATCAAATCTATTACCTTCATCTAACCAGTCAAACTTTTCCTTCCCACTGGTAGTTAGTTCTATGTCTAAAACTCCCTGCTCTACATACCAAGATTTCAAACTCTCATAAAGATCGCCGATCTTGATTTTGCCTTTACCAGTTTCTAAGCCAATCTCTGAAGCCCATCTAATTAAATGGCACGATGATTCTTTAGCATCTTGGATAGCTTTAGCTAATGGCTTGTAGTCGATACCCTCGGTCATAAGCCGTGACAGAGCATCTAGTAAGCGGTTTAGGAGTGATGGACAAACGTGATTTTGTAGAAATTCTGGATCATTTTTGAAACGTGGATCGGCGGGCAACTCATCAGGACTTTGTGGATCACTGGTAAAGGTTTTGGCAAATTTAACGATCGCATATCTGGACTCAATAGCCTTTTGCGCCCCTACAATGCTAGGGGCTTCATTACAGTTCAAAAGCACGATACAAGCAGGTTTAATTGAGTAGTCATCCTGATTTTTGCGCTCTATATCCACAGGATCGCCCGTTAATACATTTTTTAGACTCTGTAGAGAATCTAGGCTTAATCTGGAATGGTTTTCTGAAGCCCAATTAATACGGCTATATTCCAGTTTTGCCAGTGGGAACTTTTTACCCTCATCGTATTGTTGAAAATCTCGCAGCGAACAGCCCGTAATACCCCGTGAAAATATCTCGCTAATTGCCTCTCTGAGTGTGTCCTTACCGTTGGAGCCATCACCTTGGAGTAATAAGCCTCTAAGTCTATCTGGCATTACTTTGCGGACATTACCCAAATCTAAACAAGCTGCGATAGTTTTTAGGAATACATCACGCTGGGAATCATCGAGGGCAATTAGTAAGCGATCGCACGGTCCAGGATCGGCTTTTGGGTTGTATGCAACTTTTGAGCAGTAGGTATAGACAACGCTTGGGTCGTGTTTACGGATTTTCCATGATGGTTGCTTACCTTGCCAGTGGATAGACAAAATGCCATTAGCTAAATTTAAGCCTGTGGGATTGACCTTAGTTGGGTCTATGCCATAACTCATCTTTACCCATTTAAGGACTCCATTGACGGCCGTGTCATTGGCATATTTAAAACATCTTGAACCAGTGCGATGATCATAAATCTTATATTGATTGCAAAATTCACTAATCCGCCTTTTTTCTGTCGCATCGTTTGAAGCTTCATAATGTGTCCCTGTCCAGTAGTGCAAAACGTCAAAGATACAAACCCAAGGCTTATCGCCATAAAGTGTTTTTTGCCCAATCTGATTAAAATGCTCTGTTACTGGAATGTCATCTATATCTGATTGATCGATCTCTATTTCCTGTTTTCTCCATACTTCAAAAGTTATGGCATTTTGGCACAGGTCTCGAAAATCAGATCGGGATGTTTTGACGATTAGATCATCTAAGCCCTTACTAGTCTCGGTAAATTCCCAAGAAACAATCATGGGAACTGCACCAGCTTGGGCAACTAATCGACATAGGCGATCGCATTCATTTCTTACCTGGCGTTTAACTTGTAGATCACTATCAAAAGCAATTAATAGAGTTTGCCCAATGGTCATAAACTCCAAAATTGCAGGATTGAGTTTGCCTTTCCATTGACCATTACTAACACCAGGAATAGAAATCGCTGGTACCAATGCAGAAAAACTACTAGCAGCTTTCTTGGCACCCTCGGTAATTACTAGTGGAACTTGTGGGTTAAGTTTCTTCCATGCCCAAAATCCTTTTTGGCGATCGCTATCTGCAATTTCACAACCATAATGATCTGCTATTTCTTGCCAAAGCCGATCAGGTACAAAAATAAATAATGGACTAGGAGCTTCATCATGCCCTTTCCGTGGAGATTCATACTTAATTGTCTTTCCGTCTATCTCTCTAGGAGTATCAGGCTTAAATTGCAAACCACTATAAGCGGTGTCTGTGCCTAATACATCTTCCCCAAAAGCTACCCAACCGCCCCCGTTCTTCCATGCTGGTTTCCATCTCGTACCTTTCCAACCGATCAGGGTATCTATGGTTTTGGCATCAGTTACGGTATTCAGGTTTAAATCAATTACTTCATTATCAATAAAACTATCGATCCACTCTATACGGTGTCTGGAATCAATATCATCAAAAATATTTGTGCTAGGCATTTGAATATCTATATATGTGGGTTAATTTCCTATTTGTTCTGGTCGCTGGTATTGGGCAACGGGTGGCTAAGGATATTCATAATAAATATGTCTTATAGGTTAGTTTTTGGTTGTTTGGGCAATAGTGGCAGAACAAGAATTTAGCGATCGCACTTAGAAAGGTAATTCCCAATCTTTAGGCATCGCTTTAATCTCATTGATTAGTCTTTCAAATTCCAAAATCTCTGCACGTTCTCTAATTACAGGGGCATGAATGAATAGTTCTAGCTGTAAGTTTTCTGTTTCCATAGCCTTGGGTTGTTTAAATAAAAAATTAGGCGATCGCCACAATTTAATTAGTGCGATCGCCACTGGTTAGTTATTTTGAAAGTATGGACAGTTGACACTGATCGCATAGGGCTTTCATTAGTCCAAGTTCTTGATTCTGATTTAAGGCTTGGATTTCTGTTTTTATATCTGTTGGTAGAACAGGCAAAAGCATATTTGGGGTTTTTGTCTGCTTCCCAGCAAGTGAACACATAAGTTGTAGTTTGTCCTTAATGTCTAGCCCTTCAATGTGTTTGGCAGCTTCTTCTGACAGCGTGGTGTAGTGGTTGATGTCTTTCATTGGTTTATTTAGCTCCATTGTTTGCAGATTCTTATCAAAAATTTCGGGAAACGCGCGAGGCTATGATTGTTTCCAAATCAGATATAGGTATAGCAACGCTATATTCATGGGTTTGTATAAATAGGCTAGGAACTGACTGAAGCTCACTTAGTCCTACCCATAACTCACAACTGCTTCTGTTCCAAGAGTGATATTGGGGGCTTCGGTTAACCTCAATATTTTCGATCCCATAAACAACATGGTTGATACTGATCATTTGCTTTTCCCCTTATTAATAGTTTTGAAGTATTGATCTAAAGCTGCGATCGCGACTTGGCTGATAGTTACCCTGTTCTCGGCTGCATAGACTCTTACTTTTTTATCTAGATCAGAGTCTATGTAAATGGTTAATCGTTCTGGTTTTGTTTCTGTATTGATAAGCATATTGATTATTTGGCAAGTTCATCTACCAGATTAGAAGTGGTAAGTGGTTTTGTCAACTAATCAACATCCTTGCTATGTTTTGTTGTAGATTGTTGACATAGTGATTTGTCAACTGACCTATGAACTTGCAATCTAAACAAAGACTCAATAAAATCCTGCTAAAGCTGAAAGGTAACAAAAGCCGTAGAGCTTTGGCTCGTGAAATCGGTGTTACTGCAACAACCATAATGGGTTGGGAAAATGGAGTTAATGAGCCTGATTTACAAAATCTCTCAAAATTAGCTAAGTGTTCTGGCTACTCTCTTCAAGATTTTATTAATCACTTGGAAGGAAAAGAAAAGCCTGTAGAAATTTCTGCAATGGACAGCATGATAAAAGAAATTAGGAAAATGAAATTACAACAATTAGCTATTCTTGAGTCTGCAATGTCTGAAAGATTAATGGCGATCGCTGAGAGTGTTGGTTAAATTTCCCTAGGCAAACTATGGAAAGTTTATATAAAGCAGAGAAAGCCTGAATAAATCCAAAGCTCTGAAGATATTGGGAGCAGAACAAAGCTAATAAAGTCAATTAGGCGATTAAATCTAAAATCTAATCAAATGAATCCTTTATTCATAATCATAATTTTCTCTTTAGTTATCATTCTGCTAGTCAAGGTCGGACTTGACAGCCTCAAACCAATCCCTAAAAGGTCAAGAAAGAATTACTCCTATAGGAACAGAAGAGATGATTATGAACCTACTCCTAGCTCCTATCCTCAAAACAAATCAATAAAATCATCAAAAGATTATAGGTATCTTCTAACCCTATTAAACGGCGATCACGATGGCGCAAATAGGCTAGTTCAATTCATATCAGATAGTTATCCTGATCGGAATACCCAATGGTGTCTTGAAAAAGCGATAAACGATATTCTCAGAGATAGAAGATAAACAGATATTAAACATCAGGCTTAAACAAATCAGCATCAACGATAGGAGGAGATACAGAAGCTGCTTTTTCAGCTACTTCTTTAGCCTTCAACGGATCATTCTCCACCTGTATTTTAGGAGCCAAATCTTTTACATTGTTATTAAACTGAGTTCTTTGGTTAGTCAGTTCTACAAGATTCTCAGTGATTCCGAACGTCTCGGAAGTGATAGCAGAAAGAGTAGAAGCAGCATCATCTAAATTCTCCAATCTTTGCATAGCAACATTCACTTGTACATTATTCTCACTCATATTTTTATAAGCGTTTTCTGATACCATCCCATCTTTTCTTAGAGCATTACCAATCTTACCGACATTATTTCCTGTAAGTTCGTTTAGACTTCTTGCCGAATCCCATAGCGATCGCACGTTATAAATTATCGCTGCTCCACTCTGCCAAATCCTAGAAGCCTTAGCCCAATTCACGCTAAGAGTCAAATAGTTACTATCCCCAATCACACCTTTAATAAGATTCTCAGCAGACTTATTAACAGCTTCATTAATATCTATAGGACTTCCTTCAGGTGTCTTTATTCCCACAGTCGCAAGCCCTAAGCTCAATGCCTCTCCTAAAGTATCTTTAATCGAAGTCGATAACATCGCAGCGTTATGGATAGAAGTGATTAAGGTCATATAAGCAACAGCCTTATCCACAATCGTATTATTGAAAGCTGCCTTAATCCAGTCAAACATTGTGACTAGCTTAGCTAAAATCGCAGCAAAGCCAGCAGCATTAGCAGCGTCTGAAGCATCAACCTTATTTTTAACACCAGTGGCAGCATTCTCAGCAGCGTTCGCTATACATCCATCAGGTTGGGATTGTTGACATACCGACTCTGTTACCCGACTTCTAACGCTATCTTGGAAAGTTTGGCTATTGCCAAGTATGGTAGGAATTAAGAATGGTATCTGTTGCAATAAATCACTTTGTTGAAGCTGAGTTTGTAATATCTGTTCAATAGCAGGGTCTCTAGGTGGCAATTGAGGTGGCTGTTCTGTAGGCTGCCCTGTTGGAGGCGGAAAAGGAACCCTATCAGGGTCTCTAGTTGGCGGTGGGAATGGTGTTGGAATAGGCTGTATATCAGGACTAACAATAGGCGGCGGCGGTGTAGTAATAGGGAGAGGCGGCGGTACTCTCCTATCGGGTACGGGTCTTTGTGTCTCGTTAGGAATAGGCGTTGGTGTTGGTGTGCGTGTTGGTGGTGGTATCTCTATGGGAGTAGGCGGCGGCGGCGGGTCTTGAGGTTCTCCTATAGGTGGCGGTATCCTTACGGGTTCCCTCTCAAGTGGTGGTGGCTTTATGCCAAACCCCGTAGTACCCGTACTTGTACCTGTACCACTGTCAAAGCTTAACGGTGGTGGTGGTGAGAAAGTTGTGCTACCTCCTGCAAAGGCACCTCTAAGGGGCGGGTCTAGGTCTAAATCGCCTGCAGGGCTAGGGAATAGTTGAATATTTGTTATTTGAACCCTAACAAACGTATCAAGGTCTAAAACCCCGCCAAATACCCTTACAAAATCATTACCGCCTGTAACCGTAACCTCTAATGCGTTAACTTGCTTAGGCGGTATCCCTGCTTGGGTTCCTGTATCTCGTTTTGCTACAAATATGTCTATTGGGCCCTGTGCCGAACCCATGCCCTGTCCGATTATCGTAGTATTGTTCGCATTAACTTCAAAGTAATCCACGATAAAGAAGTATGACCTATTAGGGTCTTGACCTCCTCTAAACGGTACGGTACCCCGTTGCTCAGGGCTTTGCCTTGGCGGGGCTATACCTCCGTTACGCCTTCTTTCCCCCGCCCCTGCATCTCCTAATGGATCGCCTGCAGGGGGAGCAAAAATAAGCTCACCAAGAAGCAAGCCACCTAAGCCACCAAGTAAGCCACCAAGATTTAAGGGCGGTCTTACGGGTGAATTAATCAGGGGCGGGTTTCTAACAACCCTTGGTATAGGGCCCTGACCGCCGTTGTTTAGGCGTATAGGTGGCTGTCTAGGTTGTGGCGGCGGGTTTCTATTAACCGACTGTTCCCTAAAAGCATTCTCCAAAGCTTGCCTATTAGCTGCATCACTCATAAGGACTAACTTATTAAATTGGGCTTAGTTAGTAGTATAAGAAACTGGTAACGCTACGTTACTCAGGTCAATCGCATTAACCCATATCTTTGTAGTGTTAGAAAGATACAACGGGTTTATAGGGATGATAATATTCCCTGCAAAGACGCTAGTTCCATCTGCTATCTTATAAGCCCCTGCGGAGGCATTGAACTGGGTCACGTTACGCTCAGTCATCACAGCATTATTAGGATTGATAGTTTGGAGTAACCCAATAACCCACACTGCTAGCTTTTCAGCAGTATTACAGCTAGATGGAATCTGATTCGGAAGAATAGCAGTCATAATTTTAATCGTTTATATTGATTGGTTTGAGTGTTTTAGAATAGCCTACCTATAATAGGTAGCCTATTAATAAATAGCCTAATTAATTAAAACTAATTTAACATTAATGCTCTATAAAATGTACCCAAAATTCGGGGTCTGGATTGCATAGTTTAGTGATTAATGCATAAGAATAATGCACATTGCTACCATTAAAGACGTTACTAGAATATCCATCTTTGTAGTCACCATACGGGTCATGACAAATAAAACCATTCTTATCGTATCCATGAATTTCTATGATATGTCCACTACGAGTAAAAAAGCCGTGTACAACGACTGGAAAACCTCTATCAATGTGGGCTTTAATCTTATTGATCGAACCCTTAATTGTGAACTCGTCACGCTTATTTTTTGACCTAACAAGCCTAACTAAATCTATTGGTTTATGCCTACTTAAACCATTTTTAATCATCCAAGAATAAAACTGATCTTCTAGTTGCGGTTGAGAGCCATCTCCACGAATACCTAAGAACCACAAAACCATCGCAATACTAGTTACATTACACGCACCGTTAGGATTATGCCTATTATCAGTCTGTGGAAAGAAAGGCACATTTAATGATTTCATTTGCTTCTTTTATTAACCAAGAATTTAACTAATTAGATATTAGTTTATAGTAGTTATTAGTGTTTTATTAAGTTATATTTTATGCCTCTGCCAAATGACTTTTCTCCTTGGGAACATCTGCAAAATACTTTAAGGTTTGCACACAATCAACAAGTTCGGCGTGAGTTCTCAGATATAGAGATTGATGACGACATAACCACTGCTAGAGGTAGTATAAAACTAGCTTGTCTAATTGATGATAAAGATACTGCAATTATGACTCAGCTTAGGTTATACCTCTATCATTCTATTATTAAGACAGAGAATTTAGACTATTACTCAGTCCCCTATACATTATTCAATGAAGGTATTACTTTTAAGCCGCAAATACACTTAATCTTTGCACAAAACTTCAGAGATACTGTCGATCAAGAGGCACCAGTACAAAGTGAGATAAAAATAAGGTGGAGAAGTCAAACTGACACGACAATTAGCACTAGTGAGTTAAACACTTTAGCCCAAAAGATTAAAACATTATTTGGCACTGGTAACGGGTTTACTTGGTCAAGGGGTAAAGGTATGTTTTCTTACTCAGATAAAGAGAAAATTTATTTCTTCAAATTATTAGTTAATAACTCTGCTGAAGGTAGAAGATTAGTAGAACAATTTATGGATATCCAAAGTGATACGCCTGACTGGAAATACAGTAATTACAATATAAATGAGGAACCTTTACAGGCATATCCAAATAACCCTTTACCTAAGACTATTTTAGGCAAAATCAGGAAACAACCCCGTAGAAGACCTGTTTGTAATCTTCGATTTAGAGCCGCTTTATTGCATATACAAAGCTTTCCTAATCCAATCGCTTTGTATGATAAGACTGGTTATTATAAAAACGCTATTCTTAAAGATTAATTAGTAATATTTAATAGTCGTGAATTTTGATACGAGACTTGAAGTGTCCGACTAAAAACTTTTAGGAAATTCTATGGTTTACTATGTTTTGTAATGTTAATTAAGAGAAATTAAAACCATGGCTAGACGTAGAAGTGTAGAAGAATTACAAAAGCAATTACAGTTTGCTCAAGCCCGAAAAGCATTTTTAGCAACTGTTAGACCACGGAAAGCAACTAATGATAACCGAGCTAAAGACGTAAGAGGATATGCATCTACTCTTCTTGGCACTACCGCAGCATCAGCAGCGATCAAAGTACAAGTATCTCGTAAGGCTTTAGTATTTTTTGGCGCACCTAATGCCTTGAAACTTATCCTCCCTACCGAACCTGAATTTGAGACGGCTGGCCCACTGCCTAGGGGATTTACGCCAGCAAAGATTAGCGCATTATTTGGCGATGCGACTCCATCAATAGTAACTGCCGCAGGGAGTCTAAGAAAGTATATTAAATACTCTAGAACTGTAACAAGTGAAAATCAGGCTTCATATACTGCCCCTGTCGGTGGAACAGGTGCCAAGGTTACTACAAAAGACCAAATCGATACTGTAAAACTCATAGCTGCTGCTATAAAGACTTCGATTACGGAATACGGAAGAGTAAGTTTTACACCAGAAACATTTAGTCAATCCTTTGCGTAAAATCTTTAAGAATCTGATCCCATGAATGAATCATTACTGTATTTGCCAACTGAACAAGCCTTAATCATTCCTGCAAATATCCATAAGGATATGAGCGATGAAGAATTTGAAGCTGAAATGGACGAGATGATGCTCCGTTCTGAGTTGTCAAAGTCAGTTTTGCAGGATGGAGTGGGATTAGAGGATTTACTTGATTGTATTGCTACTCAAAATATTCATACTGATTCGTATTTGGACAGCTTAGAACAATGTCTGTCAATTTTTTAGATGCTGATAAATGGGTTGATTTTTACAATGGGAATATTACAGCGATTGATGGTGTATTACTTAATAGTTACGAGCCTATCCCTGATATTTTGGTTGGTACTACATCAGCAGATTTTATTGCAATCAGTGTAGATTCAATTAATGCCAAACCTAATTGGCGGTTAGGGCTATTTATACAGCTTTATGTTCTTACAAGTTTCTCAGATGCTGTTGAATTCTATCGTTCGGCAATACCGCTAAGAATCCCTAAAATCATTGAAGTACCTAAGATACAGCTTCAATATTCTATTAGATTAGTCGTGCCTACTTGGCATCAAGATATAATCATTAATATTAAGGAATATCTAAATGTTATTGTTTAATCTTTTATTTGTTGCTTCCTAAAATCCTAAATTAATTAAATATATGCAACCACAATATGAGCCTAGATTTGAATTGCATCAAATTGTTAATGCTGTTTTAACTGCTTTTCTACTGACTACAGGCGCATTTTTATATTCAGTAAATAACCAGTTAATTGTTAGTAATGAAAAGATTGAGGTGATAACTAGAACCTTAGATGCTTTAGATAAAAGGTCGGAAAGTAACCGTGAAAGGCTTATTATTTTAGAACATAGAGCACTTAAATAGATAGGATTCCCAATGCTAAAAAAGAACTTAAAAACTACGATTTTGGGCTTTGTTGGTGCTTTCTTACTCTATGCCACTGCGAAAGAATGGATTGATAAAGACTTATCACTTTTGCTTAGTAGTTCTGTTATGATTTTGTTCGGATTAGAGACAAAAGACGCTGATAGCTAAAGGTCAAATATCTGCTTATAGGCTGCTTCATGTTGGCGATCGCTAATCTGCAATAAAAAAAAGTTCTACCTTAATGTCCTAAGATAAAACTAATTAATTTTGGCTTTTGTATAATGTTTGAAAATCCTCGTGTCCCCAGTTCAAGTCTGGGTTCTGGCATATATAAACCCTTATAGATTCAAGATTCTAGAGTTTTCTCTAGATTTTAGATTTTTGGTTTT
>Ga0335395_10002298_pt1 | contig 11864 bp, 9 predicted proteins | sample MAT02_FD_205744 | JGI IMG/M metagenome (GOLD analysis project Ga0335395, IMG submission 205744) | Freshwater microbial communities from Lake Fryxell liftoff mats and glacier meltwater in Antarctica - MAT-02 (spades assembly) (version 2) ...
GAGCTCAAAGTCCGTGCTGCAATCCTCAATCGCTTCTCCCAAATCGGAACCCCCAATACCATCCGGGTAGCGTAGAATTATCAAGTAAAGACAGCAATATGCCTGTCGGTAGTTATGCAACAAAGCCGCCCACAAGCGAGGCCAGGTGGGCACCGATTACTTCGTGCGGATCGCCGGTGCGCTTCGCGTCACAACCAGTTCGGGCGTCAGATTCAATTGACCTATCCGTCAAATCAACTACTGTTCAGTAGGTTCTGTCGCAGAGCAGTGAGGGGTGGAGGAAACGACTGTGATCCAGACGTCGCGCGTTGTGCTGACTGCAACCGAGCGGGTCAGCCTAGGACTACCCGCCGCTGATGCAGTTGCCAGTGAGGCAGAAGCGCAAGGCGCGCAGCGGGTCTTTATTCTATGTAGCCGCCATCTTGCCGAAAAAACCGGAGAGATCCGCATTATCGAAGCGGCACTCGGCGGCCGCCATGCGGCCACGCATTACGGGGTCCGGCCCAATGCGCCTAGAAGCGACGTTCTGGTTGCAGCAGCGGCTGCGCGGGAGGCGGGTGCCGATCTTCTGGTCACCGTTGGCGGGGGCTCAGTCACCGATGCAGGCAAGATTGTTACCATGTGCCTGAAGCACAACATCACCACGATTGAAGGGTTCGATTCCTTCCGCACCTGTGTGGAAGCCGACGGCACGGTGGTTTCGCCGGTTTTCGACGGGCCAGACATCCGCACCGTCTGCGTCCCTACCACGCTTTCAGGCGGCGAGTTCAACCCGCTGTCGGGCGCGACCGACGAACGCATCAAGCTTAAGCAGGGGTTTGAAACCCGGCTGATGGTTCCGGTCTGCGTGGTTCTGGATCCGGCGATCACTGTCCATACCCCCGAGTGGCTCTGGCTTTCCACGGGGGTCCGCTCGGTCGATCACACAGTCGAAACGCTGGGCTCGCTTCAGTCCAACGACTTCTGCGACGGGATCGCAGATTCTGCGTTGCGCCTGCTGGCCGAAGGCCTGCCACGCGTTAAGGCCGACCCGACCGATCTCGAGGCACGGCTGAAATGCCAGATCGGCGCCTGGCAATCGATGATCCCAATCATCGCCGGCGTCCCGATGGGGGCAAGCCATGCGATCGGACATGTCCTTGGCGGCACATGCGACGTCCCCCACGGCTACACCTCCTGCGTGATGTCGCCCTTCGTCCAGGCCTGGAACGCCGGCATCAACGCGCATCGCCAAGCCCGCATCAGCGCTTGCCTCGGCGATCCTGCCCAGTCGGCCTCGGTGCTTCTGGACAGGCTGATCCGCGGCCTTGGAATGCCGCGTTCGCTTGCCGAGGTGGGCGTTCGCGAAGACCAGCTACCCCTGATCGCCGACTATACGCTTGAGGATTTCTGGGGCCGCACCAATCCGCGCAAGATCGAGACCGCACAGGATGTGATGACGATCCTGAGGACCGCGCTTGTCTAATCACTGCGCTTGCTTCTATGCGGGTAGCATAGACAAGTTGGGAAGAACCGCGTGCCAGATCGTCAGTCAGCCCAGCGCAAGCCGACCCAGTTGAAGTCGGAAGTCGCTGCCTACAAACGGCGGCGCATCGTGGAAGAGGCTAGCCACCTGTTCTTCGCCAACGGCTACGAGACCACGACACTTGATGCGGTGGCCGACCAGCTGAATGTCACCAAGCCCTTCATCTATTCCTATTATCGTAACAAGAGCGAGCTTCTGTCGGAAATCTGCCAGACAGGCATCCAGCTAGCACTGGCGGCGATGGACGAGGCACTCGCGATCGAGGGAACAGCGGCCGAGCAGCTGAAGACCGTGGTCGAGCGCGTCGGGCGCATCATCATCGAGAATCAGAAATACATCAGCGTCTACATTCGAGAGGAAAAGAGCCTGGACCCGGTCGACGCCCGCCGGATCCGCGAGCTTCGGCACCGGTTCGACAACCAGCTGGCCGCCCTGCTGGTTCGCGGAAAGGAGCAAGGCTTCTTCGAGTTCGAGGACGCTTCGCGCACCGCAATCTGGGTGAGCGGCGTATTGAGCTGGATTGCCAACTGGTACCATGAAGGCGGCAAATGGTCCGCGACCGAAGTGGTGATGGATGCGATAACCGTCGTGATGCGGATCGTATCGCGGCGGACACCCGGCGGCAGTTGAGCCATTGCACCCGGGGCAACCCCCGGGTAGATAATCCATCTGCAAGTAGAAAATTCTACGCGGGGAGGATTGATAATGGACGAATCCCGGAGCGGTCATGCTGACCCGCGCGTGCCTGACCGACGCACTTGCGTGCTGCGCTACCTGCTGGATAACTGGGCTGCCACGCGCCCCGATCAGCCCTATGTCCTGTTCGAGAACGGGGACAGCTGGACCTACGCCCAGCTCCGCGGCGAGGTGATCAGCGTCGCCGTAGGGCTGCAGACGCTGGGGATCAAACAGGGCGATCATGTCGCCGTCTGGCTTCCCAACGGCCGCGAGGGGCTGATTGTCTTCTACGCGATCAACTATCTCGGTGCCGTCTTCGTGCCGTTCAACACTGCCTATCGGGGCAATCTCCTTGAACATGTGCTTCGAAACTCCGACGCCACTGTGCTGGTGGCCCACGCGGGACTCCTCGACCGCCTTGCGGGCATCGACACATCGGCCATCGCCACCATCGTCGTCGTCGGCGACGGAGTGGCCTCTGCTCCCTTCAAGTCGGTTCCCTACTGTGCGCTTTCTGGGGACGAAGCCAGCCTCGCTCCACTCGACCGCCCGATAGAACCGTGGGACAATCAGGCGATCATCTACACATCGGGCACGACCGGCCCGTCCAAAGGGGTGCTTTCCTCCTACCTCCACCTTTACACCAACGCCGGGCCGGACAGCTGGCCCTTCGTGACGGGCGAGGACCGGTTCCTGGTCAATATGCCCATCTTCCACATCGGCGGCATGGGTATTCCGTTCGTGATGCTGGCGCGCGGCGGCTCCATCGCGCTGATGGAAAACTACTCGACGGACCGCTTCTGGGATTTCGTCCGGGCGACGGACTGCACAGCCATGTTTCTGCTGGGCGTGATGGCCACATTCCTCATGAAGGTCCCCTCCTCGCCACAGGACAGGCTGCACAGTATCCGAACCGCCTTCATGGTTCCTCTCACCGACATCGCCGGGCCGTTCCACGAGCGGTTCGGCATCGACGTCTACACGATCTTCAATATGACCGAGATTTCCTCCCCCATCGTCTCGGGGCCCAACCCAGTAAAGCCCGGCACATGCGGCACAGTGCGGCCCGGCGTGGACGTGCGGCTCGTCGACGGGAACGATTGCGAGGTGCCTGTCGGCGCCGTCGGCGAAATGCTGGTCCGCACGGATCGGCCCTGGGCCATGAACAGCGGCTATCATCGCAATCCGGAGGCGACGGCAAAAGCCTGGGCCAACGGCTGGTTCCACACCGGTGACGCGTTCCGTCGGGATGCCGAGGGCTATTTCTACTTCGTTGACCGGGTGAAGGACGCGATCCGGCGCCGGGGCGAGAATATCTCGAGCTTCGAGGTGGAAATCGAGATCCTCGCCCATCCCGACATCCGCGAGGCGGCTGTCATCGGCGTGCCCTCCGAATTCTCCGAAGACGATGTGATGGCAGTCATCGCTCCCGTTCCGGGCAGGCGCGTGGATTGCGCCGAATTGATCGCATTCCTGGCGCCGCGCATGAGCTACTTCATGATCCCCCGCTACATCCGCATCCTGGATGAACTGCCAAAGACCGCGTCGGCGAAGGTGCAGAAGGCCGAACTCAGGAAGGAGAGCATCACGTCCGACACCTGGGACCGGGACAAGGCCGGAATCAAGCTCAAGCGCGAGCGGTTGTAGGGTCCCATCGGGCCGGCAGTTCAGACATGCCGCGGAACATCAGCCCGGGACGCCACGCAGGCGCAGTCGGGGTTGCGGCAAGGCCCGGAAGTCGCCGCGCCAGAGTCTCGAACGCGATCTCGCCTTCTAGCCGCGCCAGCTGGGCACCGACGCAGAAGTGGATTCCGCCGCCGAACGACAGATGTTTCGATGCATCCGCCCGCCCGATGTCGAAGCGGTCGGGACTGGAAAATGCGCGCGGATCGCGATTTCCGGCACCAAGCAGACATAGCACGCGCTGCCCGGCCTTTATCGGCACGCCGGCGACATCCGCATCAAGAAGTGCCGTCCGGTACGTGGCGATGAGCGAGCTTTCGAAGCGAAGGACCTCGTCACTCGCGTTGCGGGCAAGGGTGGGGTCCGCCACCAGCCGCGCCCATTCCTCGGGGTTACGCCCGAACGTCAGAAGCCCATTGGCGATCATGTGCGCCGTCGTCTCGAAGCCGGCCCCGAAAAGGCCGATCGCCACGGTCACCATCTCGCTATCGCTGAGCGCTGAATTGCCCTCGCGCGCATTGACGAGGTCGGTCGCCAGATCGTCCCCGGGCGATCTGCGCCGGTTGGCAAAGATAGTTCCGAAAAAATCCTCCATGAACAGCATCTGCCGGTCGGCGCGGGCGAGCAGATCGGCAGGAAGCGCCTCCATGCCGAACACGAGAAAGGCTTCGGCAATTGCCTGGTTCAGCTGCTGGAGAACAGCCTCAGGCGCTTCTTCATCGGTGATACCCAGCATGTCGCACATCACGCGGGTCGGCAGACGGTAGGCGAAGTCGTGGATCACATCCATGCTGCCCTGGGGTGCCAGCGTGTCGATCAGGCCATCACAGATGTCCTGGATGCGGGGGCGCATTGCCGCTACCCGCTTTGCCGTCAGCGCCTGAGTCACCAGCCCCCGTAGCCGCGTGTGGCGCGGCGGATCCTGAAAGACAAATATCTCGGACAGCCATCGGTAGGAGGGGTGCGCCAGAACATCGAAATCCGGCCCGTAGAAAAGCTGGATATTGCGGACAAAATCACCCTGTCCAAACCGCTCCCGGTCCATGAGGGTCGCCCGCAAATCGGCGTGGCGCGATGCTACCCAATAGCCATGGTCGGACCAATGGACAGGGTCTTCCTCGCGCATGCGGCCGAACACCGGATAAGGGTCCGTGATGAGGGCTGGGTCGGTCGGATCGAAGGAAAAGTGTACTTCGGCCATTGCCTGAACTCCTAGAAGTTGAAGCCCACAGTCGCCCCGAAGGTCCGCGGAGGCGCCAGCGAGCCAACGCGGACACTGTTGAACAGCGGCGCGGTAATGATATTGTTGGTGATGATGAACTCGTCCGTCAGGTTGCGGCCCCACACATCGACGGACCAGCGGTCGTCCGCGCTGGTGAAACGGATGCCAGCGTTGATCGTCACTGTCGCGGGCTGGAACGCGTCCCGATTGTTGAACTCGGTGAAGAACACTTCGTCCTGGAAGTTGAGATCGGCGCGCACGTTGACAACACCGCTGTTACCCAGCGGGAGGTCATAATCGCCGGCAACCCGCACCGAGAATTCTGGCGCATTGGAAAGCCGGTTGCCTGATAGGTCCACTTGCTGGAACCCCTGGCGATAGTCCCCCGACACGAACTCGGTGTACTTCGCGTTCAGCCAGGTGCCAAAAATCTCGAACGTCAGACCGCGCGCAGGCCGGGCGCGAAGCTCGATTTCCGCCCCATAGTTTCGCGCAGAAGCGGCATTAACCGTGGTGACAACACTATTAGAGCCCACGAAGCCCACCTGAAGGTCGCTATAATCCATGTAGAAACCGGCCAGGCTTGCGGAGAGTGTGCCGTTCAGAGCGATGGTCTTGATGCCGGCTTCATAGCCCCAGACATACTCCGGATCGATCACGTCGTTCTGCGAGCCGACGTTGATCACGCCCGACTTGAAGCCCCGCGTTACCGACGCGTACAGCAGGGTGTCGGGGCTGATCTGGTAGTTGGCCGCAATGGTGGGAGTCCAGGCACCCCAACCGCGCTCCTTGTCGGTCGACACCTCACCCAGGAAGGTAAAGCTGCCGACCCCCCTGCGCTTTTCATAGCTGTAGCGGATGCCGGCCGTCAGCTTGAGGGCATCGGTAACCGCGTAGCTTCCCTGGACGAAGGCTCCATACGCGTCGATGAAGACGGTGCCTTGCTGCAGGTAGTTCTGGTTGTCAAACGTGTTGGCCGGAAGTCCGAACAGGATGCCAAGGTTCACTAGCGGCACCCGCACGCTGCCGAACAGCTTCTCGTTGAAGTAGGTCGCCCCAAGCAGAAGGTCGAACCGGTCGCTCCTCCAGTTGCCGATAAACTCCTGCTGGAAGGTCGTGCTTTCCTCGTTATAGTTGTTCTGGCCGAACATCCACACGTCGGAGGCATCAAGGTCGGTGCGGTTGAAGCGGGTAAAATCCCGCCATGCGGTGATCGACTTCAGCTCGAAGTCGCCGGGCGTCCAGGTGATCGTCCCCATCACCGACGTACCGTCGCGCTTGTTGAGAGGCTCCTGGTCGGAGACGATGTCGCGGAAGTTCACCGGAATGCCCAACCGCTGCGCGCGGGTGACGATTGTGTCACCTCCCAAGATAGCGCCCAGCCGGTTCTCCGGCGCTACCGTCGGCCCGAAATAGTGGAAGGCGTAGTTGTTGTCGTCCTCCTTGAAATGCTCGGCAGACACAAGCAGCTCCAGGGTGTCCGAGGCGACAAACAGAAGGCTGCCCCGGATCGCCCAGGCATCGCGATTGTCGATGTCGTTGCCAGTGGCCTGGTTGATGCCATAGCCGTCGCGACTGTCGTACTTGCCGGCTACCCGGACCATTAGCCGGTCAGCCACGAGTGGTCCGCTCAGCGCGCCCTCCAGCGTCAGCGCATTGTAGTTGCCATAGGTCGCCCGCGCGTAGCCACTGAGCTCTGCTGTCGGCCGCTTGGTGATGAGGTTGATCGCCCCCGCTGTGGCGCCGCGCCCATAGAGCGTGCCCTGCGGGCCACGAAGGACTTCCACCCGTTCGATATCGTAGAAACCCGACAATTGTGCTGCCGGCCGGGCTATCGCTGCACCATCCTGCAGGAAAGCGACGGCACCATCGGCGCCCAGGTCGATGCTGGTCAGACCAATGCCGCGGATAAAAGCGCGGTTCACACCGAACTGGTCGCCCACGGACAGGTTCGGTACGATCTGCGCCAGCGACTGGATTTCGGTAATGCCTCCTGCACCAAGCTGGTCAGCGCCGATGGCGGTCACGGATGCACCGATCTTGGACAGCGACTCGCTGCTACGGGTGGCGGTCACCACAAGATCCTCGAGTACCGGGGGTTCTACAGTAGACGTTTGCGCCATCAGCGGCGCGGCCAACATGGTTCCTCCCAAAAGCCCAGCCGTAAAGGCAGCACTGGTGATCGTGCCAAGAACGACGGCCAAACGGCCCTGCAGCGCAGCTTGATAATCCATATATCTCCCCATCCCACGCAATCTGCGTTTTGTAGCTTCTCGATTATCTTTTTATCTACTATCGCGTAGATATGTCAGATTTAGAGGAAGAAGCAACACGGAATCCGTATTGAGGTGCAAAGGCTCCGGATTTGCGCCCATGTGCAGCCCGATCACCAAGGTCATGCCGCAGCGCAGCATGAATTCGGCCCTTTGGTCGAGGGTCCCCGGTGGCCAGCGCCGCTTTTGCGGCAGTGCTCGACTTGTTGCTACCTCCACTGCAACTACCCGCAGGTAGATTGAATATGTGTAGAGTTGCATGAAACAGTGAAAAGCCTATAGGGCCATTGCTATGGACCGCTTCACGATCGGACATGTCCGTGTACACCGCAGCGAAGAATGGCAGGGTCCGTTCCTCAGCCCTGACCTGCTGTTCACAGGCTTCGACGCCGACAGGCTCGCTGCAACACGCGATGCCATCCCCGCCGGCTGCCTCGACAAGGAAACCGATGCAATTCAGGCCTGTATCCAGAGCTGGATCTTCGAAGCGCCGGGCCGCACGATCGTGTTCGACACCGGTTGTGGCGATCACAAGACCCGCCCCGGTATTCCCCTGTTCGATCATCTCGATACCGGCTTCATCGCCCGTCTCGCAGCTGCGGGCTTCAGTCCCGACGATATCGACTTCGTGGTCTGTTCGCACCTGCACATCGACCACGTCGGCTGGACCACGATGCTGGTCGACGGCGACTGGGTGCCGGCCTTTCCGAACGCCCGCTACATTTTTCTGCAGGCATACGTTGAATATTGGGACCCGACTAAACGCCACATGTTCCCGGACATGCTAGGCGAAGCGGTGAACGAGAGGTTCTTCGAAGACAGCGTCCGCCCCATCCTCGATCGCAATCTGGCGGACATCGTCAGTGGTTCGATCGAAATCGCCGCCGACGTGCGGCTCGCCCCTAACCCCGGCCACACCCCAGGCTATCAGACACTCACGCTTTCCAGTGGCGCACAATGCGCGATGTTCGTCGGCGATGTGATGCACCATCCGCTGCAGATCCTCAATCCGGACTGGAACAGCATCTTCTGCGAAGACGCTAAGCTCGCACGCACCGCCCGACTGCATGTGTTGGCGCGCGCCGCGGATGAGGATGCCGTGCTCGTCCCCGCCCATTTCGTCGGAGAGCATGTGGTCCGCGTGCGCCGTGATTCCCAGGGATTCCGGCCGATGCCGGCCTTTGCCTGATCTTCTCGAACGGGATGTTCCAACAACTATGACCGACACCGACCTTTCTGCCTTTGCGACAGACCCGGAAACATTACGAACCGCGCTGGAATTCGCAGACCCGGCGACCCTGATGCTCGTGCTTGTTACCCTGACGGGCGACCACAGCTGGCTCGACCGTGCCCGCCCCCACATTTCCGGCCCGTCCAGCTATCAGGAAACGATGCCCGATCATCTGCGGTCCGAAATCCGCGCCTCGCTGTTCGAGGTGCTCATGGATTACGCCCGCAATCCGCGGCCGCTGCCACCGATACCCGGCGGCCAGCTACTGATCGACATGCTGGAAACCGCTGCCGGCACGCCCGTGGGCGAGGACTATGTGGCGATGATGCAGGAAGACCTCCAACCTGCCGACATAGATCCGCGCGGAATGGTATGGCGCAAGCGCCCCCCCCAATCGAAGCTGGATGCCTTCCACGTCATCATCATCGGTGCCGGAGTTTCTGGGATGTGCGCTGCCATTCGCCTCCAGCAGGCAGGCATTCCCTTCACCATCCTCGAAAAGAACGAAACGGTCAGCGGTACCTGGTTTGAAAACAGCTATCCCGGCTGCGGCGTCGACACACCCAACCATTTCTATTCCTACTCGTTCGAACCCAATCATGGTTGGTCGCACTTCTTCGCCAAGCGCGACGAACTCTGGCGCTATTTCGAAGCCGTGGCCGACAAGCACGATCTGCGCCGCCGCACCCGGTTCAACACCGAAGTTACATCCTGTACCTTCGACGAAACCCGAAAGCGCTGGACCGTGACCGCCCGTCGCGCCGACGGCTCCAACTTTGACCTTGATGCGAATGTCGTGCTGTCCGCCGTCGGAATCCTCAACCGGCCGAAATACCCCGACATCCCGGGTCGGGAGAGCTTTGCCGGCCCAACTGTTCACACTGGCCACTGGGACGCGAAATTCGACTGGCATGGCAAGCGAATCGCCATGATCGGCACAGGCGCCTCTGGCCACCAGGTGGGACCCACCATCGCGCCCGACGTGGAACGGTTGATGATATTCCAGCGCTCGCCGCACTGGGTGGTGCCGAACCCCAACTATTTTGGCGAAGTGGCCGACGGCAAGAAGTGGGTGCTCGCCAACGTTCCCCATTATGCCCGCTGGTACCGCTTTCAGCTGTTCTGGGCCTTTGCCGACGGCCTTCATTCCGCTCTGAAGATCGACCCGAACTGGCCGGACCAAGACCGGTCGATCAACCAGCAGAACCACCGCCACCGCATCTTCATGGAACGCCACATGAAGGCCGAACTGGGTGCGGATTCCCCGCTGCTGGAAAAGGTAATCCCGCCCTATCCACCTTACGGAAAGCGGATCCTGATCGATAACGACTGGTTCAAGATGTTGAAGCAGCCAAACGTGGACCTGATCACCGACGGCATTTCGCGGATCACTCCCGAAGGAGTGGTCACGGCCGACGGCACCACTTGGCCCGCCGACGCGATCATCTATGCAACTGGCTTCCAGGCCAGCAAAATGCTCGCACCCATGAAGATCACTGGTTCCGATAGCCGCGAGCTTCACGACGTCTGGAAACAGGACGACGCAACCGCCTATCTCGGTACCACAGTGCCCGGTTTTCCCAACTTCTTCATTCTACTGGGACCCAACACCGGGCTGGCACATGGCGGCAACGTGATCTTCATGTCAGAATGCCAGGTCCGCTATGTGATGATGTGCCTGCGCGAACTTCTGGAAGAAGAGCATGATTGCCTGGACGTAAAGGCCGACGTGCACGATCGCTATGTTGCCGAGGTCGACCGCCTGCACAGCGGCATGGTCTGGAGCCACACGGGCCTGACCAACTGGTATCGCAACCCGGCCGGACGGGTTTTCGCGGTGCTTCCCTATCGGCTGGTCGACTATTGGCGGATGACCTCGGAATTCCGGCCCGACGACTATCAGTTCGCATAGAGTCATGAAGGCCGTCGCAGCAGACTCTTTCGACAGCTTTGCCAACTACCGAATAGTCGATGTCCCTGAGATCAGCCCTGGCCCGGCAGAGGTGCGGATCCGCGTCGCCTCCGTGGGCATCGGCTATGTCGACGCCCTTATCGCGCGCGGTCGCTACCAGGTGAAGCCCGATACCCCCCATATCCCGGGAGCCGAAGTCGCCGGCACGATTGATGCGGTTGGGCCGGGGGTGAAGGGATGGCAACTCGGGGATCGGGTCCTTGCAATGACGAGGGCAGGCCTTGCCGAACAAGCCCTCGCCTCGGCCGCTTCCTGCCGTCTGATCCCGACCGGGATCAGCTCTGCTCAAGCCGCCGCCTTCCCGCTTAACCACTTGACCGCGCTGCACGCTCTTGCCAATCGCGGCAGGCTGATGCCTGAAGAAACGCTGCTGGTCTTCGGTGGGGCGGGCGGGGTCGGCACGGCTGCAATCGCTGTTGGAAAACAGCTGGGCGCTACAGTCATTGCCGCCGCCTCGACACCCGAAAAGCGCGCGTTTGCAATTGCCCATGGCGCTGACAACGCGATCGACACGGACCCCGACCGCTGGCGTGACCGCCTCCGGGAGCTGCTTGGTGGAAGCCAGCTGGATCTCGTTCTGGATCCCGTGATGGGCCCCCTTTTCCAGCCGGCCTTTCGTTCGCTTGGTTGGGGTGGCCGGCACCTCGTCGTCGGCTTCGTAGGTGGCCCGATCCCTGCTCTTCCCGGGAACCTTCCCCTGATGAAAGGCGCAGCCCTGATCGGCGTGGATGTCAGGCAGTTCCAGTTGATCGAGCAGCAGGCGACATCGAACCATCTCGACACGCTGGTTGCCTGGCTTTCCGATGGGAGGCTGCCGGCACCCACCACGCTTGAATATTCGTGGTCCCAGGCGCCAGCAGCACTGGCGCAAGCCTTTGGCGGCCAAACGCTTGGCAAGGTGGTACTGAGACACCCGCACGAGTGACGGCACGCTCTAGATGTGGAGCATCAACAGGTAGTTCATTGTCCTGATTGGCCGCGTGCTGGGTGGGATGGACTGCAAGGCTGCGTGTCATCGATGCCCGTAGTAATTGTGCAGCTGCTCTGAAGTGGGATAGGCCCGGCGAACTTCGCCACAGTGGCGGAGGAGATTTCTTCACTGCTGACCTTTCGGATTGTCCGGCGAGAGTGTTCGTGAGCTGGGTAGGTTTGTACGGCTTTGTTGCATAACTACCGGCAGGCATATTGCTGTCTTTACTTGATAATTCTACGCTACCCGGATGGTATTGGGGGTTCCGATTTGGGAGAAGCGATTGAGGATTGCAGCACGGACTTTGAGC
>Ga0335395_10002300_pt1 | contig 11858 bp, 7 predicted proteins | sample MAT02_FD_205744 | JGI IMG/M metagenome (GOLD analysis project Ga0335395, IMG submission 205744) | Freshwater microbial communities from Lake Fryxell liftoff mats and glacier meltwater in Antarctica - MAT-02 (spades assembly) (version 2) ...
CCAACAAAGAGACATTCAACCATTTGTTTACAGAGGGTTAGACGGACAGGATATGCTCGCAGATTTAATTGCCCAAGCCCACCGCCAAGGCCTGCTAGTAATTCCTTGGTTTGAGTTTGGTTTTATGACACCTCCCACCTCAGAATTAGCATTAAACTATCCTGATTGGCTGACACAAAAACAGGACGGCAGCCAAACATCAAATGGCGCAGGTGGCGAAGTAGTTTGGCTCAATCCATTTCATCCAGAAGTGCAGGAATTTATTACCGAACTCGTACTAGAAATCACCACCCAATACAACGCCGACGGCATTCAATTTGACGACCACATGAGTTTGCCATCAGAATTTGGCTACGATGAATACACCATTGCTTTGTATACCAAAGAAACCAAAAAAGCACCGCCCAAAGATTTTGAAGATCCAGCATGGGTGAAATGGCGAGCAAATAAAATCACTGCTTTTATGTCGAAGCTAAATCAAGCAGTAAAAGCAGTAAAACCCAACGCTATTTTCTCAATTTCTCCCAATTACTACGAATTTGCTTACAAACATCACCTGCAAGATTGGCTGAATTGGGTGCGTTTCGATATTGCCGACGAACTAATCGTGCAAGTGTACCGTCCTAATCTAGAATCATTTGTGGACAAAATTAGCCGTCCAGAAATGCGAGAAGCACAGCAAAAGATTCCCACCGGAGTTGGGATTATGACAGGTTTAAGAAATCGCCCAGTAGCGATCGAGCAAATTCAATCCCAGGTGCGCGCCGTCCAACAATACGGCTTAGGTGCAGCTTTCTTCTACTACGAAAGCTTGTGGGAAGATGCGCCGGAACCAATGGGCGATCGACTTTCTCAATTTAGTGCCTTCTTCCCGTCTTCTGCATTCCGAACAGCGCTACAAATACCCAGACGCGCGGCAACTTTCCCACCGCCGCCGCCACCCAAACCAGACCCCAAAGCTAAGCCCCAGCAACCTACAAAAGACTCCCCACCTTCGCCCCCACCAACCACATCACAAAAGTAAAAAGTCGCCCTATCAAATTCGGTTACATCTGGATAACGCAGCGCTTGCGAGTAGGTGACGCGAGCGCTCGCTAGTAGGTGACGCGAGCGCTTGCAAGTAGGTGACGCGAGCGATTGCGAGTGTAGGTGACGCGAGCGGGGACGCTCGCACTGAGATCGGAAAATTGTTGTTCGGATGTAAGCGAAAATAATATCATTTCTCGGTCATTGGTCTCTTCCGAGTGCGATCGTCCCCGCTCGCGTGTGAAGGGTTCGTCAAATGCTCCGGTAAGGAGTGCGAGCGTCCTCGCTCGCCTGTGAAAGGTTCGTCAAATGCTCCGGTAATACCAATTTCATAAAGTAGCGCTACATAGAACCCCCCCAACCCCCCCGCGAGTTCGGGGTGGCTCAGACTTCATCTATAGCATATCTTTAGAAAAATGGTATAAGGAGTGCGAGCGTCCCCGCTCGCGTGTTCAGTATATAAGCGAATATCAATCCTTAATCATTAATAAAAATGCCAACTAACCAAAAAATTTTCCTGCCAAAAATGGGCTGCGGCACATGGGCCTGGGGCAACAGATTACTCTGGGGCTACGATGAAAGTATGGACGAGGAATTGCAAGCCGCATTCAATCTTTGCGTCAGCAGCGGTGTCACCTTATTCGATACCGGCGACTCTTACGGAACAGGAAAATTAAACGGACGCAGCGAACAGCTTTTGGGGCAGTTTTCTCAACAATATCAAGGTGCAAATAAAGACAATATTTGTATTGCGACAAAACTAGCAGCTTATCCTTGGAGACTGACGCGACAATCCATGATATCCGCTGGTAAAGCCTCTGCTTCGCGGCTCGGAAAAAATGTAGATTTGGTGCAAATGCACTGGTCTACAGCTAACTACGCTCCTTGGCAAGAGGGGGCTCTTTTGGACGGTTTGGCTGACCTTTACGAGCAAGGATTGGTGGCTCTCCTGGGTTTATGGTGTATACGGTATCAAGCACAACTGTTTGTGATTCTATGATGCCCTCGGAGTAAGGATATGCGGTTTGCTTATCACCACAAAATCAGGAGAGCCGGATTGGTTAAGGGAGTCGGCTTGTCTAATTACGGGCCGAAACGGCTGAAATGGGTGCATCAAAGATTTAGCTCGCGCCAAATTCCAATTGTTACTTTACAAGTGCAATATTCCCTACTTTCCACCTATCCGGTAACAGAACTCGGCTTGAAAGATGTTTGCGATGAATTGGGAATAAAATTAATTGCCTACAGTCCTTTAGCCTTGGGGTTGCTGACGGGCAAATATTCAGAAAATGGCTTTATTCCGAAAGGTATTCGAGGTTTGGCCTGCAAGCAGCTACTTCCGGGAATGCAATTACTTTTGGGATGTTTGCGAGAAATAGCGGCATTTAGAAATAAGACTGTTTCGCAGGTAGCAATCAACTGGTGTATCTGCAAAGAAACCATTCCCATTCCCGGTGCTAAATCTGCGGCGCAGGCGAGGGATAATATTGGTGCTTTGGGCTGGGAGTTGGACTCGGGGGAGATTGCAGAATTGGATAAGGCGGCGGCGAGTGTGGATAAGAAAATGGTGCAGAATATCTTTCAAACGAGATAACTAGGTTCGTAGTGAGGACTTTATACAAATTTTATAAAGTAGCGCTAGATATTACCCCCCCAACCCCCCCTTAGTAAGGGGGGGCTAAGACTTCATTTATAGCATATCTTTAGAAAAATGGTATTAGTCCGCATCAATCAGAGGACTGAAGTCCTTACTACGAACCTATGAAAAAAGCTAATTGCAAAATTGTTCCACGCACCTCACAAACATTTCTACACCCATCCCCAACGCAGTTTCATCAAAATCAAAACGCGGGTGGTGGTGCGGGTATGCCAAGTTTTTCTCTGGATTTGCTGAGCCCAAAAAGAAATAACAACCAGGGACTTCTTGCAAAAAGAACGACATATCCTCCCCGCCCATTGTTTGACATTCCGGCACTATTCCTGCAGGAGTTTCTACAACGGATTCGGCGGCGCTGCGTACCAATTGGGTCATGGTCGAATCGTTGATAACTGGCGGGTAAAGCGGGCAATAATCCAGTTGGTAATTTGCGCCGTGACTCTGACAAATTCCGGCAATTATTTGCTCGATTCGCTGAGAAAAATAACCTTGATATGTTGGATTGAAATAGCGCACTGTGCCGCCGATTTGGGCGGTGTCGGCGATGACGTTGTGGGTGTCGCCTGCGTGGAATTTGCCGACTGTTACTACCGCTGAGTCGATCGGGTCAATGTTTCGTGCGACAATTGCCTGTAAGGCGCTGACAATTTGGGCTGTAACTACGATCGCATCTACAGTCTGGTGCGGCATTCCCCCGTGCCCGCCCTTGCCAAAAATCCGGCAGTCAAAAACTTCTACAGCAGCCATCAGCGCCCCGCTGCGAACGCCTACAGTGCCTAATGGTAGATTGTTCCACAAATGCAAGCCGACGATCGCATCAACATCAGGATTGTGCAAAACTCCCGCTTCAATCATCGGTTTTGCGCCCCCTGGGCCTTCTTCGGCGGGCTGAAAGATAAATTTTACTTGACCCGAAAAGCTGTGTTTGTGCTTGGCGAGATAACAAACTGTACCCAGGGCGATCGCAATATGACCATCGTGGCCGCAAGCGTGCATAATACCATCATGCTGCGATCGATAATCCACCTCATTTTCCTCTTGAATCGGCAAAGCATCCATATCAGCCCGAATTGCCAAAACCCGCCCCGGTTTGCCGCTGTCGATAGTGGCAACAACACCAGTTTTAGCAATATTAGTTTGATGCTCTATTCCCCATTCTTGCAACTTTTGCGAGACAAACTGCGCCGTTAAATTTTCATCAAAACTCAACTCCGGTTTTTGGTGCAATCGGCGCCGCCATTCGACTAACTGAGGCTGCAAATTTCTAATTTCCAGCCGCAACTGAGATAAATCGACATCAGTTAAATTCGGTAAAGTAGAGACCATATTATTTGTTATTTGTTAGTTGTTAGTTGTTTACTCATTTTACTCTTTAGCTGGAAACCAGTTAAAGAGTAAAACTCTCTCTTTTTCTTCTCTGCGCTCTCTGCGCTCTCTGCGGTTAAAATAAAATCTAAGCTTTTTAACCACAGAGGGCGCAGAGTACACAGAGAAAGAGAAGATTGAGCAATAGAGGTGTTGAGAATTCTGAATAATTCGTAAAACTCTCTTTTCCTTCTCTGCGCTCTCTGCGCTCTCTGCGGTTAAAATAAAATCTAAGCTTTTTTACCACAGAGGGCGCAGAGTACACAGAGAAAGAGAAGATTGAGCAATAGAGGTGTTGAGAATGGGGTTATTTAGAATTTTGAGGAATTAAATTAACTCCAGGCAGCAACCGCTCTAAATCTAATTCTGAAGCTGATGCTGCTAATTTTGTCAAGTCATTTGGGTCATCTAAATATGGCAAAGTACCCAACACGGGCATTTGAGTCAGCGATTGGATCAAATCTATTGGTGTCAAGTCGGCAATTTCTTGTTCTGAACAAGCTTGAACGCAATTAAGCACAATTCCTCTGAGCTTAAAACCCGTGTGTCTGGCGAGAGCAACATTCGCCACAGCTTGCCCGATCGACCCCAGCCTCACAGGTACCACCAAAACTCCCCTCAGCCGCCAATCTCTGGCAATATCCGCCACCGTCAGTTCCCGCGTTACAGGCGAACCCAGCCCTCCCAAAGCTTCCACCAACACAAAATCCTTGCGATCGCACAGGCTTTGCAGCGCCGTCCAGACCTTTTCGAGTTCGATCGGTCTCCCCTCCCGTTCCGCAGACACCGGCGGTGCTAGAGGCGCATCAAAGTGCAGCGGATTGAGTTCTTCGGGGGATTGGTCGAGGCTAAACAAACGGGTGTATAATTCGCGATCGCCCGTTCCCGTTTGCAGCGGTTTCATAATTCCCAAACTGCGCTGCGGGAAATACATTTGCCAATAAGCAGCCAGAGCGCTGGTCAAAACAGTTTTGCCCGCGTCGGTATCAGTTCCAGTAATTAGCAGCGAGTTCATTGGCAAATAGCTAAGTCGATTGTAGATTTGAGATTTGAGATTTTATATTTTAGCTCTAATCCACAGCTCGGTGTGGGAGCTTGAACTGTTGTCTAAAATTTTGGACTGCTGACGACTTTCGTCGGAAACTCTTATCCGTTTTTTGGCGATATCATATCGTATCCGGTCAATTGACCGATCTAAAATGGGTTCGTAGTGCGGACTTTATGCCGCACTACGAACTGTTTTTGTTATGGTAATCGATCGGACACAATTTCGTTGGCTGCTCTTTCAGTTTAGGGGAATTTTGCCAAAAGTTTAGAGTTCCGGCGACGGTGCGGGAGTTGGTGCGGGCTCCGGCGACGGCGCGGGAGTTGGTGCGGGCTCCGGCGACGGCGCGGGAGTTGGTGCGGGCTCCGGCGACGGTGCGGGAGTTGGTACGGGTTCCGGCGCGGGTGTCGGTTTCGGTGTCGGAGTCGGTGCTGGTGTCGGTTTGGGTGTCGGAGTCGGTTTGGGTGTCGGAGTCGGTTTGGGCGTCGGCGCGGGTGTCGGTTTGGGTGTCGGTGCTGGTGTCGGTTTGGGTGTCGGAGTCGGCGCGGGGCTTGGTTCTGGTAAAGGTTCCGGGTTTGGTTCTGGTAAAGGTTCCGGGTTTGGTTCTGGTAATGGTTCCGGGCTTGGTTCTGGTAAAGGTTCCGGGCTTGGTTCTGGTAAAGGTTCCGGGCTTGGTTCTGGTAAAGGTTCCGGGCTTGGTTCTGGTAATGGGGTTGGGGTTGGTAATGGGGTTGGTAATGGTTCTGGGCTTGGTATCGGATTTAGTATCGGTGTCGGAGTTATGACTTGTGGTGGTGTCGGAGTGGGTTTGGGAGTCGGTTTGTTGAGAAATGAGCCTACTAAGGCCCAGGAACCGAAGCCAGTCAAGATTACTAAGCCTGCTAGCAATCCGATCGCAGCAACGGGATTGTCCCAAACAGAGCCGCCAGCAGGCTCAATTAGGGGGTCAGGCTGGTTTGGCGGGTAAGAATTAGGGGCGATCGGATCGGGATCGGGAGCGGGCTGCCGGCCCACGGCCACCGTTGCGATTAGCGAAGCGTTTGACGGCACTACTGCTGGCGCGGGCGGTAAAGTTGGCTGGTTAGGCTGAGGGTTGGTTTGGCCGTCGAGTGCTTTGGCTACTTCGCTGACAGATTGATATCGATCGCCCGGAGAGCGATTTAACATCCGATCGATCACTGCAGCCAAGCCAGGGCTCACCTGCACTTGCTGCTGCCAATTCCACTGCAAGGTTCTTTGATCGAGCAATTCCTGCGGTTCTTTGCCCGTCAGCAGGACGATCGCCGTTACAGCTAAAGCATACAAGTCGCTGCTGGCAGTTGCGCGCCCGCTTTGCAACTGTTCCATCGGCGCGTAGCCGATTTTACCGACTGTTGTCGCGTGGGGTGTTCCTTCGGGAGACTGGACTTTGGTGGCGAGTTCTTTCACCACTCCAAAGTCAATCAGCACGGGCAACTTGTCGTTTTCCCGGCGGATGATATTTTCAGGGGAGATGTCGCGGTGGATGATGCCGCGGGCGTGGATGTGAGCCAGTACGGGCAGCATTTGCCGGATAAATACCAAGACTTCGGCTTCGCTGAATTTGCCGCCTGCAGAAGTGCGATCGAGCAAAAGTTCGCGGTAAGTCATCCCTTCCACGTAATCCTGCACTAAAAACAAACGTTGATTCTCTTCAAATATTGCCCGAAACTGGGGAATTTGCGGGTGCGAAATTTGGTAAAGTATTGCCGCCTCTCTTTGAAACAATTCCTTCGATTTTTCCAAAACGTAAGGCCCGCTTTGCATCGGAATCAATTCCTTTAGGGCGCAGCGTTCTTTAAACCGCCCCTCGTCTTCTACTAAATAAGTGCGGCCAAATCCCCCTTGACCTAAAATACTCACCAAGCGGTAGCGGTTTTGTAGGAGAGTTCCAATAGCAATAGGTGGCTGCATAAGTTTAAGTGGAAATTGTTAAAAAATAGTTGATCGCTAGACGGACGGCGGTTTCAACCGCCCTAAATCTTTAATGCTCAAGATCCTACTTCACTGTCTGTAGTTCCCAGTCCCGACCAAAGTTAGCATTTTACATTTTTTTGAGCGACTTTGAAAAATCGGGTTTTTTTCCAAGTCAAGCAGGGATAACCTGGAACTCAATGTAGGGGCTTTCCCCCCGTGGTTGCTTCGCGGACAGCATTTTGGGGCTTTTGCGAAGGGAGCATCTGGTGTTTTGCAGTTAATAGTGCGAGCTTAAGAGCTCGCGTATTATACGATACGCGAGCTCTTAAGCTCGCACTATAAGAAAAAAATGCTTTTTACAAAAATGAGATGCTCCCTTTGCGAAACCCCAAGACATTTGCTGCTACATTCTTCCTATTGACTGCTGACTAAATAAATGCTGAGTAATGACTGCTGAGTAATGACTGCTGAGGATCGAAAACTTAATAAAAGGAGGCAAAGCCTCCGGATCTGCATTACCAGGCAGAGCCTGGTAACGAGCAATCGCTTAAGTTATTAAATTTTTATTCCTGACTAATGACTAATGACTAATGACTAATGACTAATGACTACTGACTACTGACTACTGACCACTGACTACTGACTACTGACTAAGCCTTGCTTTCACCATGTCTTGAATTCTGTTACCGTCTGCTTTGCCTTTAAGCTGCTGCATTGCCTTGCCCATCACCTTGCCCATCTCTTTTGCAGAAGTAGCGCCCACCGAGGCAATTACTTCGTCAACCACTTGACTCACCTCTTCGTCTGACATCTGCGCCGGCAAATACTCTTCCACAATTGCCAACTCCGCTTCCTCTTGTGCCACTAAATCTTCGCGGCCACCTTTGCGGTATTGGTCGATCGAATCCCGGCGCTGTTTGGCTATTTGCATCAAAATTTCCAATTCTTGAGCTTCTGTCAGCGTCTCTTGCCCGGAAGGACGGAGGCTGACTTCTTTTTCGAGAATAAATTTCTTGATGCCGCGCACTGTTTCCAAGCGAACTTTGTCCTTGGACTTCATGGCTGCTTTGATTTCTGCGTCAATGCGTTCTCTTAAGCTCATCGATTTCTACCTTGTTTTGTCAAATATCAAAAATCAGGAGTATGCTTCCGATTCTTAACTTTTTTTACAGTATTTTTCAAGTTTATTGCCTGTCGGTCGCATTTTTATCACCTTGAACCCGGATGCTTGCGGCCTTTGACCGAATTTTGGGCGGCTGTACTTCCAGTCAGGGCCCGGACATTGACTGTGGCCAGAATTTTGAGACGCAGCGGGCCGGCGGGCGATCGCACTTCTGGCAGTACAGAACTTGCTAGAAACCCGGTTTCTCGGACATACTTCTGCAACTCCTATTCAGTTCGCCTAAATTAACACTTGCGATCGCTTTGAAAGTTAAATCTATCAAAATAATGACTTAATATTTCGAGTTTAAGATGGTAAGATAGCGGTGGAATAAACGTCCTGCAAGAGGCCTGCTGTGATCCGTTCTGCTACTTTACCGCTTCCGCTTCCCGAGTCGCCGATTTCTGGCAACGACCGTCTGCGGCTGTTTTCCGGTTCCGCTAATATTCCCCTCGCCCAAGAGGTGGCTCGCTATCTGGGGATCGATTTGGGGCCGATGGTTCGCAAGCGGTTCGCGGATGGTGAACTCTACGTTCAAATTCAAGAATCGATTCGGGGTTGCGATGTTTACTTGATTCAGCCAACTTGCTGTCCGGTGAACGATCGCCTCATGGAATTATTAATCATGATCGATGCTTGTCGCCGCGCTTCCGCCAGACAAGTTACTGCCGTCATTCCCTATTACGGATATGCTAGGGCAGACCGCAAAACGGCCGGAAGAGAGTCGATTACTGCGAAGTTGGTGGCTAATTTGATTACTGAAGCTGGGGCAGGTCGCATTTTGGCGATGGATTTACACTCGGCTCAGATTCAAGGTTATTTTGACATTCCTTTCGATCACGTTTACGGTTCGCCGGTGCTTTTGGATTATCTGGCAAGCAAGCAGTTGACCGATATTGTTGTGGTTTCGCCGGATGTTGGCGGAGTCGCTAGGGCTAGAGCCTTTGCCAAAAAACTTGGCGATGCTCCCCTGGCAATTATTGACAAGCGCCGCCAAGCTCACAACGTGGCAGAAGTGATGAATCTGATCGGTGATGTCAGCGGCAAAACTGCTGTGTTGGTGGACGACATGATCGATACTGCCGGCACGATTTGTGAGGGTGCGAGGTTGTTGCGCCGCGAGGGTGCGAGGCAGGTTTATGCTTGTGCTACTCATGCAGTATTTTCGCATCCGGCGATCGAGCGTTTGTCTAGCGGAGTCTTGGAAGAGGTAATTGTTACGAATACAATTCCTGTACCTGAAGAACACCGTTTTGAACAGTTAACGGTGCTTTCGGTGGCGAATTTGCTGGGCGAAACTATTTGGCGGATTCACGAAGATAGTTCGGTTAGCAGTATGTTCCGGTAGGTAGAAAAGGCATATTTTTAATATTTGTTTTAAGGTGCGTTAACAAGCGTGTAACGCACCATTTTTTTTATAGGATATCCCCTCGCATCTGCTAAAAAAGGGGACGAAATAAAATACTCTTGTCTCCCCTTCTTAATGAGCTAGCGTCGAGCGAGCTTAATTGGCACGGTATTGAATTTTATTATATTTGTCCGACTCACGGTGCATCACCGGAACAACAGATGGTAAAATTCTATCTTGTTGTCTGAAGACCGCGACCTTTTAATCTTCTAGGTATGTCTCATCAACACAAGGAGTAAAGAGGGAAAAACTATGAAACATTTACTGGTACGAACAGCAGCCGCACTGGCAGGTTCAGCAATTTTCACACTAGGGGCGATCGCACCAGTCAAAGCATTTACGTTTGACGAAACTGAAATTAACCAAAATCGAGTAATTGCGATCGCCCAACCCCGCGCGGCGGGCGGCTACCAATTGCTCATTGTAGAACAAGTAACAGACAGACGGCAATGCTGGAGCGAAAACGGCTCTAATCCCGTCAGAGTCGATCCCTTATTAGTTAATTTTGATTTCACCGGCATTTGCGGCCGCGCCACAGACAGCAACGGCTTTTCTATTCGCATGGCCGGCACCGATTTAGCATTAAAATACAGCCTAAGTTTGGAAAGGGTTGACGGCAATGTTGTACTCATGGGAACTTCCCTAGATCCCAACGTTAAACCGATAATTGTCGGCCGGACAAACGGCGATGTTAACGGCTTTATGAAAATCACTCTCGATCCGGCCTGGCGATTTAGTAAAAGAACTTATCAAGGCAAAGTATTAGGTCATTTTTATTTCACAACCAGTCAAGCCGCGCCGGGAGAAACTGGCAATACCGGAGGAAATAACGGCGGCAACACCGGAGGAAATACCGGAGGAAATACTGGCGGAAATACTGGAGGAAATACCGGAGGAAATACCGGAGGAAATACTGGCGGAAATACCGGCTCTTCTACATTCGTAGATATTGCAACCGATATCTACGCTTCCGAAATTAAAGAAGCTGTCGCGCTGGGATTTGTAGCAGGCTTTGCTCAAGATAATACCTTTCGGCCACAACTTGCCGTTACCAGAGAGCAATTGGTATCTTTAGTATTGGAATCCTTGAAAGGAATACAAGGTGCTAATATCACATTTCCCAGCATAGTTGCTTCCCGTCCCTACAGCGACGTTGATAACTCGCGCTGGAGTGCGGGAAAAATTCAATTTGCGCGAGACAATAAGATAGTCAGCGGTTATCAAGATGGAACTTTTAAACCTACGCAGCCTGTCACTCGCGCTGAATTGATGGCGGTAATGCGAAGATCTGCAGAATTTGGTTTGTTGGCGCGGGGAATGCAGCCTAATTTATTGGCTAAACAGCAGCCTAAAACTTTTTCAGACACTCAGAATCATTGGGCTGCTGCGATTATCAATCAAATGTCTGGTTATTGTGGTGTAGCTTCTCCTCTTAACGAAATTGGGAATCGGTTTGCTCCCGATGATTCTGCAAAGCGGAATTACGGGGCGGCGGCTACTTTGCGGATGCTGAAATGCGTTAAAGCTCAGTAGAATTATTGTAGGGTGCGTCGCCATCGACAATCTCTCGCATTCAATCGACAATCTGATGGCGACGCACCTTACTTATACAATAGTGAGAAAACCTGATTTTCGTGCCGTCAGTATTTGTAGGGTGCGTCGCCATCGACAATCTCTCGCATTCAATCGACAATCTGATGGCGACGCACCCTACTTATACAATAGTTGAAAAAACAACTAAATATTATTGTTGTAGGGTGCGTCAGGAAAGGAAACCTTATTTTCGCGTAGTAAAAATATTGTAGGGTGCGTCAGGAAAGGAAATCCTAAGTTTTTTTAGTAATATTAAGACTGACGCACCGTAATACCAATTTAAAAAAGCATTGCTACAATGTTCTTCCTTGAGTTCGTTTACTCAAATATTGTGGATGGTGCGTCGCTTGCTAGTTTTTCCGTCTTTTTGGGATACTATCGATGGCGACACACCCTACGACTAATGTTGCAGGATTTTGAAAAATGGTATTAATAGAAACGAAAGGATAAATCCTTTGTCAACTTTCAACTGTTTAAGCTACGCCGTAATCAGTATAGGGTCGTTTGTACGGAGCTTGCAATCCCAAAACGATATCCTCTCTCGGCACTCCCATTTCAACTAATTCCTCCGCTGGATTTTCCTCTGTCAAATTTTGTTGAAGCCAGATTTTTCCATCTTTTATATCAATGTGAATGATGGTTTGATAAATCCGGGTTAAGTGTTCCC
>Ga0335395_10002301_pt1 | contig 11854 bp, 10 predicted proteins | sample MAT02_FD_205744 | JGI IMG/M metagenome (GOLD analysis project Ga0335395, IMG submission 205744) | Freshwater microbial communities from Lake Fryxell liftoff mats and glacier meltwater in Antarctica - MAT-02 (spades assembly) (version 2) ...
TGATGTGGCTGGATTTGGTAACATTCCTGCACCACACAGAAGCCGATATTCCTTGGTATCGCGGAGATGACTGGTATTTCTTGAAAGGTGCGTTATCTACGATCGATCGCGACTACGGAATCATCAACTCCATCCATCACGACATCGGGACTCACGTAGCCCACCACATTTTCTCGACGATGCCGCACTATCACTTGAAAGAAGCAACAGAAGCAATTAAACCACTGTTGGGCGATTATTATCGCAAATCAACCGATCCAATTTGGAAGAGCTTTATTCGCTCTTACTGGGATTGTCACTTTGTTTCCGATACAGGTTCGGGAGTATACTACGAATCGCGTAACACTCGGCGATCTGCTGAAGTTAAGTAACTTCTAATCAACAATAGAATACCTAAAAACCCGGCTTCTTAAAGAAACCGGGTTTTTCTTTTTTGCGTGTCTTTGATAATAAGATGTTCCACATTTAACCTGGATATTGGGGGCGGGCAAGATGCCCACCCCACAAAAAATTTAAGAGTTTTAAAAATGCCAACTAACTAAATGTTTTTTAGCTTAACCTAAAAAAGTGCCTTTTTTTCTGTTTGTTTTGGGTTCAGATTCTACTCACTTTTTTTGCTTCTGTGCTGTGCTCGCGTCCCTATTTGAAAACTGTCCGGAGTATTGGGATTAGATACTAGAAAATTTTGCTCGTTTTCTTGAGTAGGACTTGACAAGACAAAAAATATGTGGTAATTTTTGTTAGAGAGATGTCTTTATACCGCAAATGCAAATCAACTCTTTGTTAGGCGTCTTAAAAGTAAAATATGCGTTCATTTGATGTCAAAGCTATTGAGGCTGTCATTGAATCCATAAATCCACTCAAAGTGCAATTGGATGGAATCGCTAATCAAATCTCATCACAACTTGATAGTGATGGCATATCTTTGACGGATCTAAGAAGAACTGCTGTTCAAGATATTTTAACTACAATGGCACTTCTCCAAATCCAATACATTTATGCCGCTGACTGCCTTCTTCATTACAAATGGTGGGATGAGCATGGACACGCGCATCTTACACCTGCGCAAAAAATGGAGAACGCTTCTAGATATGCTGATTACATAGCATTCTCAGCTTTTCACCAAGCATATTCAACATACGAAGGATGTTTGAGGCAAATTCATCATTCACTAGACCCCGTTGGACTAAATCAATCTACTGATGCCATATACAAAGTATTTAAGGCGCTCATCACCAACTTCGGCCTTTCTATTGATGTCTCCAAATTTAAGGAACTGCACATTTTCGTGGGATTGATAAGAAACACGATACACAATCTCGGATGTTACCGCAGCGTCAAAGAACCAATAATGGAAGTGATGTATAAAGGAACTAGCTACCGTTTTGAACATCTCAAGCCTGTATTATTTCTTTACCCAGAAATGCTCTATCAGATAATCTACGATATTGGCATTATGCTTGCCAACCTTGTTCGCGATCCTATTGTTATGGCATTAACAGACGTAAGAAACCCATATCGGGATACTTTGGCTTCGTAGCAGACACCTAACAAGCCCACTGCACCCCACCGCGGGCTCCCGTGCCCACCCCACAAGAAATTTAATAGTTTTAAAAATGCAAACTAACTAAATGTTTTTTAGCTGATCGTATCCGCTGAAACGATCGCAATCAAGGAGGTTTGTAAGTGGTCGCGCGTTTAATCTATATACTTATTTTGATGGCAACTCTTGTGGGGTGGGCACGCGAGCTCGCCCCAAAGGTAAAAACTAAATGCAGTACAGCTTAGTGAGGACTTCAGTCCGAGCAAGTTTTATGAGGACTAAATTCCTCAGTACCAACTTTATAACGGTTATTGTACCGGAGATAATATTACAAATTACCTTGAAGCCCGATCGCAGTTACAATCGTCCACGCATCCACCAACAATAGCAGCAGCGTACATCCCAGCAAAATAAGATACATCCAAGGCTGCGACAAAGGGCGAACATCTCTAGTATCAATACCCGTTTTCGCTTCCACCAAACGCACGAATTTACCAAATCCAGCCACCCGCATCGGTAGCAAATAACCTTCACCCGCATGACTGAGAAAATAGTAAACCAAGCCTCCTTGACCGGTCGATCGAGGTTTGAGAGCCTTCACCTCAGTCCAAGGAAGCGACCAACCCTTGCGAAACACGCGCGGAAACCAGTTCGGATAGGTGACTTGAATCCCTTCCTCGCTGACAATTACCCGTTCGCACAGCACGCCATACAAGCCCACAGCGCCGATCGCAATTGCCACCCAGAGTGCCGCGGGGGGAACCGGTGCTTTCGTGACTTCCGACAAAAACGGTAAGGGAATTGTCAGGGCGACGTACAAGCCCAACAGCGTGATTCTAATCAGGGGAGAAAGCCGGAATACTGCCGGCTCAAATACTGGGGCGGAAGATGGGGTAAGTGCGATCGGTTGTGCTGACATGGGTGAAATTGAAGAAGCTATTTAATGCTATTTTTGCACAGTTGTCTGGCCGATGAACAAAACTCAAGCAAATATTAAAAACCGCAAAATATTTGCGGTTCTGAGTTTATATCTAAAATTCAATTCATTAACTTGGATTCTTAAATCCTGAGTTTTTAGCCATTGCCAGAAGTTGGAATTTTGAGCGCAGAGTTATCAATTAACTGACAATTTATAACTCAAAACTCACAACTTCTGTTAATCGACGGCGGTTAGCGCGGGTACTGTCAAAGGTTCTGAGATTTCTCGCGATTTGGGGCGGCCAGCAATTATTGTGCGATCGCCCTTAACTTCCCCTCCGGATCTGCTAGCATTGACGTTAGAATAGGGGTCTTCGTTAATTTGCAAGCGATCGCAAGGAATTTTATCCGACAAAATTGCACTGGCCATCATCCCGGTGTGAATTTCCAATGCTGCGGCCCGTATCGCTTCAAACACTAAACGCTGTCCGGGAAATACCACTCGTTCAAAATACCAGTTAGGAATGTTGCAGATGCGAGCAATCTGAATTTGACTGGTGGCGTTGACGTAACAGCAGAGAATTTTGCTGTCGGCGTTTGAGGGTACTGGGTCAAGAATTTGAGCCATAACTGCTAAGGGGCTTTGCCTAAAAGTTTTAGTTATCTTCTTAGGCTAACACTAGGCGATCCCGGCCTACTGTAAAGCCGACTACCAACTGAATCATACATGAGAGACCGATCGCACTTAAATTTAAACTTAGCCAGATAAATATCCGATTTTTGACTTCTATCTGGGATTTTCGGTCAAAATACGCTGTATTTACCTAAAAATTAGGTGCTGTAGCCGATCGACACCAACAGGCTGAGCCTTAAGCCCGGAATGAAAACTTTAAGAATATTTAATGTTAGATTGCGAAAATTAGAGAGAGTGTAAAGTTATATTAAAAGAATATAAACATAGTTGAAAAAGTTCCAGTTTAGGATATAGCAATCATGGAAAACCGAGAAAACCGAGTCCTGTACGTTCGCCTCCCTTGCAATCCGATTTTCCCGATCGGAGTTGTGTACCTTTCGGATCACGTCCACAAGCTGTTTCCCGATGTCCAACAGCGGATTTTCGACTTAGGTGCGGTGCCGCCCCTAGATTACGCTAAAGGTTTGGATGCCATCATCGATGAATTTCAGCCGACGCTGCTGGTTTTCTCTTGGCGGGATATTCAAATTTACGCCCCCGTGGGCGGTAGAGGCGGCAATCCGCTGCAAAATGCCTTCGAGTTTTACTACGCCAAAAATCTGCTGACTAAGTTCCGGGGAGCACTCGGAGGACTGCGTTTGGCCACGTCCTACTACACCGAACTCTCGCGCAATCTGGGACTGGTTAAGCGCGGATTGAAGCGGGCCCGGAAATACCGCCCGGAAGCTCGTGCAGTGGTCGGTGGTGGTGCTGTGAGCGTGTTTTACGAGCAGTTGGGCCGCAGTTTGCCGGCGGGGACTGTGGTTTCGGTGGGCGAGGGCGAAGCGTTGCTGGAGAAGTTGATTAAAGGCGAAGATTTGGCCCAGGAAAGGTGTTATGTAGTAGGAGAAACTGTACCGCGCGATCGGCTTATTCACGAAAAGCCAGCCAACATCGAGAAAACTGCTTGCAACTATAACTACATCGAGACCATTTGGCCGGAATTTTCATACTATCTACAGGATATGGACTTCTACCTCGGAGTCCAAACAAAGCGCGGCTGTCCCCACAATTGCTGTTACTGCATTTATACGGTGATTGAAGGGAAGCAAGTGCGGATCAATCCGGCGGATGAGGTGGTGGCGGAGATTCGGCAATTGTACGATCGAGGTATCCGCAATTTCTGGTTTACCGACGCGCAATTTATCCCGGCGCGCAAATTCATCGATGATGCGATCGAATTATTGCAAAAAATCATCGCCTCCGGCATGACAGACATCCACTGGGCTGCTTACATCCGTGCGGACAATCTCACACCCGAATTGTGCGATTTGATGGTAAAAACCGGAATGAATTACTTTGAAATCGGCATCACCAGCGGTTCCCAGGAACTGGTTCGCAAAATGCGGATGGGCTACAACTTGCGCGTAGTTTTGGAGAATTGCCGCGATTTAAAAGCCGCCGGTTACAACGATTTAGTTTCCGTCAATTACTCATTTAACGTCATTGACGAAACCTTTGAAACCATCCGGCAAACTATTGCCTATCACCGAGAATTAGAGCGGATTTTCGGAGTAGATAAAGTAGAACCCGCAATTTTCTTTATCGGGTTACAACCGCACACAATTTTAGAAGAATACGCCTTTAAAAACGATATTCTGAAACCTGGTTACGATCCAATGAGTTTGATGCCTTGGACAGCACGGAAATTGCTGTGGAATCCCGAACCATTGGGTTCATTTTTCGGACAAGTTTGTTTAGAAGCTTGGCAGCGAAATTCTAATGATTTCGGCCGCGAAGTGATGGCAATTTTGGAGGAAAAACTCGGTTGCGCCGATTTGGAAGAGGCTTTGACTGCACCAGTGGAAGTCAAAGACAAACAGTTGGCACCAGTCAATTAACTATCAGGTTCGTAGTAAGGAGTTTAGTCCTTCTTAATCAGGTTTGTAGTGAGGACTTCAGTCCTTCTTAATCAAAAGGGAAATAAGACGAAAAATGGATCGTCTGTTTCCCTTTTTATTGAACAATTAAAATCTCAAAAATTATTGCACGCAATCATCAATATTATGCCAAATTTCCCGACTAGAAAACCATCTTCAAATTATCTGTGTTAATCTGCCTTAAATCTGCGGTCGATTTATTAATGCCCCAGAATAAAAAGAGTTCTATTGTTGGGAATGCGAGTCCTCAGATGGATGCTGACTAAAGTCATCACTACAAACCTATCAAGCAAAACAAAAAGTCTCTTAAAAATCGCAGATGGAGCAAGTAGCGCTTAAGATGTAATTATATAGTTAAAACCAGGAGTGACAAGATGTTTGGTAAAGAGCGAGTTAAGGGAATTAAAGGATTAGGTCTAGTTATGGCGGGCATGAGTGCGATTCCCTTCGGGATAGCTTCGCTTCACGGCTTTTTGACGGCTTCAGCAGAAGCAACAGCACTAAATCAACCAATTGGCAAAGTTCGGGCGATTCAATCTTCCAGTTTGCCGCCTTCTCAACCGCTGCAAATTGCTCAAGTTGAGGGATGTCCGAGGGCGGAAATGGTGCAATCTTTCGCAACGGCAAACTTTTCCGTATATATTTGCAAAACCCAGGAAGGCGCTATTTTTTACCGCGGCCTCAGCAAAAGAAATGGCAGCCAAATCAATGTAATGCAAGTAACTACCAGTGACGGAACTTATGAAGCGACTAACGGCAATATTATCTATTCGATTAACCCCGAACGCCTGCAAGTCCGCCAGAATGGTAAGGTGATTTTGACCGAAGCTGTCATCAAGTAGCAGTAATTGTTATTCAATGATCGATCTGATTAATTTAGGGTGTATTTTGTTTTAGTTAAAAATTCACAATCAGCAGAAACATATTTATTCCAGATCCAGGACTGAGAATAATTGCCGCCTGTCAAAACTTGTGATACATTAATTTTAGGGAATCTTTATTAAGGAGTTTCCAGAGTTAAATGCTTACTAAGTATATCGCTACGGCCATGCAGAAAGCAATCTATGATTTGCTTGAAGACGGTACTTTTTACGGTGAAATTCCTGAGTGTCAAGGTGTATGGGGCAATGCTGCGACACCTGAAGCTTGTCGCGAAGATTTGCAAGACGCTTTGGAAGGATGGATTATCTTAGGATTGGGTTTTAGGCACACTTTACCAATCCTTAACGGCATCGATCTGATATAAACCAATACGGTTCACTTAACATATTTATGCCCCGGAGATCCCCCTAAATCCCCCTTAAGAAGGGGGACTTTGAGGGCATTCTTGTCCCCCCCTTTTTAAGGGGGGTTAGGGGGGATCTGTCTTAAGTGAACCGTATTGTGATATAAACAAATTGCATATTCTTTCTAATTTAGGCATAATTAGAAGGATAAATAAAAGTCTGTATTACCAAAAGAGCGATCGCATTATGCCCTACAGTCAATTTACAATTACTAGAGCTAAAAAAGACTTTCATTTAACTATTGTGGAGGGAACTCGGTTTTTTCCAGAGCTAGAATCAATTAATCCCAGTCAGAGATTGACTAGCGAATTAGAAGATTTGCCTTGGACGATCGCAGTTGGCTCAGAAAAAGCCCGGTCTGAAGCCATTGTCTACCCAGTTCTGCAAGAAGTCCGGCGCTTGATGAACCGCCAAATCAGTTTATTTTCGGGACGGGAATTCAATGTCGATCCCAGTTGCGACCTCACCGGATACGTCGATTTCTTAATTAGTCGATCGCCCGAACAGCTTACCGTAGAAGCACCCGCGATCGTAGTTGTGGAAGCAAAAAAAGCCGATTTGAACGAAGGGATCGGTCAATGTCTGGCTGAAATGGTAGCAGCACAGCGCTTTAACGAAGCAGCACAAAACCCGATCGCAACTATTTACGGTTGTATCAGCAGCGGCACTCAATGGCGTTTTCTCAAGCTTTCAGGAACCACGGCGGCGATCGACCTTACCGATTATCCGCTGCTTCCTGTGGAAACCATTTTAGGATTCTTGGTGTGGATGGTTCAACAGAGTTAGCCGTCAAACCAGCTAACTTTTGTTCAAATATCTTTCAATTAGGACGATCGCCACTATATCATCTACAGGCCGCGGCGGAGTCCGCATCCCCTGCGGAATCAAGCGAGAAAAGCCCGTCGCAGGGTACATTTGCCAGTAACGATCCTTAGCTTCCAAACTGCTGTACCTCTCGTCAACCCGAACAATTTCGATCTCCGGCGACAAACTCTGCGTCAGTTTTTGTTTCCAACTCTTAGAAGTCGTTTGATCTCCGAGTACCAATAACTCGATCGCAAACTGTTCGCACAGAGATTGAATCGTAGATATGGCTGATTCTGACTGTACAACTTGATGGTAGCAAACTTTCTTATCTCTACCCATCACGGCGATGCCACACTTGTCTTTACCTGGATCGAAACCTAAAATCATATTACTATATTGATTAGTTCTGAGTTAATAAGTTTGTAGTTGTGCTGTTTAGGCTGAGGACACCCATCGCCAACCTAGATATAATCTGATACTTGCACTCTTGAATGTCTCAAAATCTTTGCGGGCGATCGCACTTATTTTGCTTGACTTTTTTGTGGAATTGACATATTATATCATCATGGCAATCCGTGCGGCCATATAATGCCTAAAATCAGAAACCGGGTTTTTGCCACAATAATTAGGTGAACATAAATAAATATAATAATGTCCGAAGAGAGGAACGAAGCAATCGCAGGGTTTTGGGATTACCTCGTTGTCTCGAAGGACAGGAAATATATATCTTCCAATACGCTTGGGTTAAGAGATTCCTACAGGGAAAACCTATGAAAAATAGACACTGCGATTGCTTCGTTCCTCTCTTCGGACAATCTTAACTGAACAGTATTGATATATGTCCAACTACTTATTTGCTTCCCCATTTTGATTTATCGAAAAAACCCGGTTTCTTTCACCCCAGCGCAAAAATCAGAAACCGGGTTTTTGCCACAATATTTGCTTCCCCGTTTTAATTTATCGAAAAAACCCGGTTTCTTTTGCCCCCGCGCACAAATCAGAAACCGGGTTGGGTAAAGAGGAAACAGGGAAAAAAGCTAAAGGGCTAAAGGGTAGAAAAGAGTCCTCACAGAGAAGACAGGGAGGAAGGGACAGCCAAAGCTACCGCTACACGAAAACCCCCGAGCCTGCCCAAGAGGCCCGCAGAGTAGTAGTTGCGGTCGGCAGCACGGCAATCGATCGCAAGGTCGTACCACGAACCACCACGCCGCATCCGGTAATCATGTGTTCCAGTTTCCCAAGAACTTCCGTCAGTCGGTGCGCCGTCATAGTTACCGTGCCACTTATCGCTACACCATTCCCAAACCTGACCGTGCATATCATAAAGTCCAAAGGGATTGGGGGAAAACTCCCCACATCCATTGTTTGTTGGCGGTCAAGTCCCCTCGGTGCACCACCAAAGGGATAATTCCCATTATAATTAACTAAATCCGTGGTAATTGTCTCGCCAAAATAGAAAGGTGTTGTAGTTCGGGCACGACAAGCATATTCCCATTCAGCTTCCGAAAGCAAGCGATAAATCTTGCCTGTTTTTTCAGAAAGTTTTTGGCAGAATTCTCCAGCCTCATTCCAGCTTACTTCTTCTACAGGACGTTTTTCACCTTTAAAGCGCGATGGATTATTTCCCATCACTACTTGGTACTGTGCTTGGGTGATGGGGTATTTTCCTGCATAAAAAGTCGGTACTTTTACTTGATGCTGCGGAATTTCACTCTTGTATCTACCTGCCTCTGTTTCTGGCGAACCCATCATAAATGTGCCGCCAGGAATGTAAACTATTTCTAGTACAACTCCATTACCTAAGTCTTCAGGGAAGTAATGAGCAAAGGACTTTCTGTGACTGTTTTCTTTTCCTTGAGCATCGACTGTGATGACATCAAATTCAAATGTAGGGAGATAGTCTTGAAACTGAGGTTTAATCTTTAAGTCATCTCGATCTTTCAGCAGTGAATAGGCAGCAAATTTCACCTGCATTGATTCATCGTGCAATGCTTGCGTTATCAAATCTAAACCTGCTTCTCCATATTTCAGCGCTTCGGAGAGGGCGGCGATTTTCACTTCGACAATGGGTGAGGTTAAGCGGCTTTTAACACCGGGAATGCCTCCGAGTACCGCAGCATTGACAGGAATTAAATTTTGACCGCCACGGACGGCATCGTATTCTCTGGGTTCATTTTGATTATCTGACATTACACCGCACGCTCCGGCATTTTAATTGAGCAAAATTTTGTTCTGTGATGTCAATATCTCAGGGTTCGATTCTTAGTTTCTCTCTTTGCCTTCTTGGCGGTGCGGTGCGTCGCTCTGAGCTGGTCACTGTTTTTTGTCAATTAATAAGTCAATACGGTTCATTTAAGCCCGATCCCCCCTAACCCCCCTTAAGAAGGGGGGAACAAGAAAACTCTCAAAGTCCCCCTTCTTAAGGGGGATTTAGGGGGATCTCCGGGGAATGAGTAGTATTACCAAAGCCTATTGAATTATAAGTGGCGACACACCCTACGAATGATGTTATATGGCCGCACGGATTCCCATGATTTAATGATATGTCAAGGGCGCGAAAATGTCAAGCAAAATTGTAATTTTATCGCCCAAAATTTGGGCTATAATTCGATAGGTCGATCGCACTTATTACTTAACTTTCACATCTCCTCCGCCCGGTGGTTGTTGTTGTCCGGTACGGAAAACAACGACTCCGTTTGAGAGAGCAACTAAATCTATTTTAAGCGGCCCGGCGATGTATGTGACATCTGTGGCGATCGCCCGAACCTCCAACGGTTTATCATACTGCTGTAGTCGATCGACAAAACCAGCCAAAGTTTCAATCCGATTGTCCGCAACTTGGACTCTACCGCCGACAACCCCGATCAGGCGAGCGCGAAATTGACAAGCTTCGATCAATTGCTGCAATTGCTGCCGCACCTGTTCGTCTGTCAAAGTCACCGGATCGACAGCAACCGCTGCAATCACATCTCCAGCCCGGAACACAACTCGATTGATTTCTGCTTCTGCAAATACCTTAATTCGCTTTTCTTCCCGCAGGTAGTTAGCACCGGCGACAATTCTGACTACATAATCTTGACCATCTTTAATCTGACTAATTAGTTGATCGATTTCCGCTGTAGTAATTTGTATAATCTGCTCTCTAATCTTCTTATTGTCCGGCTGCATAAGTCCGACGGTGGTTTTATTTGCTTCTTGCAAGAGTCGATCGATCGCGCGGCTTGCTGTACCCGGATCGTTAATGCGAACTACGCCAGCAGCTAAAATTTGACCGCGCCTAATGGCAACTGTACCCTCGCGAATTGCCTGAAAGTCGCGTTCCAAAACTTGCATTTGCTGTTGCAAAACAGTTTGCTGCTGTTCGAGTTGAGTTTGTTGCTGTGCCAAGGTTTCTAAGAGTGCTTCCCTCTCGGCAATTACTTTGTCGCGCTCGACAATTGTTCGATCGCGCTCGCTCAGATTTTGCGCCCGCTGAGCAATTTCCTTGTCCCGCTGGGCAATTAGTGCGTTGCGATCGACAATTGCTGCGTCTCGCTTGGCAATTTCTCGATCGCGCTGAGCAATTTGAACTTTCACCTGCTCTCGCTGCTCGATTAACTGTTGGCGATCCGCTTGCAGTTGGGCGATTTCCGATCCCAAACTTGTTTTTTGAGCTGAAACTGTTTTCAATTGGTTCTCGGTGCGATCGAGCTGAGCTTGTGTAGTCGATCGGGCCGTTTCAACCAGTTTCAATTGTTCTTCGGTGCGGGATTTAGCCGCTTCCACACTGCTGAGCTGTTCTTCAGTCTGAGATTTAGCCGCTTCTACCTGACTTAACTGCTGTTCAGTTTTAGACTTGGCTGCTTGCACGCTGTTAAGCTGGGCCCGCAGCGAGTTTAATTTTGTTTGCGTCCGAGCTTGCTCGGCATTAGCAGCTTGGAGGGATTGATTAATTTGCTCTAAATTGGCTCTAGCTTGCGCTTGAGCGGCTCTGGCTTGAGCTAATTCAGTTTCAACTCGATTTTTTTCTTGAGTGGCCTGGTTGATTTCTCTGCGGGCGTTGTTGAGCCTTTTTTGAATCTCGTCTATTCTAAAAACTCCCGTTCGCAGTGGCTTGCTAGTAGCAAACAAAATGCCCAGAGTCAGTGCTGACAAGATGCTGCCGGCCATAACTGTTACAACAACAGCAGTATCGCGGGGGCGAAGCTTGAACAAACTCAACCTTGCCTTGCCGACTTTCGTCCCAAGGCGATCGCTGACAGTGGCGATCACACCCCCCAACACTAAAATTACAAATACCAGGATGTATCCAGCAGTCATTCCGATTTTAGATTTTGGATTTTGGATTTTGGATTGAATTTAAAATCCAAAATCCAAAATCCGATACTTTCTCGGCATCAAGTGAATTGCTGGCTTAAGGCCACCGGGTTGTGGACTGTGATCTTTTTCTTGTGGATCGAGATCATGGTTTCTTGCCTGAGATCCCCGAGCAAACGAGTCACAGTTACCCGCGTCGAGCCGATCGCTTCGGCGATCGCCTGGTGGGACAGCTTCAAATCTATCGTAATCCCCTCTGTACCGGGCACGCCAAAATCCCGGCACAGAATCAGCAAAAAGCTGACGAGTCTCGAACCCATATCTCGGTGTGCGAGCGTTTCGATCATCATCTCGGTTTGCAAAATCCGAGACGACAGTCCCCGCAGCATCA
>Ga0335395_10002303_pt1 | contig 11854 bp, 19 predicted proteins | sample MAT02_FD_205744 | JGI IMG/M metagenome (GOLD analysis project Ga0335395, IMG submission 205744) | Freshwater microbial communities from Lake Fryxell liftoff mats and glacier meltwater in Antarctica - MAT-02 (spades assembly) (version 2) ...
ACGCGATCCCGATACCCTGCTCCGTGGCCGAGCCCTACCCGAATGAAAACCTATCTCTCCACCACCCTCATCCTCGCTCTATTCACCACTGCCTGCAGTGTCCTAAAACCAGTAAAAGACACCTCGGTTTTTCACCTATTAGACTCTGCCGTACCAGCCCGCCAGATCTCTGGTAACAGCCCGGCCCTCGCCATCGTCCGGCCCTCGTTGCCCAGCTACTTGGACCGGCAGCAACTCGTCAGCCGCAGCGGCGATGGCCAGCTCCAGATGAATAGCTACCACCTCTGGTCCGAGCCGCTGGACTCCGCCATCGCACGAGTCACGGCCACCAATCTCGCTCGCCTTACCAACTCGCTCAACATCCAGCCCGTCGAAGCCTTCGTCACCCTCGATTACCAGTCCTTGTTAGAAATCCGAGTTTCCCGCTTCGAGCCAGACGCAAGTGGCTACCTCATATTTGAATGCACCTGGAAACTGCAGCCCGTCTCCGGCCGCCTCGCCAACACCCGCTCCTTCCGCACCCAGGTCCTGATCGCCCCCACCACAGACACCAAAGACCTAGCACCCAGAATCACCGCCATGAACGAGGCCCTCGCCCGCCTCGCAAGAGAGGTCCGCAAGGCGCTGTGACAAATGAACCGATAAAATTACGACAAATTAGTGCACTCATCATTTTCGAAGAATTGGCAATAGGGAGAAGCGGTTTTTAACCCCATAACGAAGAATCGGAAAAATGGCTGGGCCTGTTGGACGACTTCCGGCGTGCGCACAGAACTCATCCGCACTGGCGGACTGGTCAGATTCTGGAAGACTCCCGCTAATTGGCCGCAATTATATACACCTATTCGATTCAACCATCTCCTCTTTGTGTCTTATGCGTTCTCTGCAATTACAGTTTGAAAGCGGGATTGTAGTTCTAAGTAAGTTTCACATTGCTTGCCGCAGACCTTTGATGGACCATTGGAGCAGTCGATGAGCTTTCTAAAACGTCATCCCTTCCCAGTGCTCGCTCACCTTGATCGCGTCGTGGCGGTTTCATTTGCATTCCCTGAGTCCACGCTCAGGCCAATGGTGCCAGATGGGCTGGAAATCGATCTTTACGAAGGCCTGGGCTTTTTGACGGTTGCCTTGGTATGGACGCGGGATCTCCGACCTGCCGGCCTCCCCGCAGCCTTGGGGCAAAGTTTTTTCATGGCTGGGTATCGAATTTTCACCCGGCTCCGCGATGACTCCGGCCGTAAATTACGCGGACTCAAAATTCTACGGAGTGAGACAGATCAACGCAGGATGGTATATTTGGGTAACTTGATGACAGGCTATCATTATCGGCATGTGCATCTAAAAACAGAGCAATCTGGTGCTGAAACGAGAGTGCAAACTTCACTCGCAGATGGGACTTCCACGTTAGATTTGACTTACGATGCCGAGATTAGAGACGCACCTCTGCCCGTTGGATCGCCATTTATAGATTGGCGCACAGCCAGGCGCTTTGCCGGACCCATGCCCTTCACCTTTAGTCCAGAGCCGGATGGCTCCTTCATCGTGATTGAGGGCAACCGCACGGAGTGGGTGCCGAGACCGGTGGTCGTGAAAGACTGGTATGTCGGACTCTTTGAAGAAGAACCATTGCGCGGCGTAAAGCCAATCCTTGCCAATGCTTTTGCAGTGGAAAATGTGGCCTATCGCTGGGAGAAAGGCCGAGTTGTCAGGAAGGCCGAGAATAAATGAAACCTCGCGGAAAATGGCAGGGAATGTGGACGATTGCTCGCTTCAATTGGCCATTCTATGTCGCCGCAGTGGTTTTTCTAATCGCAGCATCGTGGGGAGTTTTTTGGTTCAATGCGTTATTAGGGGTTGTGCTATGCGGTTTTATAATCGTTGGTTGTTTATACTTTTTGATAGGTTCACTTGGAGTTTCCCACCAAGTCTATGATCGCTCGGATCTTTATCGCTGGACTTGGTTGGAACGTGCATTGCATGGAGCAAGCTGCGACACGACGATTTTTTGTCACTCGGGATTCGATGATGCCTCGCCCCACTTACGAGAGCAATTAAGTGTAAAGAAATGGGTGATATTAGACCATTATGATGCAACGAGGATGAGCGAGCCTTCTATCCGGCGGGCTCGAAAGTTGTTTCCGCCCACGGCAGAGACGCAGCAGGCATCATATGATCAGTGGCCGATTAATGGAAATACTGCGGATCTAGTTTTCGGCTTCCTGGCGATCCATGAACTACGAAGTGAAGCTGAGAGATCCGCTTGGTTTACAGAGGCAAACCGCTGTCTGAAGACCGGAGGCCGGGTTGTGCTTGTAGAACACACGCGCGATTTCGAAAACTTTTTGGCGTTCGGCCCTGGCTTCCTTCATTTTCACTCGGTTGCAAGCTGGCGTAGATGTTGGGAGCAGGCGGGTTTCAACTCAATCGATGAATTCCATGTGACACCGTGGGTGCGGGTTTTTGTAATTTCCAAATCATGATCGAGAATCTTGCTCTTTTACTCCGCATCGCCGGTGCAGGAATGATCTTGCTCGCAGTGCTGCATATCCCAATCGGACGACAACTGAAATGGGCCGAAGATGTTCGACTTCTCACTCCGGTTAATGCTGCCATTTTTCATGTGCATACGTTTTTCATCTGCTTCGTGTTAGTCTTAATGGGTTTGCCTAGCCTGATCGACCCCATGATATTTCTAAATCCCTCCCGTGCCGGAGCTTGGATTGGTTGGTCAATCTCGGCATTCTGGGGAGTGCGGCTCTATTTCCAATGGTGCGTCTATCATCCGAGCCTTTGGCGTGGCAAGCGGCTGGAAACTAGAGTCCATTGGGGGGTCACCTGCGTGTGGGCGGGTCTTTCCCTTCTCTATGCTGTTTGTGGAATGCTACAGGTGGGATGGCTAATCAATCCATGATGATTCGCTGCGGTGGAAACAGCGCCCAATACCAAACCATCGAAAGGAAAATGAGATTGAGAAACACCATTCCCAAAGCGGATATCAACAGGTCCGGAGCGAGATAGATTTCCAAAGAATTCATCGCAACGATTGCTAAAGTTTGCACCGTCGCGCAGGTGCGTTTGAAGAATCCACAAAATATCCAAATCCCTAACAACACCTCAAGAATACCGATCGCCAACGTTGCAAAATCGGCAACTCCCTCGCCTAAGATCCGTTCCACTATCTGCCGATGACGCGGAATACCGTTAAGAATTTTACTATAAAGCCCGTGGAAGACCCAAACTGAGCCAATGAGAACCCCTAATAGAATATGAAAATTTTTGAAGCGGAAAAAACGATGCATTGATGGTTCCAACGCTATTCAGAATTGCAACCGAAGTCCACAGTCTAAATTCCCGGTCAATGCCTCGTCGATGACTTCTAACATAAACTTTGCATCTGCTTGATGGATGCACATCGGCGGCTTGATCCGCAGGGTATTTCCCCATAGGCCACCTTTGCCGATGAGCAGTCCCTGGTCCTTGCAGCACTCGAAGACTTCTGCACATTGTTCTTTGGCAGACTCCTTCGTCGCGCGATCCTTGACGAGTTCCACACCCAGCATCAGGCCCTTATTTTATTAAAAGTCTGGCTTGTTGTTATTTTCGCCCCACCTCCAAAGGGTAGCGCTGCACTGCCGGGGCAGCACGCCAAAGCGGGGCAAAAGAAGCGTCCAATTCCGGACCAAACGGCATACCTTGGCATCCAGCTTTCACCCATCCTTTGGCATGCCCTCTCAGCGAGAAAGCGCTACCTATCCACCTCCTCTTCCCCATCCAAAAAATCGACAATCAAAAATCATCAATCGTCAATCAATCCCCCTCCACCCGCAAGACTCTCGAAAACAAGATCCAGTCCGCCTTCGAAAACAAAGCCGAACCGGAATTCACCGAGAAGACCATCGAAACCTTTGTCCAAGCTGGTATCCTCGACTTCACCGAAACCGAACACCAGCTCCTGTTTTTCAAGGAACGCTTCCTCGCCAAGGACCACCCGGACAGGCCGAAAATGGATCGTTTCAGCGCCAAGCTCCGCAAACTTGGGCTCCGCGAGGAAACCATCGGCTATGGGCCGACCAAGGAAAAGTGGGAGGCGGTAACGGGAAAAATCTAGAGGTCTTTGGCCGGAATGTTCTGAGCCAGTGATGCCGTTCTAGCAATCCAGCGACCATCCAAGCGATTCGGCGATGTGAGCGGCGAAAGCGGGAACGCTGCGAGCCAACTTGGCCAGATAGTCTTGCGGCGTCAGTTCGGGATCTTTGTTTTGCCGATCCCGCACCATATCGGCCAATTTTGCCACCACCACATCGGGCGCGATGGTATGCAGGGTGATTAGATAGTCCGCTGGATGGACCGCCTGAATTCCCCAAGGGGCGAGGGATGCAGGACTGAAATCGCGGAGATTGAAGGTAACCACGGTGGATGCACCTGCTCGAATGGCCGTGGCCAGCACATGGCGATCCTTGGCGTCGTTCGCCAAGACCGGTTCCAAGCACGACGCATCATCCACCATGGCTTCCGGGAAATACTTCCGCACTGCACCCTGCCAGTCATCCGCGAGATTCTGCGACCAGTTCAACTTGGTGACGTGGGTGCGCGTGGTTTCCTCCAGAATGCTTGGGGACCAGATTGGTGAGAACAGCCGGGGGCGCTCGGCAAGGCGCAGAAACAGGTCACAAACTCCATGATTTGCCAACACACACGCATCGAGAACGACTCTGTAATTCGCTCTCCTCATTCACCGGTAAAGCCTGCTTCGTCCAAACCCGCTTCCTGCACTTTCCGGAACAGATTGCCCATGCCCTCGCGGCGGGCGACATCCCTTTTGTTTTCATAGTTCATCAGTTCGCGAAACAAGATGCGCCGATGGCTGCCCACGTAGTGGAAGGGAATCTCACCCTTATCGAGGAGCCCGATAAGAAACGGCCGCGACATGCCCAGGTAATCCGCCGCGGCCTGCGTGGTGAACGCCTCGTCCTCCGGCAGCATGACGATGGCCCGGCGCTCCCTGATGGATCGGAGCACATGGATCAGCATGTCAAACACTGGCTGTGGCAGCTCCAACTGTTCTCCACTCGCGCTGATCAATGCCGGGCGGCGCTGCCCAAAGACCTCTGCCAGAAGGCGGTCCACCTCCTTGAAATCCTCCGGAGTGAGTTCGCTCGGATCGAGTCGTTTTTGGGTCAGTTTCATGTTGTTGCGTGGTTGAATGAGACGCCAGAAAGCAGACTTAGGCAGCTCTAAACGTCAATGCAATATACGCAATATCCGAAATAATCGAAGAAAAATTTCAAAACCTCACAAATGTGTTATCTACCGCAGCCCCTTCACCCTCTCCGCCACCGCATTCCAATCCAGAAGGCGTCAGGCGGCACCAGCTCAGGCGGACTGCTTCATTTGCCAGGTAAACGATTAGAGATTAGAGATTAGAGATTAGAGATTAGAGATTAGAGATTAGAGATCAGGGATCAGGGATCGGGGATCGGGGATCGGGGAACCTCACCCCAACGGGTGAAATACGACAGCCTAGGGCAACGCTCTAGGTTCTGAGACGCAAAAGATCCGGCGCTTACCCGGCGCGAAGCACTCCCCAAGCTCACATCCAAAATCCAAAATCACCGAACATCACACCGAACAAGTCACCCCTCAAGGCGAACTCTCCCCATCAAGGGTAAAGTCGGCGGACCGGGTCGGATCCGCCCTACCGGTCCGCGAGCGCCAACAGAACGCCCCAGATATCCCGATGCCATTTCACGCGCTCGGCGGCGATAAGCCTTCAAAAGGTAGCGCTGCACCGCCGGGGCAGCACGCCAAAGCGGGGCGAAAGAAGCGCCCAATTCCGGACCGAACGGCACACCTTGGCATCCAGCTTTCACCCATCCTTTGGCATGCCCTCTCAGCGCGAAAGCGCTACTGATCAACCTTCTTTTCCCCATCCAAAAATCAAAAATCAAAAATCAAAAATCCTCAATCGTCATTCATCAATCGATCCCCCTCTACCCGCAAGAAGCTCAAAAACAAGATCCAGTCCGCCTTCGAAAACAAAGCCGATCCGGAATTCATCGAGAAGACCATCGAAACCTTTGTCCAAGCTGGTATCCTCGATTTCACCGAAACCGAACACCAGCTCCTGTTTTTCACAGAACGCTTCCTCGCCAAGGACCACCCGGATCGGCCGAAAATGGATCGCTTGAGCGCCGAGCTCCGGAAACTCGGTCTCCGTGAGCAAACCATCGGCTACGGCCCCACTAAGGAGAAGTGGGAGGCGTGGAATCGAGATCGGTAGGAAAATTGACAAACCCTGTCATTCCCAGTAAGGTCACTCCGTCGCCGTCACTACGACCCAACTCTCTCCTCCAGATGAAACCGCCCAAGAATATCAGCCTGAAAAGCCGAGCCGCCGAAAAGATGGCCTCGCGCCGCGAGGATCGGCAGCGCTTGGAAAACGGCGAAAGCCCGGAGGTCATTCAACTTGAAAATTCGATTTTCCCGCCTGATTTCTTCGAGAAGGGCCGTTTTTCGAATCTTGCCTCAGTCGTTGGGAAGTGACTGACCGGGCGGCAGGCATCGAAGGTTATGCGGGTTTCCTCCAAGCGCTCTTGGCTCGCTGCCCGTCTCAATTCCTATTTGGAGGTCAAGCCGTCAATTTCTGGGCGGATTATTTCGACCGGGTAGGCGAGGTTGAAGAACTCCATTTACTCCGCCCTTTCACTTCGAAAGACTGCGACATTTGGGTGAGTCCCCAAGCTTGGACCGAGATTCGTAAGACGGAAAGCAGCCGTCTGGTTCAGGGAGTCTCTCCAGCCGACGGACAACTCGGGATATTGACTCTGCAACAAGCCCCGCTTCGTATTGTCGATTTCATGTCCGGTATTTATGGAATCCGACAACAAGAGCTGGCTCGGTTGTGCGAGCGAGCACCTGTTTTCAATGACATCAAGGTCATCGATCCCATCTATCTGTTTCGGAGCAAATGCCACTGCCTTCTCGGCCTTGACTAAAGCGACCGGCAGGACGAACGCCACGTTCGGATGATGGCCTTGGTTCTGCCGGTGTATCTTTCACTCCTCATCGGCGAAGCGGCCGCGGGAAATCTTGGCGAACGCGCGATTCTCAAGGAAATCAAACTCCTGCGGAAAATCCTTGAAACAAGCGTCTGCCGCCGTGCCTTGGGACAACTGGAACTCGAGCCCCACGCCCTCATTCCATGGAGCTCGCTCGACACCTGCGGCCTGGAAACACTCGCCACATTCTCCCGCACCCAACAGAACCTCGACCGCCCCACCCGTAGGGCGCGATCCGCCGTGGCTTCGCTCAAGGGTAATCCGGGCAGGCCAGGCGCGCCCATTTCGCCTTCTCCCGCCGGGGTGCTCGTCTTGTCCCAACTTCTTTCAGCATTTCAGTTTTCAGCATTTGCCGTTGGCTAGGCTAAATAGGGCTTCGCCTTTCTTTCCAAGTTCGCTATGGCTCACTCCGCCTTCAGCTTTTACCGTGAATTCCTTTGTCCAATCCGGCATCTTCGACTTCACCGAAACCGACAAGGTCAATTACATGGCCGCGTGATATCTCTTCACCCTGAGGAAGCCGCCTTTCATTCCGCCTTTTTGTGAATCGGAGAGCTCTGACCCCATTCATGCTGCGTGACGGAAAACACATTGCTCTCGAACCGGGCCGTCACTTCGAGATTCAGCTCGTTGTAGGGCAGCCGATAGAACAGATCGAAATGGCAGTTATCCACATCCAGCCCTTTCTTCAAGACCGCCAGAATCCCGTCCTTCTTCAGCTTACGGTGCAGGCGTTCGAGGATCTGGCGCTTCCAGTCCGGCTTGTAGTGAAGCTTGGCGAGTTCCTTTGCCTGGGTGGATTCTAGAAACTGCCAGAACTTCGCTTCATCGATGGTGAACTCCGCGTTGTAATCCGATGCCTTGTCCCGGACGTATCCCTTGCTGGCGTAGTCCGGCTTTGGCTCACCATCATGCCTTCAGGAACAGGCTCGCTCACACCACCGCTGAGGTGGCGTTCGATGCAGGCTTCAAGGGCGGCTTCTTTGGTGTTCGTGCTCATGAGGGTGATTCGGTCCAGCCGGTTTCAGGGTTCCAGGTTTTTGCAGTAGGTGAAGGACTATCCAAAATCACAGGTAGAAGAAACCCACGAAGACGCCCTATCACTTGATCGAGCGCTTTCACTTCCAGTCGATTCTTTCGGAGAAATGCGTTCCATTGGATCTGCTTCCCTGTGTCCGAGGAAAACGCCTCTGTCAGCGCAAATGGAGCTTCTGATGGAAGCTTAGTATGACGGTTGGCGAAGGTGCGGGTGATTGCTCGGTGAAGGATTTCAAAGTCAAAACTCCGGTGACATGCCAGCCAGTCCAAATCATAGAAATCCTTCATCCGGCTGTTATCAATATCGAGCTGAACCGCGGCTTCGAGCTTCTCGGCGATGACGGTTTCCGGCGGATAGGTTCTGAGTTTTGCGGCGGGGTAACCGAGAAGATCATGCCACGTTTGCTCCTCTGTCCCCGGAGTCACGATGTCTCCAAATCCGATGTCGATTTGAATCCGGACCCGTGCCCCAGCCAACGAAACCGGAACCGCCACCCGGACTCCACCATAGCGCTGGTCATCGCGGATGGAGCCGGTACTCGGCTTCCCCCAGATCAATCCGTCCCCTGGATCGGCGGGCGCTCCAAGAAGCTCGATGAAAAATGCTTCCATGGCCTCCTCCGCAGGATCGCCGAATCCTAGAAAGTCGATGTCACGAGTCGGGCGATGCGGATTGTGCTCCCAGATCGTGAAGAGCTGGGCACCTTTGAGAACGAAATGATCCGCTTGGGGGCTTTTGCTGATACGCCAGAGCAGACGCCCAATGGCAAAGCGCTCGATCATAAAATCCAGGCCAATTCCCTCCACTTGCCCCAAATTGGCAAGCCGGGCGCGAACCGATGCGGCGATATTTTTCACAGCATCGCCTCCATGTAGGGTTGCATCACCCGCGCGACTCTCATCAGCCGACTGTAATGATGAAGATTCTGGAGACTGCGCCGCTGGCCCAGTCGATTCGCCATCCGCTCCCGCAGTGCTTCCACCGCTACCTCCAGCCCGACCAAGCTGCGGTGCTTGAAGCAATCCACAATCGTGCGATCCACCGAAGTGATCCGCACGGCATGGCCGCCGATCTGGTGGGTCTCGACTCCCTCGGTGAACGCTTCCGCCAGACGACTGCGAACAATCCTCACGCGAGGCCATTGGAAAGCAGGAGTCGGAGAATTGTTAGGGAGCTGGAGCCAGACCTCGCTAGCGCGATGAGAGCCGATTCCGTGAAAAACAAGTGCGCTCATCAGGACGATGACCCCCTTGGGCTGCCGCATGGAAACCTCGACCAGCTCGGGGTTCGGGGCTTCTTCATCCGCCAGTTGATAAAGCCCATGGCCGACACGAATGAGCATCCCTTTCCGCGTCAGGCTCGTCAGCGCACTCGAATTCACTCCCGCCGCCAAGGCATCCTGTCGCTGGATCAGCGGTGAACGCTTGGAGAGATTCTTCAGGCAGGTGAGCGAATCGGTCATGAAATTGTTTCGTTGGTCTAGGGCATTGAATCATAAAGCCCTAGAGAGTGAAAGATTTTGTTCATGAGAAACTCAGGTTCCAAAAACAAGGAAATGCCGTGGATTTGTGGTGATTTTGCAGCATCGCTCATCCGCTACCGTCGAAATCAGTTCCATCCAACAAGGCCAGCAACTCTTTCAATGGCTCTTCTCCCGGCCAAGCTCCCTACAAGATCATCGGATCGAAACACAAAAAACTCCCGACCTCACTCTTCCTCTTCGCCCAGGATCATCCCGAGCAACTGCGGATCATCTAAACTCCGGTGGGCGGCCGCAACGCGCTCGACTTAGTACTCACTCTGGAACTTGGCCGAATCATTGCCGCCGATCCAGGAGGCTATTCCCACATCGTCTCCAAGGACACCGACTTCGATTCCGTCGTCCGCCACCTCAAGGGCGAAACGAAGCTCAGTGCCCCACCTCCAAAAGGTAGCGCTGCACCGCCGGGGCAGCACGCCAAAGCGTGGCGAAAGAAGTGCCCAAAATCAGGCCGAACGGCTTACCTCGGCATCAAGCTTTCACCCATCCTTTGGCATGCCCTCTCAGCGCGAAAGCGCTACTGATCAACCTCCTCTTCCCCATCCAAAAATCAAAAATCAAAAATCCTCAATCGTCATTCATCAATCAATCCCCCTCCACCCGCAAGACGCTCGAAAACAAGATCCAATCCGCCTTCGAAAACAAAGCCAAGCCTCTCATTTCTTTCAGCATTTCAGTTTTCAGCATTTGCCGTTGGCTAGGCTAAATAGGGCTTCGCCTTTCTTTCCAAGTTCGCTATGGCTCACTCCGCGCTCAGCTTTTACCGTGAATTCCTTTGTCCAATCCGTCTGGAATCTAGGTCCTCGTTACCGAATTCCCGCCCACTCCGCATGAGAGGAAAGTGGCGGCTTGCCATGGGGCTTCGGATGTGGCATAGGAACCCCATGAACGCCATGCTCAGTCTCGATGAAGCCGGCAGGCTGGTGCTGCCAAACACCGCACTGCGGGTGCTTGGCATGAAGCCGGGTGACCAAGTTCGTGCCGATGTCAGCCCGAACCGCATCGACATTTGCCCGGAGCCTCCTGTCATGGCTCAGGGAGTGATCGAAAATGGCGTTCTTGTGATGGCGCGGCAGGGTATTCGGATGGACGCGGCCGCCGCTGTGCGTGCCGACCGTGAAGCCTTGGCAGAACGCTAGCTACATGCACCTGGTGGCGGCAAAGAAGGGCGACGCCTCCGTGATCTACACTCTCAACATGGACGACTTCCTGCATCTGCGTCGCGGCGATGACCCGGAGGTTCTGATTCCCTAGTCGCCCGCCACCCCAAGGGCGAAACGAAACTCATCGCCCCACCTCCAAAAGGTAGCGCTGCACCGCCGGGGCAGCACGCCAAAGCGCGGCGCAAGAAGCGCCCTAAATCAGGCCGAACGGCTTACCTTGGCATCAAGCTTTCACCCATTCTTTGGCATACTCTCTCAGCGAGAGAGCGCTACCGATCCACCTTCTTTTCCCCATCCAAAAATCAAAAATCTAAAATCTAAAATCTAAAATCTAAAATCTAAAATCTAAAATCGTCATTCATCAATCAATCCCCCTCCACCCGCAAGCCCCTCGAAAACAAGATCCAATCCACCTTCGAAAACAAAGCCGAACCGGAATTCATCGAGAAGACCATCAAAACCTTTATTCAATCCGGCATCCTCGACTTTACCGAAACCGATAAGGTCAATTACAAGGCCGCGTGATCATTCCTTCCTCCGTTAGAAAACCGAGATTCATTCCGCCTTTTTGTAAATCGGAGAGCTCTGACCCCATTCACCTTCCACTGTAGCGCCGTGTCTGTGACCGTCGCACTTCCCCTTCTCCCGCCGGAGTCTTCTCTCTGCCCTTGAAACTGAAAACTGAAAACTAGCAAACTTCCCCCACCATCCTCTCCGTGCAAAGCAGCAAGGGCCTCGAATTCCGCTCCGTGATCTTCCTTGGCATTCTCCCCTGAAAACTGAAGACTTCACACTAGCAAACTTTCCCCGGCCTGACCCGGACGAAGGAGCGGCTGCTGATCACGGCTGCGGGTAAAAACGACTTCACCGAAAGGCTGGATTCGATGACAGAACCTACACGTGCCGTTGCCTGAGCTGGACAAAAGTGGCCAAAAGTAGCCCGAACTCGGCGATTTGGCCATTTATGAAACTTCCTCAAACAGGCAATCGATGGTGAGTTCCACGGGCACCAGTTCCTTCGCGTAGGCATTCGGAGTGATCCCGTGTGTCGTAA